>OLNN01000557.1_pt1 | contig 38922 bp, 44 predicted proteins | sample 1672141 | NCBI WGS metagenome assembly OLNN01 (sample SAMEA3136652, study PRJEB25190) | human gut metagenome | biome: human gut; feature: human-associated habitat; material: faeces | place: Austria | collected 2013
GTATAAGCGTGGGTTCATCATATTTGGTGTGGTATCTTTAACTATGGGAAACTCCCCAATCCCATCCAAACATGCAGTGCGCTTTGCGCAGATGCGGAAAGCCGCGCATGGCATGGGGGCTGCCGCTGATGGGGTCGCGCCGGTAGGCGTCTGCAATCCAGCGCGTAGGCGAAGCAAACTGTATCTCCAGCGTATTTTCGCCGGGGCGCAGGGCAGAGGTTACATCGAACTCCCAGGTGCGATGCATATTATAGGCCCGCCCTACCATTTGGCCGTTGAGCGTGAGTGTACAGATGGTGTCCAGCCCGGCACAATGCAAAAGTATTTGTGGGCAATGCAGCAGGGCGGTGGGTGCAGAAAAAGTTTTTTGAAAGGTAAAGTCCTGCTCCATCAGAGTCAAAGCGCGCAGTTCGTTTTCGCGATAGTACGGGTCCTGCATTTGACCGCTGGCCAACAGAAAGGAATAGACAGAGCCTGGAACTGTACCGGTGCATGCGTAGCGGGCAGGCCGGGTCAGACGCCACTGCCCGCAAAGGTCCAATTTCTGCATGATAACGTCCTCCTTTTGGAAATGTGGGAACAGAAAACAAAAGCCTGGCCGGATATATGACCGAGCCAGGCGCATAAGGATTACCCTTTGATCCCGGAGAACGTGATGCCTTCAATAAAACGTTTTTGCACAAAGAAGTAAATCACGACCACCGGCAGTGTTACCAGTAAAGAGGCTGCCATCAGCAGCGCCCACTCGGTTTTGTACTGGGTGGTAAACATCTGCAGGCCGATAGAAAGGGTGTATTTCGTCTCGTCGCTCAAGTAGAGCAGCGGGCCGAGAAAGTCGTTCCAGGAATTCATAAATCGGAACAAGGCCACAGTCAAGATGCCGGGCACCACCAGCGGAAGGACCACGCGGGCGTAGATCCGCAACTCCGATGCGCCATCAATGCGGGCGGCGTCTTCCAAATCGCGGGGAAGGTTCATGAAAAATTGCCGCAGCAGAAAAATCATGAAAGGTCGTCCGCCAAAGAACGCAGCCAGATACAAAGGCACATAGGTGCCAACCAAGTTAAATTTGCTGAACATGATGAACTGTGGAATCATTGTAACCTCGGTTGGTATCATCATAACAGCAATGGTCACAAAAAACAACAGGTCGCGTCCTTTCCATTCCAATCGAGAAAGGCCGTAGGCGACGAGCGGGCAGGCAATCACCGTGCCCAGCACATCCATGAAAGCCACGATGGCGGTGTTTCCCATATATTTGAAAAATGGAATAGCGGTGACGGCTTCGACAAAATTCCCCCACACAACAGGGTCCGGAATCCAAACCGGGGGATTGACAAATATTTGCTGGTCACTTTTTAAAGCGGTGGAGAGCATCCAGAAAAAAGGAAGAAGGAAGAAAAGCCCAACGAGGATAAGAACAATATGGACAGCCAGATGCCCGAGCGTTCGTTTCTTTTTGATGCTATGCATAATATAGCCTCCTTATTGTTGATAATGAACCCATTTTTTGGACGTTCCGAACAAGACTAAGGTGAGGATGAGGATCACCACAAACAGAATCCAGGCCATGGCGGATGCATACCCCATCTTCATATAGCCAAAAGCGTTGCTGTATAGGTGCATGACATAGAAGGTGAGAGAATGGGTAGGTGAGCCTTCGCCATTGGTCAGCGCATAGGGCAGGGTGAATATCTGCAGTGAATTGATCAGCCCCATGACGATGTTATAGAAAATAACAGGGGTCAATAGCGGCAGAGTGATTCGGATTGCTTTTTGCCAGGCGTTGGCACCGTCAATGGAAGCGGCTTCATAATATTCCGGCGAAATATCCTGCAGTCCACCCAGATTGATGACAATGGCTTGGCCAATGCCCCAGGCGGCAATCATGACCAGAGATATCTTGGACCAATCCTCGCTGCCAACCAGGGAATGGGGGACAAACCGAAGAATTCCAGAAAGCTGTTAAACAGGCCGTAGTTGGAGTTGAGCAGCCAGCGCCACACCGTTGCAGTGGCGACTACCGGGACAAGCGTGGGAATAAAAAAGGTGGTGCGGTAAACGCCGATGCCGCTGATCTTGTTGTTCAGAAGCAGAGCGATGGCGATACCCAAAATGATATTGACCGGCACGCTCATGGCGGTGAAGATCAGTGTGTTGGCGATACTTTTCCAGAATAAATTATCCTGTAGCAGCTCACGGTAGTTTCGCAGGCCAACGAACTCACCGGGGTTCAAGATGCTGTATGAGGTGAAACTGTAATAGATGGATGAAAGCAGTGGGTAGGCATAAAAGATCAAAAGACCCAGAATCCATGGCAGCGTGAACAGAACGCCGATCCGGGCCTTGCGGGCCTCGATGCCGACAGCACGCCGCTTCTTTCTTCCTGGTTGCTTGTTCGCGCTGCTCATCTTTGGTATTCCTCCTTAACAGAACCGCCGCAGGCCAGGCGGTGGCGCGGCTGTGCCTGCGGCGGTATCGTTTCTTTGTGATCAGTTGTATTTCTGCAACTCTGTGTTGATTTCGTCGTTCAAGGCGTTCATCAGGTTCTCAGGCGTATCTTCCTTGTGCAGGGCAGAATCCAGGACGGTGTTCAGGCTGTCCCACAGTTCCTGGCCAACAGGGACCGGCGGGCGGATCTTGCCATGGTTGAGTTCCTGCAGGAAAACCTGCATGACCGGGTCATCGCCAAAAACGGCTTCGTTTACGCTGGCAAGCGGAGAGAAACTGCTGCTGACTTCGGCCATCATGGTTTGGGTTTCTTCGCTAAGGGTGAACTTGAGGAAATCGATGGAAGCCTCCTGGTTTTTGGCCCCCTTGGGGATGGTCCAACCCCAACCGCCGATCATGTTGGCGCTCTGTCCTTCTTCTTTGGAGGGGATCGGAGTGACGCCATAATTCAGATCGGGGTTGTACTCCGCCATGTTGGAGATATCAAAGTTGCCACGCACATGTTCTCGTATGGATCAATGCCCTGCCAGATAAGGTGGGACGGGTCGTAGCACAAGCCAATGCGGTCGCTGTCCAGTTGTTCAAACAGGGCTTGCCACATGTCCGGGCTGGTGGCGATGTTTCCCATCATGGGCAGTTTTCCCAACAAAGGCGAACATTATAATTTTCGGCTTCCTCCAAAAAGACTTTGGCCAGCTCAACGCAGGCGGCAAGGCTTTTTTCGGGTTGGAATCCCATACCAACGAATGCGTCTTTGGTCACGCCGGTAGAACAGACGATTTTATCGATCCCTAACGCACCGGCAAAGCGGATACGTTCTTTTAGCGCCTGTTGATGCATCTGTGCTTCTTCCGGGTCTTCACTGAGAAAATTACGACAGTAGATCATAGCATTGATCGTTATTTTTCCCTGCCCGAGAACCTCCTCAAACGCGTTCCGATCCATAGCAATGGCAGGCCCTACATCCAGCGCATAAATGCCGTTTTCAGCAGCCCAATCAGCGATAGGATGCAGGTCCTTGAGGCCGACATCAGTCAGACTGTTGGTCAAAAGACTCATTTTCATCATGGTGCATCCGGTCTCGCTCGAGCGAAGGATGGCGTCCAGAATATTCTGAATATATTGCGCCCGCTCAAAACTGCGGTCCGGTTGGCGACCGGTGCGGATGCATTCAAGGAATTCTTTGGCTTCAGCGTTGAACCAGGGCTCAACGATCAAATCCTGCGGAACATTCACGATTTCTGCGGTGCCAGCATAGCCGCCGTTCAACGGTTTGAACCAGGTTTCTACCTCGTTGGGGCGGTCGTCACGGAACAGCATCATCCCGCCTTCTCCGTAAACTTCGATCGTGTGGCGGGCCACACCAAGACGGCTGACCATAAAAGAAGCCAGCGTACCGTGCTCAAAGGCTACATTAAATGCGGCGCTGTCGTCGTTGGTGACAGCCCCGCGGCCTTCGGCAAAAATGCGATCTCTCTCGGGGATCGTGCAGCTTACCATACCTTGCACGGCTTTGATGCGGCCAGAAACGTTATGCAGCGTCCAGTCGCACAGATCAAGGATGTGGCAGCCAAAGTCAGCCAATGCGCCTGTGCCGGATAAATCCTTCTGCATCCGCCATTCCAGTTTGACATCTGGATTTGCGATCCGGCAGCCGCCAAGTGTTTCGCGCCAGGTATGGATGCGGCCCAGTTTTCCGTCATCGATCTGCTGTTTGATCCAGCGCACAGCGGGAATGCCACGGTAGCTGAAACCGATCATTTTGACAAGGTCGGTGCATTTGGCATAACGAACGGCTTCTTCACAGGCTTCGGCGTTGGTACTCAACGGCTTTTCACACAAGACGTGCTTTCCTTTTTCCAACGCGCGGATTACCAGCGGCACATGGGCGTAGTTGGGGGTGCAGATGCTGACGGCATCCACGCTGTCAAGCAATTCGTCAAATGTCTGGTAAATTTTGACCTCTAACCCTTTTTCCTGGGCCCACTGCGCAGCGCGGCCTGGAACGATATCATACAGCGCGACCAGTTCGCATTGGTCAGGGCAGGCTTTATAGCCGTTTACATGGTTGTTGGCAATGCCTACGGTGTACCCGGTGCCAGCAATGCCTACTTTGATTTTTTCCATGAAGAAGACCTCCTGTTCGTTTTGCGTTTTTTGATTTCAATGTGCTATCATTATGGACGGTTAGGCGGGAAGGCGTTTCTTTATCCGATTCAAAAGGTATGCTATAATTGCGAAACGTTCATTTGTTAAATTAAATAATTTAATTTGCTGTACCAACTATACCGCGCGACTATCCGTTCGTCAACGCCTTTTTTTAAATTCGGCTTTCTGCTTAATCAAAGCAATTAAATATTGTGCAAAATGATTATCGTCCCTTTTTGCAGTTGTAAGCCTTTTGCAGGATGCTGTTTGTAACACGTCCGGCAGGCTAAAAATTCTGGAAAACAGCGTATATTAAAAATTCAGCCCTGGCAATGCACACGGTACATTGCCAGGGCCGAATGGCGTGAAAGAATCTTCTCTTTTGCAGGAGACTGACAGCGCGGGATAACTTATTCAGGGCGGACAATACGTTCCTGCGCGGCGTGATCGCGGCATAAGCGAATGAAATCATCACATGCCGGGGATATGCATTTTGATTTATGCCGGGCGATCCAGAAGCGTCGCTCAAAGGCTAATCCGTCTACTGTAAGGATCACTACCTGACCATGCCGGACTGCGTCTTGAACCATTCGGTACGGTAGAACAGAGAGACCCAATCCGCAACTTACAGCGTGGATCAGTGCACCTGTGCTGATCGAGACCCACATGGGGGAAACGGAAAGCCCTACCTGTTTGGCGACGCGCTCAAATTCTTCTCGGGTGCCGCTTCCGCGTTCCCGCAGCAGGAAAGGCTGCTGCTGGAATTCTTTGAGTGTAATGTGTTCGCCGGATTGAAATTGACCATTGTTTGCCCCGATAACGACCAGATCGTCCTGCATATAACTTTCAGCCAGAATGAGGGGGCTGTGTGGACGCCCTTCCATCAGGGCCAGGTCCAGCTTTCCGGCAAGCAGGTCTTCTTCCAACATGTGAGAGTCGCCTACTTCAACATGGAGCTTTACCCCGGGGTGCTGTTCCTGAAATATGCGGACATAGGACGGCAAAAAGTGAGAACCGATTGTGATACTGGCGCCAATCCGCAAACTAGCGGTAAGGGGGGCGCATAGTTCGTCCTCCATGGCATCAAACAGCGCGGTAATTTGCAGAGCGTACTGCCGAAGGCGCTGTCCGGAGTCGTTCAAGACCAGCCGGCGGCCAACACGCTCAAAGAAGGATACTTTATAATGTGATTCCAGCTCGCGGATAGCCAGACTCACGGCGGGCTGTGTGATATGCAGCGCGTCGGCTGCTTTGGTGGTACTACATCCATGATCGCACACAGACAGGAAAATCCGAAGATGCCGTAATGTCATAAAGAACACTCCTTGAGCGCGAGCGACAGACATAAGAAAACAAGGGGGCGGCTTTATTTTCTTATGGGACTGCGCTATACAGATTGTGAAGAAATAGATGCGCTGGGACGCTTATAAGTAAATTATTATTAAAACAATAAAATAATATAATTTCCCTTATGCGCTGTCAAGTGGTATACTGGTATTCGTACAAAGGAGGCGCTCCCCATGGAAAACAGCAAGAGCAAATACCTGACCCTGTTCCTTTCCACGCTGCAGCTCAGCGCGTTCACGTTCGGCGGCGGCTTTGTCATCATCCCGCTGATGCGCAAAAAGTTTGTCGAAAAGCTGCACTGGCTCGACGAGCAGGAGATGATGGACTTTGCGGCCATCGCGCAGTCCTCGCCCGGCGCCATCGCGGTCAACGCGTCCATCCTCATCGGCTACCGCATCGCCGGGCTGCCGGGGGCGCTGGTCACGGTGGCGGGCACGGTGCTGCCGCCGCTTGTCATCATCACGGTCATCTCGTTCTTTTATGCGGCCTTCCGCTCCAACCCCATCGTCAGCATGGCCATGGCGGGCATGTCGGCCGGGGTGGCGGCGGTGATCTGCGACGTTGTGTACACCATGGGCCGCTCGGTACTGCAGCTGCGGCGGGTGCTGCCGGTCGTCATCATGGCGGCGGCGTTTGTCGCGGCGTGCTTCTTTGACGTCAGCGTCATCGTCATCATTTTGCTGTGCGGCGCGGCCGGCGCGTGGGACACCCTGCGCCGCGGGCGCGGAAAGGGGGACGGCGAAGCATGATCTACCTGCAGCTTTTGTGGAGCTTTTTCCAGATCGGCCTGTTCAGCATCGGCGGCGGCTACGCCACCATGCCGTTGATCCAGCACCAGGTGGTGGAGCTGCACCCCTGGCTCACCATGACGCAGTTTTCGGACATCATCACCATCTCGCAGATGACGCCCGGGCCCATCGCCATCAACTCGGCGACCTTTGTCGGCATCCAGGTCGCCGGGCTCCCCGGCGCGCTGGTGGCCACGGTGGGCTGCGTGCTGCCGTCGTGCTGCATCGTCACGGCGCTGGCCTATGTCTACTACCGCTTCAAGGGCCTGGCGATGGTACAGGGCATCCTGTTCGGCCTGCGCCCCGCCGTGGTGGCGATGATCGCCTCCTCGGGCGTGTCGCTGCTGCTGCTGGCGTTCTATGGCCAGAGCCTGCTGCCCGCTGACCCGCTGCGCCCGGACTGGGTCGCCGTCGTCCTTTTCGCCGCGGCCTTCTTCGTGCTGCGCCGTTTCAAGGCCGACCCCATCTGGGTCATGGCCGGCGCCGGCGCCGCCGGGGTTTTGCTGTACAGCGTTTTGTGAGGCATGGCGCACAGTATATGGCGCACAGTATATATAAACAAACGACCCGCCCACGCAAAGCGCGTGGAGCGGGTATTATAATGCGCCAGTATCTGCTTGGAAGGCAGCATAAAGATGCGGTGGGGCAGCGTTGGTCGAAAATAAAAGAATCCTGCCCGCCCGCATGTAAGAAACCGCGCTTTTGAATCGTCTGGATAGATAAGGAAGGCTTCCCGGAATAAACAAAAGGAGGCAGACATGTGGATGACAAAACGTTGATCCGCCTGCTGCGGCGCGACCCGGACGCCGGGCTGCGCGCCGCCATGCAGGTTTACGCCCCGCTGGTCAAGGGGGTGCTGGCGCACATCCTGCCGCGCGACGCACGCGAAGTGGAAGAAGGCGTGGCCGATGTGTTTGTCGCGCTGTGGCGCAATGCCGCGGCACTTGAACAAAGCGGTGCGCCGCTGCGCGGCTGGTTGGCTGTGACAGCCCGCAACACCGGTATCGACCGCTACCGCGCGCTGCGGCGGCAGGGTGAACTTTCTCTTGACGACGGCCTTGCTGAGACGCTCGGCGAGCTGGCGGAATTCGAGCGCCCCGGCAGCGAAGCCGGAAACCTCGCCGCGGAGCTGGTGGCCGCAATGGACCCGCCTGACCGCGAAATCTTTCTGCGCAAATACTATCTGCTGCAGCCGGTCAAGGAAATCGCCGCCGCGCTGGGGCTGAGCGTCAGCGCCGTCAACACCCGCCTGAGCCGCGGTCGTGACCGCCTGCGCCGTGCTTTGCAAGAGAAAGGAGTGCACCGCCATGCAAAATGAATACAACTATAACGCAGACCTGCTGCATGAACTGGACAGGTTGGACCTGCCCGCCGCCCCGCTTTCGGGCGATGAATTTGACCGCATACTGGCAGCAGCCCGTGACCGGCTGCCGCGGGGCAAGGCTGTCCCGGCTGCGCGCCCGGCTTCTCCGGCCCGCCGGCCGCTGCGTGCGCTCGGCCGCGCAGTGGCGGGGCTGGCTGCCTGCGCCGTGCTTTTGTGCGGTGTGAACGCCGTGGCACCGGCCCTGGCGGAAGAACTGCCGCTGGTGGGCGGCGCGTTTGCCTGGGCCAACCGCAACGTAAACGCGCGGCTGCGCAGCGAACAGCTTGACAGCTATGCCGAATCCATCGGGGCCCCGGCCACTGCCGCCGCGACGCCCTACACAATAACGCTGTCGCAAGCATACTTTGACGGCGAGTGGCTGCGCCTGAGCGTGGTGCTTGACGCCGCCGATGACAGCCTTGCCGCCTTTGACGAGATCATGCCGGTGCGCCCCGAACAGCGCACGAACCCCAATGCCTGGCCCGACGACCGCGAGGGCTATGGCGACCTCACGCTGGCCGACGGTACGCTGCTGGGCAACGAGGGCCTGCCCGTCTTCACACGGCAGGGCGCGGACACCTTTGTGATGGAGCTGCGCTACCCGGTCTTCCTGCAGCCGGACCCGGCGGCGCTGGCCGGGCAGGAGCTGATGCTGGTACTGCGTGACCTTGTTGCCTACAATGTCGAAAACAGGGTCGATGACTATGACGAAAACGGTTTTGGCGGCAGCCGTTGGGACATGGCCAACGAAACCGACCTGCCCGGCGTTTACACGGTGTCCTTCACTGTGCCCGCTGCGAGCGAAAGAGGAATACGCACAGCCACCGGGCAGGATGCAGCCAGCGGCGTCACGGTCGACGCACTGCGCGCCACCCCGGCGGCGACCAAACTTGTTGTTACAACGCCTAACGACCCGCCCGCGGGCGCGGAACCGGCCGACCACGTCACGCCGTATTCTACCGACGAGTTTGTGCTGCGTACCGATACCGGCGAACTGCTCAAGCTCGAGCGTGCCGAAGGCGAACCGGTCGATGAGACCGGCGGCGCTTACCGGTACACCGCCTACTTCGATGCCGTGCCGGAGGACGCCGCCAGCGTCACCCTCACCGTCCTGCGCGGCGGCGAGACTTTTGCGACCCTCCCGCTGCCGCTTTCGGAAACGACGGAGTGAATACGAATTGTACAAATCGGCAAGACGATAACAAAAAAGCAGACGCCCCGCGGCTTTCACACCGCGGGGCGTCTGTTTGAATAAACAGTTTGGATAGACTGCCGCCGATGGGAAAATCCTCGGGCGGGGCATCACCCGCCTGCGCCGCCGCGAAAGCGCCGGGCTGGCGCTGGCCGCCGCGCCGGCGGCACAGCCAAACCCGGCCCGGCTCACTTTCTTTTGCGGCGCAGCCACCATTTGGCTGCCAGCGCCGCCGCCACGATCAGCGCGGCGGGGCCCGCCAGCAGCAGCGGCCCGGTGTACCACGGCGCGGAGTACGCCGCATACAGCTCCGGGCGGGCAACCAGCCAGTCCCACGCCTCGTACAGCGTGTACCCCAGCCACGCCCCGGCAAAGCCCCCGGCTACGCAGGTCAACGCCGTCTGCCATCTCTTATCGTTGTCCGGTCTCATGTTCGCGCCGCTCCTTGGGTCTGCTTCCGGTTTCAACTGTTTTCGTCCAGCGCTTCCGCCTCGGCCAGCCACAGCGCGCAGCTTGCATCGCTGGGCATGCGCCAGTCCCCGCGCGGCGAAAGCGTCACCGAGCCGACCTTCGGCCCGTCCGGCAGGCAGCTGCGCTTGAACTGCTGGGCAAAGAACCGCCGGTAAAAGCTGCGCAGCCAGTACAGCAGCACATCCGGCGTGTACTGCCCGGCGAACGCCGCCTTGGCCAGCCGGTAGATTTTGCCCGGCCCAAAGCCGAACCGCAGCACATAGTACAGGTAAAAATCGTGCAGTTCATACGGTCCGACCAGCTTTTCGGTCTGCTGGGCGATGCTCCCGTCCTCCGCCGCGGGCAGCAGTTCGGGGCTGACCGGCGTGTCCAGGATGTCCAGCAGCACCCGCTGCAGCGCCGCGTCGCCGCAGGAATCGGCCACATAGCGCACGATATGCCGCACCAGCGTTTTGGGCACCCCGGCGTTTACGCCGTACATACTCATGTGGTCGCCGTTGTAGGTGGCCCAGCCCAGCGCCAGCTCGCTCAAATCGCCGGTGCCGATCACGAACCCGCCGTGCTTGTTGGCGTAGTCCATCAGCTCCAGCGTGCGCACGCGGGCCTGGCCGTTTTCAAACGTGACGTCATAATCGGTCAGGCTCTGGCCGATATCGGCAAAATGCTGCTTGACCGTCTCGGTGATGTTGATCTCCAAAAATGTCACGCCGAGCGCCTCGCACAATATTTCTGCGTTTGACCGCGTGCGCCGCGTTGTGCCGAAACAGGGCATCGTGATGGCGACAATGTCCTTTGCATCGCGCCCCAGCACCCGGCAGGCGCGCACGGCCGCCAGCAGCGCCAGGCAGGAATCCAGCCCGCCGGAAATGCCCACCACCGCGCACTTCGCCCGGGTGTGCTCGATGCGTTTGGCCAGCCCTTCGGCCTGGATGCGCAAAATCAGCTCGCAGCGCTCGGCGCGGGCGGCATCGTTTTGCGGCACAAACGGCGTGGGGGAGAAGGCCCGGGTCAGCGGGACCGCCACCGGCGTCAGGTCAAACGGCACAAGCGTATAGCCTTCGGTGCGCGGGGCGAACGTGGTGTTGCGCATGCGCTCCTGCGCCATGCGCCCCAGGTCCAGCTCGGCCGCGGCGTACCCGGGGCCGAACGGTACGGCCTCGGCCAGCAGCGCGCCGTTTTCGGCAATCAGGTCGTGCCCGGCAAAGGTCATGTCGGTCGTGCTTTCGCCGTGGCCGGCGTCGGCATAGAGATAGCCGCACAGCACCCGCGCGCTCTGCCCGGCCACAAGCGCCCGGCGGTACTCGGCCTTGCCCACCGTCTCGTCGCTGGCCGAAAGGTTCGCCACCACGGTGGCCCCGGCCAGCGCGTGCGCGCAGCTGGGCGGCACGGGTGCCCACAGGTCTTCGCAGATCTCCACGCCCAGCACAAACTCCGGCATCTGCGCGCAGGCAAACAGCTGGTCTGTGCCCAGCAGCGCCGTCTGCCCGGCCAGCGTGACCGGCACGGGGCGGCGCGGGCCGGGGGCAAAGTGCCGCATTTCGTAAAATTCGGCGTAGTTGGGCAGGTGGGTCTTGGGCACAAGCCCCAGCAGCCGCCCGCCGCAGACGACCGCCGCGCAGTTGTACAGCTTGCCGCCCGCCCGCACCGGCAACCCGGCCAGCGTGACAAGGTTCAACCCTTCGCTGGCGGCCAGCACGGCGCGCAGGCCCTCCTCGGCCCCGCGCAGCAGCGGCTGCTGCAAAAACAGATCCCCGCAGGTGTAGCCGGTCAGGCACAGCTCGGGCAGGCAGAGCAGCTGAACGCCGTCCGCAGCGGCCCGGCGCATGGCGGAAACGATCTGTTCGGCGTTGTAGGCGCAGTCCGCCACCCGCAAAGCCGGGCTGGCAACCGCACAGCGGATAAAACCATCGCGCATCGCGTATTCCTCCGTAAAACCGGGGCGTGGGCACAGCCGCGCCGCGGTGTGTTTTCTTTTTTCATCATACCATAGCGCCGGGAGCCGGCGCAAGGCGGAACCTGTTTTCACCGGACAAAAAGTAAATTATAGTTGACAAATTGTAAGGAGAGTGCTATACTGCAAACACAGGCAGACAAAGCCTGCCTTTTGGGAACAAAGAAAGAAGGGGGAGAAGCCCGTGCCCAAGAATTTACGCATGAAAGCCGCCCGGGCCGAAAAAGACATGACCCAGGCGGACCTGGCCGCGGCCGTGGGGGCCACCCGCCAGACCATCAACGCGATCGAAAAAGGGGAGTATAACCCCACCATCAAGCTCTGCCGCGCCATTTGCAGGGCGCTGGGCAAGACGCTGGACGAACTGTTTTGGGAGGACGCACCATGAAACTGATCTCTTGGTTCAAGCAGCAGCTGTGCGGCAACGCGCTGGATGAACTGCAGCAGCAGAAAGCCGACCAGATCGGCCACCGCGGCTACTGGCTGGCCTGGTGGCTGCTGCTGGCGGCCCTTTTGGGGCAGAGCATCGCCGGGGCCGAAATGCCCCAGATGGCGGGGGAGTGGGTCATCTTTATGGTGCTGAACTTCTACGGCCTCATCGAATGGCTGCGCAACGGCATCTGGACGCTCAGCGACGCCAGGCCCACTTTTGGCAAAAACGCGGTCTGGTCCGCCGTGGCGGGCGTCGGCTTTTTCCTCTACCTGTGGGCGCGCAACAGCCGCCAGGACTGGTGGCAGCCCGGCTACTGGTGGAGCGCGGCCGTGGGCGGCGTAGTTGTCTTTTTTCTCTGCCTCGGCGCGCTGCAGCTGATCGCCGCGCTCTACTACAAACGCCGCCACACCCTCGATGCGCCGGAAGACAGCGCGGACGAGGACGGCAAACACTGAACTTTACAAGCACAAAAAAGGAGAACCTGCATGAACGAACAACACAGCGCCCCGCAGCCAAAAAAGGAGCGGCTCATCTTTTTGCTCATCGCCTACGGCCTGACCTTTTTGATGGGCCTGCCGCTGGCCATCGCCCAGCGCGGCGGCTATAACACCGATGTTTTCCCCAACGCACAGATGTACTACCCGGCCGCGGGCGTCATGCTGGCGTACCTGGCCGCCCGCCGCCCGTCGCTGCCCAGGCGCTTCTTTGTCTTTTACCTGCTCAATACGGCGGCGCTCGTCGCCAGCTGCCTGGGCGCGGTGCTGGCCCCCGGCGATGTCTGGCTGGCGGCGGCGAACCTGATCGTTGTGGCGGGCAGCGCGCTGGCCTGGGTCTTTCTGCTGACCGAACGCAAAGAAAAGCGCGCCGCCGCCGGGCTGCGCTGGCACGGCGGCGTCAAGGCGCTGGGGTTTGTGGCGCTGTTCATTCTGCTGCGCACGGCGGCGGTTTTCCTCAGCATGCTGCCCTATGGCCAGCTGGGCGAATACCTCGCCTACTGGTCCACGCCCGATCCGTATCTTACGTTTTTGCTGCTGATCCCGAACTTTTTCCTCTCGTTCCTGCCGTTTTTTGGCGAGGAATACGGCTGGCGTTACTACCTGCAGCCGCGCCTGCAGCAGCGCTTCGGGCCGCGCGGCGGCGTGCTGGCGCTGGGGCTGGTCTGGGCCGCGTGGCACCTGCCGCTCAACTTCTTCTACTATGCGCCCGAGACCGGCCTGCAGAGCTTTGCCAGCCAGATCATCACCTGCGTGGTCATGGCGGTGTTTTTCGGCTGGGCCTACATGAAGACGCAGAACATCTGGGTGCCGGTGCTGCTGCACTGTTTCAACAACAGCCTGATCCTGGTCTACAGCGGTACCGCCGTCGTCAGCAACCAGACGGTCACCTGGTTCGATATCCTGGTCCAGCTCATCGTCTACGGCGTTATCTTCCTGCCGTTCCTTGCGTCCGGGGTCTTTCGCAAAGCCCGCCCGGCGGAAAAATAAAAACGCGGCGCGGCTGCGGCTTTCCCGGTTTGCCGGTTGTTTGCCGTGTTCCCGTAGGGGCGGGTTCCATATCCGCCCGCGGGCCTTGCACCGCCGCGGACTGGGCCGATATGGAATCGGCCCCTACAGAGGGGGGCGGCGCGGCAGGGCTCGCGGTTTCCCGCACGCCGCACCGTTTGCCCCGGTCCGTAGGGGAGGGCCATGGCCCTCCCGCAAAACCTCGCGCCGCCGCGCTTCTCCGGTTGGCCGCTGTTTCGCTCCGTTCTGTAGGGCGGGCGTTCACGCCCGCCGCACCGAAACGCATGATCCCGCCTTTTGGCACAACACAAAAAATATCCGCCCGCGAAAAACGCGCGGGCGGATATTTTTATACCGTAAAAACGCTGGCTTCCAAAAATTACACTTCAAACGCTTTTTGCAGCGCTTCCAGCGCGGTGTCCTCGTCCTGCTGGCGCACCAGCAGCGAGATGTCGAGGTCGGACGTCGTGATCAGCACGATCTCCACCCCGGCCCCGGCCAGCGCCCGCAGCGCGCGGGCGGCCACGCCGCAGCTCGTCACCATCTCTTCACCGAACAGGTTCAGCTTGCTGTACCCGCCCGAGATCAGCGGCGGGTGGGCTTTGGCGGCTTCCGGCAGGGCGGCCATCACGGCGGCCAGGTTGCGGTAGCTCGTTGTAAAGCTGAAATCCACCTCGGTCCCGCGCGGGGCGCTCTGGCAGATCATATCCACCACGATGCCGGCTTTGGCAAACACCTCCAGGTGCTCGGCCAGGCTTTGGGCGCTGTACTGCGCCCCCGGGAAGGTGGTGAGCATGATATTCTGCTCGCTTGTGATCTTGCTGACACCGTACATCGTTGAATCCCTTCCTCTCTGATAAAATATGGGTGGTTTATTCCAGCACAAGAAACTGCGTGTCGATGCTGTCCTCCAGCACGCCGCGGATCTCGTCGCGGGTCAGGGTAAAGTTGCCGTGCGCCGCGCCCATCTCGTCGGTGTAGGCGGGGTAGGGGTAAACGCAGATGTTCTCGTACCGCGCTTCATACTGCGTCACGGTGGGGTAGAGCTTGGGGTCTTTGAGCGCCACGCTCACGCTGCCGTCCGGCTGGGTCGTTTTTTCCATCGTTACACCCAGGATCACGCCGATCATGTTGTCCGCCTGCGCCTGCGCGCTGATGAAATTGCCCAGAGAATACGCCACAAAGCACGGCCGCCCATCCGCCGCCGTCAGCCATTCGGCCGTCTGGGTCACATGCGGGTGGGTGCCAACGATCAGGTCCACGCCCGCGTCCGCCAGCCACTGCGCGGTGTCGCGCTGGCCGTCGGTCACGGTATGGCTGCCCTCCACGCCCCAGTGGCAGCTCACAACCAGCACATCGCAGTTGGGGCGCAGCGCGTCGATCTGCGCTTCGATCACATCGCGCTCATCGAGATAGATCACGCCGTATTCGCTGTCTGCGGGCGTCGGCAGGCCGTTGGTCGTCTCGGTATACGAAAGATAGCCGATCGTGATGCCGTTGACGGTCTGGGTGGTCAGGTTGGCGGTCGGGTCGTCCAGGTCATAGAACCCGGCCGTCACGACGTCCTCCGGCATGGCGGCCCAGTGCGCCATTGAAGATTCGATGCCGCCCGCGCCCTTGTCGTAGCTGTGGTTGTTGGACAGGCTGAACACCCGGAAGCCGATGTCATACAGCGCGTTGGTGATGTCGCCGGGCGTTGAGAACATCGGGTAGCCGGAAGGTTCGTAGTCGTCATTGACCAGCGTCTCCTGGTTGAGCCAGTTGACGTCGAACCCGGCGTAGAAATCGCGCATCGGCTCGTAGGCGGCCGTAAAGTCGTAACCCTCGCCCCCGGCGCGGTCGCGCGCCTGGTTGTACAGCCCTTCGTGGATCAGGTTGTCGCCGGTGGCGGAAAACCGCACCGTCTGCACAAGCGGCGTCGGCTCCGGCGTCGGTTCCGGGGTGGGGGCGGCGGTGGGCGCGGGCGTGACCGTCACTTCGATCGCAGGTCCGGCCCCGCACCCGGCCAGCAGCGCGGCCGCCAGCAGCGCGGCCGCCGCAGAAATTTTCTTTATACGCATGCCAGCTTCCCCCGCAAAAGATCGCTCATCGTGTAATAGCCGGGGGCCTGGCCGTCCAAGAACAGCGCGGCCTGCACGGCGCCGTCGGCAAACACGCCGCGGCTCTGGGCGCGGTGGCTCAGGGTCACGACCTCCTCCGGGCCGCAGAACAGCACGTCGTGGTCGCCCACGATGCCGCCGCCGCGCACGGCCGAAATGCCCAGCTCCTGCGCGCCGCGCGGCTGGCGCACATCGTGGCGGTCGTAGATATAGGTATACTGCCCGCCTGCCTGCGCATTGATCGCGTCGGCGATCATCAGCGCGGTGCCGCTCGGCGCGTCCAGCTTGCTGTGGTGGTGCTTTTCCACGATCTCAATGTCGAACTCGCCGCCGAACAGCGTCACGGCGCGGCGGCACAGCTCGATCAGCACATTGACGCCCAGCGACATGTTGGCGCTGCGGAACAGCGGGATCTTTTCGCTGGCGGCTTCCAGCACGGCCTCGTCCGCTTTGGAAAGCCCGGTCGAGCAGATCACGCAGGGCAGGCCGTGCCCGGCGGCGTAGCGGGCGGCCTCCACAGCCCCGGCTGCGCCGGTAAAGTCGATGATGACGCCGCGGCAGTTTTCCGGCAGCTCGCTCAAAGCGGCGTACACCGGCACGGCCCCGGCCGCGCCGGGCGCTTTGTCGATACCGGCGACGACGCGGCAGTCGCCGCGCGCGGCGATCTTTTCCTGCAGGGCGCGGCCCATACGGCCGTAAAAACCCTGGATGATGATATCAGTCATGCGTTCCACTTCCTTTTGCAAAAATCACAGCGCCCGCGGCGGACAGACCAAACCGCGCAGGCCCGCCCGGCCCGTGCGGGACCCGGCGGCCCTGCGCGGCCAAAGTCAGTCTTTCAGCAGCCCGAAGTTTTTCAGCGCCGTTTCCAGTTGCTGCTGCACAGCGGGCGATGGGGGGCACAGCGGCAGGCGCAGCGGCCCGGCGTCCCAGCCCAGGCGGTTCATCGCCCACTTGACCGGGATCGGGTTTACATCGGCAAACAGCGCGTGCACCAGTTCCAGCGCGCCCAGCTGCAGCGTGCGGCAGCGCGCGGCGTCGCCGTCCAGCCAGGCGGCGCAGATATCGTGCGTATACTGCGGCGCTACGTTGGAAAGCACGCTGATGACGCCCTTGCCGCCCAGCGCCATGATCGGCAGGATCAGCCCGTCCTCGCCGGAATAGATATTCAGCTCATCCCCGCACAGCGCGGCGATCTCGCTGACCTGGGCCAGGTTGCCGCTGGCTTCCTTGACGCCATTTATGTTGGGCAGCTTGCACAGCTCGGCCAGCGTTGCGGGCAGGATGTTGCAGCCGGTGCGGCTGGGGACGTTGTACAGGATGCAGGGCAGCGAAACGGCGTTCGCAATCGCGGAAAAATGCGCGATCAGCCCGGCCTGGCTGGCCTTGTTGTAGTACGGCGTCACCAGCAGCAGCGCGTCGGCGCCCACCTCCTCGGCGTGCTGGCTCAGCTTGACGGCATACGCCGTGTCGTTCGAGCCGGTCCCGGCGACGACCGGCACGCGGCGGGCCGTGTGCTCCACCGCAAAGCGGATGCACTCGGCGTGTTCCTCGTGCGTCAGCGTGGCCGATTCGCCGGTCGTGCCGCAGATGATGATGGCGTCGATGCCGTGTTCGATCTGGTCGTCGATGATGCGGCCCAGCTCGGCATAGTTGACGCTGCCGTCGGCGTGCATCGGCGTGATGATGGCCACGCCCGCCCCAGTAAACACAGGCTTCTTCATGGCAAAACCTCCCTGTCAAACGCCCTGGCGGCGTTTAGTCGAAATAGCCTTTGGCGGCCAGCAGCTCCGCCAGCAGCACCGCGCCGCCCGCCGCGCCGCGCAGCGTGTTGTGGGAAAGGCAGACAAACTTGTAGTCGTACTGCGTGTCCTCGCGCAGGCGGCCGATGCTCACCGCCATGCCGTTCTCAAGCATGCGGTCGAGCTTGGGCTGCGGGCGGTCGTCCTCGGTGAAATAGTGCAAAAACTGTTTGGGCGCGCTGGGCAGGTCCAGCTCCTGCGCCGGGCCGCGGAACCCGGCCCAGGCGCTCAAGATCTCTTCCTTGGAAGGCTTGCGCTCAAAGCTCACGAACACCGCGCCCATGTGCCCGTCCGAGACCGGCACGCGCAGGCACTGCGCCGTGAAGGAGGGGGCGGTGGCCGGCACGATGCGGTCGCCCTCGATGCGGCCCCACAGCTTGAGCGGCTCCTGCTCGCTCTTTTCTTCCTCGCCGCCGATGTAGGGGATGACGTTATCCAGGATATCGGGGAAGGTCTCGAACGTTTTGCCCGCGCCGGAGATGGCCTGATAGGTGCAGACCAGGCATTTGGTGATGCCATAGCCGCGCAGCGGGTGCAGCGCGGGCACATAGCTCTGCAAGCTGCAGTTGGACTTGACCGCGATAAAGCCGCGTTTGGTGCCAAGGCGGCGGCGCTGCGCGGGGATGATCTCAATGTGCTCGGCGTTGATCTCGGGCACGACCATCGGCACGTCCGGCGTCATGCGGTGGGCGCTGTTGTTGGACACGACCGGGCACTCGGCCTTGGCATAGGCTTCCTCCAGCGCCTTGATCTCGTCTTTTTTCATGTTGACGGCGCAGAACACAAAATCCACCTGCGCGGCCACCGCGGCCACGTCGGCGGCGTCCAGCACCACCATATCCTTGACACAGTCGGGCATCGGCGTCGTCATCGCCCAGCGGCTGCCCACAGCCTCCTGGTAGGTGCGCCCGGCCGAACGGGCCGAGGCGGCCAGCGCCGTGAGCTTGAACCACGGGTGCTGCGCCAGCAGCGTGACAAACCGCTGGCCGACCATGCCGGTGGCGCCCACGACGCCCACTTTGAACTGTTTCATAACGGGTACCTTCCTTTCCCAAACGTCCTGTACCGCAGTGTATGCGGCGGCAGGAAAACCTGTGCCGGGCCGCGGCCGGAAAGGACCGCAGACAATAAAAAAACCGGCTTGAAAACCGGCACAAAATGCAATATAATCATATACTGCATGTACACAGCGCCCCACGCTGCATTTTTGGCTGCGGCGTGACAGTTCCGTCCCTGTTCGGCGGCGGACCCAGGCCGATGCGTGCCGTGCATCGCCTTCGGCGGCCAACCCTTTCGCCGCGGCCTGCCCTGGCTGGCTGCCGCCTGACGGTTACTGATGTTGCCCGCGCCTCTGTGTTGTGTTCATCATACCATTGTACCCCCTGAATGTCAACGATAAAAAGGAAGCAGACTGATGTTAAAAAAAGACTTCTGGTACGACCTGCCCAAAGAACTCATCGCCCAGGAACCCGCCGACCCGCGCGACAGCGCGCGGCTGATGGTCCTTTCGCGGCAAAACGATTCCATCGAGCACAAAATTTTCCGCGACCTGCCCGATTATCTCGAACCGGGCGACGTGCTTGTGCTCAACAATTCCAAGGTGCTGCCCGCGCGGCTCATCGGCGCCAAGGTGCCCACCGGCGCCGTGTGCGAAGTGCTGCTGCTGCGCCAGGTGCACGGCGACACCTGGGAGTGTCTGGCCCGCCCGGGCCGCCGCATGCAGGCGGGCACGCGGCTTTCTTTCGGCGACGGCAGCCTGACGGCCACCGTGGACGAAACGCTGCCCGAGGGCAACAAGCTCGTCACCTTTGCCTACGACACCCAGACGCTGTACGAAAAGCTCGACGCGTTCGGCAAAATGCCGCTGCCGCCCTACATCACCAAACAGCTCGAAGACCAGAGCCAGTACCAGACCGTCTATGCCAAGGAGCTCGGCAGCGCCGCCGCCCCCACGGCCGGGCTGCACTTCACGCCCGAACTGCTTGAAAAGATCCGCGCCAAAGGCGTGCAGATCGCCGAAGTCACGCTGCACGTCGGCCTCGGCACCTTCCGCCCGGTCAGCGAGGAGAGCATCGAGGACCACCACATGCACAGCGAATGGTACTGTGTGGACGAAAAGACCGCCGCAGCCGTCAACGCCGCCCGCGCCGCCGGGCGCCGCGTCGTCGCCGTGGGCACCACGAGCTGCCGCACGCTGGAAGCCGTCTGGGCCAAATACGGCCGCATCGTGCCCTGCAGCGGCAACACCGATATCTTTCTGTATCCGGGCGTCGAGCTGCACGCCATCGACGCGCTCGTCACCAACTTCCACCTGCCCGAAAGCACGCTCATCATGCTCATCGCCGCGTTCTACGGCTATGACAAGACGATGGCGGCCTACCGGGAGGCGGTCGCGCAGCGCTACCGCTTCTTCTCTTTCGGCGACGCGATGCTGATCCGCTGACAGAAAACGAGGGGAAAACAATGGGAAATTTTTTCAAAAACGGCCTGAGCTATGAACACACGATCAAAGCCTGCTTTATCGGCTACATCGTGCAGGCCATCGTCAACAACTTTGCGCCGCTGCTGTTTCTGACCTTCCAGCAGAGCTACGGCATCCCGCTTTCGCGCATCACGCTGCTCATCACCTTCAACTTCTGCGTGCAGCTTTCGGTCGACCTGCTCAGCGCGGGCTTCATCGACCGCATCGGCTACCGCGCGGCGATGATGCTGGCGCATATCCTTTCGGCCGCCGGGCTCGTTGCGCTGGCCGTGCTGCCGGAGCTGCTGCCCAGCCCGTTTGCCGGGCTGATCGTTGCCGTGATGATCTACGCCGTCGGCGGCGGGCTGCTGGAGGTGCTGGTCAGCCCGGTCGTCGAAGCCTGCCCGACCGATAACAAAGAGGCCGCCATGAGCCTGCTGCATTCGTTCTACTGCTGGGGGCAGATGGGCGTGGTGCTGCTCTCCAGCGTGTTCTTTGCGGTGTTCGGCATCGCGCACTGGCGGGTGCTGGCGCTGCTGTGGGCCGTGATACCGGTGCTCAACTGCCTGCTGTTCGCCAAAGTGCCCATCTATACGCTGATCGAGGAAGGCGGCCGCGGCACGCCGCTGGCCGGGCTTGTCAAAAGCCGCACCTTCTGGCTGCTGCTGGTGCTCATGGTCTGCTCCGGCGCCAGCGAGCAGGCGGTCAGTCAGTGGGCTTCCACGTTTGCCGAATCGGAACTGCACATCTCCAAAGCGCTGGGCGATCTGGCCGGGCCGATGTTCTTCGCCGCCCTCATGGGGACCTCCCGCGCCATCTACGGCAAGTTCGGCGCGCGCATCCGGCTCGAGAGCTTCATGCGCGGCAGCATCGTGCTGTGCATCGCCAGTTACCTGCTCATCTCGCTGTCGCCGTATCCGGCGCTCAGCCTGCTCGGCTGCGGGCTGTGCGGCTTCTCGGTCGGCATCCTCTGGCCGGGCACCTTCAGCCTCGGGTCCGAATTTTTGCCGCGCGGCGGCACGCTGCTGTTCGCGCTCATGGCGCTGGGCGGCGATTTGGGCTGCATGAGCGGCCCGACCTTCGTCGGTATGGTGTCCTCGGCCTCGGCGGGCGGGCTGCACACCGGCATCCTGCTGGCGGTCGTGTTCCCGGTGCTGATGCTCGCGGGCTGCGGCGCGCTTGTCCTCAAACGCCGCCGCCTGCCGCAGCGCGGCTGACACAGCGGACATAAAGACACATAATAGTGTGTGCTCTAAGCAACTTCCTGATTATGGCTTTTGTCGTGGTCAGGGAAGCGGTTGCTTAGAGCATTTTCATTTTCAAAGCGTAGCGGGTCGGCGGCAGTCCCGCGCGGCTTTTGTGCGGGCGCGTTTCGTGGCGCCTTTGCACACAGAAAAACCGCCGTACAGGTTTCCCCATACGGCGGCAGCACGCTCATTTATCGAACAGGTCGCTGTGCGTCCCGGTGCGGGCCAGCGTCAGCACCAGCACATCGTCCTCAATGCGGTAGATGAGCAGCCAGTCCGGCTGAATGTGGCATTCCCGATGCCCCACCCAATCGCCGGTCAGCTCATGGTCTTTGTTTTTCTCTGGCAGTTTTTCGCCCCGTGACAAGGCCCGGATGATGTCATCCAGCAGGCCGATGTCCATGTGGCGCTTCATCGCCAGCTTGTAATCTTTCTTGAACTTTGTCGTCCAAACAATGTCAAGTTTCATTTTTTCAGCTCCCGGAGGGCTTCTTCCACATCGGAGTAGTGCTTCACGCCGGGATCACGCGCAATCCGTTCTGCCTCCAACATGGCGGCCATGGTTTCCTTGTTGGGCTGTTCCAGCCTGACTTCAAAGGGAAAGCCACCGGCGCGGAGCGACTGACGCAGAAAGACATTGATCGCTGTGGTAAGGTTCACGCCCAATTCATTGTAAAGCATTTCGCACTGCTTTTTGATGTCGCTGTCCATGCGGACGCTGAAATTTGTCGTGTTAGCCATTGTGTCAGCCCCTTTCGAGTTTATTGCACCTATATTGTATATCGTATGCAATGCAAAGTCAACTCAATGACCTAAAAAATGCACAAAAAATCTGCCAAAGGCTCGTTGCCTTTGGCAGAAAGAACGCTTTTTATTGCTCGCATGACAGGATGCGGTTCAAAAACGCGCAGGTCCGGCTTTGCGGCGGTTTAAATCGTGTGGCTGCGGTCCGCCCCGATCAGAATTCCTGCACCAAATCGCCGGCGGCGGGCTCCTCGGCTTCCACGCGCTCGTCCAGCGTGTAGCTCACGCCCAGCGCTTCGGGCAGCGCGTCCACCAGCGCGTTGACGTCCGCGAGCTCGCGGTTGGCCATCACATACAGAACCTTGTCGTCAAAGGCGACCACGCGCTGCACGTCGGCCCCCACGCAGACCCACTTGGCCGGGTCGATGTTTTCCAGCATCGCTTCGGCAATGGCGGGCGCGTCGGCGGCGTCTTTCAGGCGCAGCAGCACCAGGCTGTAGGCCTGGCTGCCGGTCAGCGATTCCGAAAGCACGCCCGCGTCCACCAGCGCGCCTTCGTCCAGCGTCAGCCCGGCGTTGTATTTCAGCCAGCTCTCTTCGGCCAGGTCGATGGCGCGGGTCTGCGGCATCATGATCTCGACCGGGTAAACTTCATAAATGCTGTCCACCAGCGCGGCCAGCTCGGCGTCCGGTTCGGCCTCGGTCTGCGGGGCGCTGCCCTCCGGCGTGCCCTCGTCCTCCGGCGGGGTGGCCGGCTGGTTCAGGATGTCGTCGGGCAGCGGCGTCATGGTCGGGGCGGGGGTGGGGGTCGCCTGCGGGGCGTCGGTGCGGCCGCAGCCCGCCAAAAGCGCCAGGGTCAGCGCCAGCGCGCCGGCCGTCATGCCAAATGTGCGTCGTTTCATGGTTGGTTCCTTCCTTTGTGTTGTGACGGGTGTTGTGGCGGCGGGTCAAAACCCGCCGGTCAGCCATTGTTCGGGGGCGAAGCGCGCGTCCCAGCGCTCGGCCGGGATGCCGGCCAGGGTCAGCGCGGCCGGGCACACCAGCAGGCTTCTGCCTTTATATTGCGCCAAAAAGCGGTCATAATACCCGCCGCCGCGCCCCAGGCGCACGCCGTCGGCCCCGGCGGCCAGGCAGGGGACCAGCGCCAGCGCGTCTGCGGGGAAATCCTCCGCCGCCAGAACTTCGCCCCCGACCGGCTCGCGGATGCCGTAAGCCCCCGGCGCAAGGTCGTCAAGGCGGCGCAGCCGCACGGCCTCCATGCGCCCGTTGGCGGTGCGCGGCACGGCCAGGCGCTTGCCTTCGCGCAGGGCGGCTTCCAGCACCGGCCACAGGTCCGGCTCGCCTGGCATCGGCACAAAGCAGAACACCCACCCGGCCTGCCGCCATTCAGGGCGGGCAAACAGCTCGTGCGCCATGCGGCCGCCCATTGTGCGCAGCGCGGCGGCGTCCCACTGCCGCCACAGCGCCCGGGCTTTGGCGCGGGCTTCGGCTTTGGTCATGGCAGACGCCCCCTCTCTTTTTTCCGGCTGGCCGGTTTTACCGGCCTATCATACCATGCCCGGCCCGCAAAGGCAAGATGGAAAATTGGCCCCTGCCCGCCTTTCATCTTGCGCACAGAGGCAAAAAAGAGTACAATAGAAAAATAAAATGGATTCTGTGTGCCAACCGGGGGTATGGCCGGGGCACTGCATGATTACAAAAGGAGCGTTCACCATGGGCAAATTCAACTTTATCAATACCGAGATCCCCGGCGTCGTCGTCATTGAGCCGACCGTCTTCGGCGACGACCGCGGTTATTTCATGGAAACCTACCAGATCGACGATTTCGCCGCCGCGGGCATCGACCGCCCCTTTGTGCAGGACAACCAGAGCCGCTCGACCAGGGGCGTGCTGCGCGGGCTGCATTTCCAGAAAAACCACACCCAGGGCAAGCTCGTGCGCGTGACGATGGGCGAGGTGTACGACGTCGCCGTCGACTGCCGCCCGAACAGCGCTACCTTCGGCAAGTGGGTCGGCGTGACGCTCTCGGCCGAAAACAAAAAGATGTTCTACATCCCCGAAGGCTTTGCCCACGGCTTCCTGGTCCTTTCCGATGTGGCCGAATTCTGCTATAAATGCACCGACGTCTACGACCCGACCTCCGAGGGCGGCATCCCCTATGACGACCCGACCGTGAATGTCCAGTGGCCGGACTGCGGCTGCGCGCACAAGACCAGCGCCAAGGACAAGGAACACACCCCGTTTGCCGAACAGACGTTTGACTATTTCGAGAAATACTGAGGAAGAACCGTGCAGAGTCTACAAGGGCATTTCGCCAATTTCTGGAAGTACCGCTACCTGCTGCAGAACCTGATCACGCGGGACTTCAAGCTCAAATACCGCCGCAGCGTGCTGGGCGTGGCGTGGAGCGTGCTCAACCCGCTGCTTACCTGCCTGGTCATGTTCCTGGTGTTCGATTCCATCATGAAAGGCCTGCGGGGCGAAGGCATCCCCAACTTCGCGGGCTTCCTCATCATCGGCCAGCTGCTGTTCAACTTCTTCCGCGAAGCGACGTCGATGGCGATGGAGAGCGTGCTCAAAAACGCGCCGCTGCTGCGCAAGGTCTATATCCCCAAGTACATTTTCCCGATGGAAAAATGCTGCTTTGCGCTGGTCAACTGCGCGTTCAGCTTCATTGCGCTGGTCGTCGTGTTTGTCATCACCTGGACGCCTGTGACCTGGGCCACGGCCTGGATGGCCGTCTACCCGCTGCTCATGCTGTTCTTTTTCAGCCTTGGCATCGGGCTGCTGCTGTCGGCGCTGTATGTGTTTGTGCGCGATATCATGCACATCTGGGAAGTGTTCTGCACGCTGCTCGTCTACGCCAGCGCCATCTTCTATGACCCCGAGACCCTCTCCGGCATCATGCAGCGGCTCATCCACATCAACCCGATGTACTGGTACATCACGGCGTTCCGCCGCTGCGTGCTGTGGGGCGAAGGGCTGGACGCAACGATGCTTGCGGTCTGCTTCCTCTGCGCTGTGGTCAGCATGGCGCTGGGCGTTTTCGTGTTCAAGAAAAACCAGGACAAGTTTGTCCTGTACATGTAAAGGGAGGGCGCGGATATGGCGGCACAACAGCCCATCATCTCGGTCGAGCATGTCTCGATGCGCTTCAACCTTGCCAAGGAAAAGCACGAGAGCCTGAAAGAATATTTCGTCGCCCTTTTGCACGGCGGCGTGCGCTTTGACGAATTCTTTGCGCTGGACGACGTCAGCCTTGACATCATGCCCGGCGATTTCTACGGCCTCATCGGCTTAAACGGCAGCGGCAAATCCACGCTGCTCAAGATCATTTCCGGCGTGTACAAGCCCAGCTCCGGCAAGGTGACGGTGCGCGGCACCATCGCCCCGCTGATCGAGCTCGGCGCCGGGTTCGACATGGACCTGACCGCGCGGGAAAACATCTACCTGAACGGCACCGTTCTCGGCTACACGCCCCGGTACATTGATTCCAAGTTCGAGGACATCGTCGAATTCAGCGAGCTGCGCAATTTTCTGGATGTGCCGCTCAAGAACTATTCCTCCGGCATGGTGGCGCGCCTGGCCTTCGCCGTTGCGACCATGACCAAACCGGACATTCTCATTGCCGACGAGATCCTCTCGGTCGGCGACTTCCTGTTCCAGCAGAAATGCGAAAAGCGCATGGCCGAGCTCATGAGCGGCGGCACGACCGTGATCCTGGTCAGCCACTCGATCGAGCAGATCGAGCGCATGTGCAACAAGGTCGCCTGGATCGACCACGGCCACCTGCGCCGCAACGGCCCCACCGCCGCGGTCACGGCCGAATACAAGCGGTTTGAAAAGCCGAAAGAATAAACTTTTTACAGGGTTCAGAGTTTAGAGTTCAGAGTGAAGATAAGGTGCGGCGCAAAGCGCCGCATTTTTAAAAATGGGGGATGCGCCCATCCCTCCAAATTCTGAACGCCCCTGCGCGAACGAGGTGACAACGATGCCGCAGACCGCCCCCCAAAACCAACCGCAAAACCGCCCGGCGGACGTCGCCCCGGCTGACAGCGTCGGCGCCATGGCCCGCCGCCTGCTCGACCCGGCCCATCTGGCCGACCTTGCCCGCCGTTCGGCCGCCACTTTGCGCGAGCGCGGCGCGCAGCAGCTCTGGCGGGACGTGACCTTCCGCGTCGGGCTGGCGTTCCACCACGATTCCTGGCGGCACCGCGCCGATATCCCGCTGCGCCGCGAGCTCAAGGCCCAGCGCGCGGCCCCGCTGCCCGGCGCGCCGCGCGTCAGCGTCGTGGTGCCGGTATACAACACGCCGCTGCCGTTTTTCAGGCAGATGCTGCGCAGCGTGCGCTGCCAGACCTATGCGAACTGGCAGCTCGTGCTCGTCGATGCCTCTGACGCGGCGCACCCGGCCCCCGGCGCGCTCGCGCAGAAATGGGCTGCCCGGGATGCGCGCATCCTGTATAAAAAGATCGAAAACCAGGGCATCGCCGCCAACACCACGGCCGGGTTCGGCCTGGCGGAAGGGGACTGCATCGCGCTGCTTGACCACGACGACCTGCTCTACCCCAACGCGCTGTATGAATCTGTGCAGACCCTCCAAAACACCGGCGCGGACCTTGTCTATTCCGACGAGATCGTCTTGTCGGCGGATCTCAAAAAATTGGGCGGCTACCATTTCAAGCCGGATTTTGCGCCCGACTATCTGCGCGGCAACAACTACATCACCCATCTGGCCGTTTTCACCCGCGCGCTGCTCGAGGCGGCCGGGGCGTATGAGGACCCCGCCTTTGACGGCGCGCAGGACCATGACCTGCTGCTGCGCCTGACCGAGAAGGCGCGCCGCGTCGAGCACATCCAGAAAGTTCTCTACGTCTGGCGCGGCCACGCCGGGTCGACCGCCGCGGGCATGGAGGCCAAGCCCTACGCCATTGCGGCGGGGGAGCGGGCGATCAATGCCCACCTGCAGCGCGTGGGCCTGCCCGGCTGTGCGCGGGCGGTGCCCGGCGCGCCCGGCGCGTTCCAGCTGCGGTACGAACTGACCGCGCACCCGCTTGTCAGCGTGTTGATCCCCAACAAGGACCACACCGGCGACCTTGAACGCTGCTTATCCAGTTTGTATAAAAACGCCGGATATGACAATTTTGAGGTGCTGATCCTCGAAAACAACTCGACCGACCCGGCCACCGAAACCTTTTACGCGGCCCTTCCCGCGCGCTATCCGCGCTGCCGCGTGCTGCGCTACCGCGGGCCGTTCAACTTCTCGGCCATCAACAACTTCGGCGCGCGCCAGGCAAACGGCGAGCACCTGCTGCTGCTCAACAACGACATCGAGATCCTCTCGCCCGGCTTCCTGCGCGAGCTGCTCTCCTACAGCCAGCGCCCGGACGTCGGCGCCGTCGGGGCCAAGCTCTATTACCCGGACGATACGATCCAGCACGCCGGGGTCATCATGGGCATCAACGGCTCGGCCGGGCACAGCCACAAGAGCTACCCGCGCGCGGCGGTGGGCGACCTCTACCGCCTTGTCACCACACAGAATTACATGGCCGTCACCGGCGCCTGCCTCATGACCAAAGCGGAACTCTACCGCGCGGCGGGCGGCCTCGACGAAGAAAACTTCGCCGTCGCCTACAACGATGTCGACTACTGTCTCAAGCTCTGGCAGCAGGGCCTGCTCAACGTGTTCACCCCCTGCGCCGAGGCATACCACTATGAGAGCAAGAGCCGGGGCCTGGACACCACCCCCGAAAACGAGGCCCGCTACCAGCGGGAGAAGGCGAACTTCTACGCCAAGTACAAGCCGTACATCGACAACTACGACCCCTATTACAACCCCCATTTCAACAACCTGTTTGAAAACTTCGGGCTGAAATAGTAAAAGAAAGGTGCATCGTATGGAAAATCGTTTCGATACACAATTTTTGATCGAGGGGAAAAATCTGGATGAGGATGTGATCCGCGCCGGGATTCTGCACGCTGCGCCGGGAGATTGTCTGCTGGTAGTGGGGGATGAGGAGGTCATCAAAGTCCACTACCACACCGATGAACCCTGGAAGGTGCTGGCGTACGGTGCCTCCCAGGGGGACATTCACACCATCATCGTTGAGAACATGGAACGTCAGGCGGCCGGGCTGCATGGCTGACCGGCTGCGTCCGCCCGTCCGCCGCCGCCCCAACCGTCTGCCTGCGTACGACTATGCCCGGGCGGGAGCATATTTTGTGACGGTCTGCACCCGGGACCGCCAACAGCTTTTTTGGTGCGGTTCGGACGCTGTAGCGGCGCACAGTGTGCGCCAGCCCTGGCAGGGCCCGTCCCCGGAGATCCATTTGGCGCCGCTGCCGGCCGGAACAGCTCTTTCGGCGGCAGGCCGGGCCGCAGTGGATGCGATCGGGGAGATCCCGCAAAGGTATCCGATGGTGACGGTGGATGTCTGCGCCGTGATGCCCAATCATGTCCATCTGCTGCTGCAGATTCACGGCGGGGAAGACGGGCGCACACTGTGCGCCCCTACAATTTCCCGTGTGGTCAAGCAGTGGAAAGAAGCGGTCACCAAACAGCTGCACAGCCCGGTCTGGCAGCGCTCCTTCCACGATCGCGTCATTCGTAATGAAGCAGAATACCGCCTGGTGGGGGAGTATATCTTGACGAATCCTGCACGTTGGAGGCAGGATTGCTTCCACCCGTCTGCCCTGTCTGCAAAGGAGAACACCTCATGAACCTGCAAGCAAAACGTCTGCGTGAACTGGCGGGCTACGCCCGCACCCTGATGAGGGAACAGGGCCCCGGGGTGATGGCCGTCCGCGCACTGGGCTTTTTCAAACGGCGGTTTTTCGGCAAACGGGCCCGGTACTGGCCCGGCAAACAGGCGCTGGCCGCCCAGCGGGCGGCGGATTGCTCGGCCCTGCCCCTCATCAGCATCCTGGTGCCGCTGTACAACACCCCCGAACCTTACCTGAAAGCCCTGCTGGACAGTGTCCAGGCCCAGACCAGCCCCCGCTGGCAGCTGGTGCTGGCCGATGCCTCCGACCCCGACCACCCCGGGGTGGGGGAACTGGCCCGCGCCCGGGCGGCGCAGGACGGGCGGATCGTCTATCGGCGCATCGAAAACCGGGGCATCGCCGCCAACACCAACGCCGCTGCGGCACTGGCCGCCGGGCCCTACCTGGCGCTGGCCGACCACGACGACCTGCTGGCCCCGCACGCCGTGTACGAGATGGGCCGGGCGGCGGCCGCCACCGGCGCGGCTTTCCTGTACAGCGACGAAGCGCTGTTCCGCAAAACGCCGCAGCGCGCCCATGTCGCGCACTTCAAGCCGGACTATGCGCCGGAATACCTGATGGCCTGCAACTATATCTGCCACCTGGCCGTGTTCAAAAAGTCGCTGTATGAGCAGGCCGGCGGCGAGCGCAGCGAATGTGACGGTGCGCAGGACCACGACCTGTTCCTGCGCCTGATCGACGCCATGCAGGCCGCCGACCCGGCCGCCGCGCCCGTGCATCTGCCGCAGGTGCTGTACTACTGGCGCGTGCACGCGGCTTCCACCAGCGGCGGCACCGGGGCCAAACCCTATGTGCAGCAGGCGGCCCTCCGCGCCGTGTCGGACCATCTCGCCGCCACCGGGCGGCAGGGGAGTGTGGAGCCCGGCAAATTCCCCGGCACCTGCCATGTGCGCTGGACCCTGCCGGACCCGCCCCCGCTCGTCTCCATTCTCATCCCGAACAAGGACCATGCGGACGATCTCGAAACCTGCCTGCACAGCCTGTATGCAAAAACCTTCTACGAAAACTTCGAGGTCATCGTCATCGAGAACAACTCGACCGACCCCGCCACCGCCGCCTACTACAAAAAGCTGCCCGAACGCTATGAAAACTGCCGCGTCGTCGGCTACACCGGGGCTTTCAACTTCAGCCGCATCAACAACTTTGGCCGCAAATTCGCGCACGGCAAATTTTTGCTGCTGCTGAACAATGATATCGAGGTCATTGGCGGCGGCTGGCTGGGCGAGCTTGTCGCCGAAGCCAGCCAGCCCGGCGTCGCGGCCTGCGGCGCGATGCTCTATTACCCGGACGATACCATCCAGCACGCGGGCATCATCACGGGGCTCGGCGGCTATGCGGGGCACTCCCACAAATACCACCGCCGCGGCAGCAGCGGGTACCTGTTCCGCCTTGCCACCGTGCAGGATTTTTCCGCCTGTACCGCCGCCTGCCTGCTTGTGCGCACGGCCGCGTGGGACGCCGCGCACGGTATGGACGAAGCCTTTACCGTCGCCTTCAACGACGTCGACTTCTGCCTGCGCCTGCGCGAAGCGGGCTGGCGCATCGTCTGGACGCCGTATGCCGAGCTCTACCACCACGAGAGCAAGTCCCGCGGTTCGGACGAGGACGACCCCGAAAAGAAGCGCCGCTTTGCGGGCGAGCAGTCCCGCCTGTACGAGCGCCACGGCCGCGAGACCATCCTGCGCGACCCCTACTATAACCCCAACCTCTCGCTCGACTACGAGGACTTCCGCGAAAGCGGCGACCTGCGCGCCCTCAAGGACCCGCCTGTGTAAACGAAACGCCAAAAAACCACGCCGCGCCCCGGGCAAACACCCGGTTGGCGCAGCGTGGTTTTGCGCATACTATAAAGGCAAAGGGTCAGTGGGCGGCTTTGGTCCGGCAGGCGGGGCAGAGGTAGTGGATGGTCAGCTGGTAGCTGCGCACTTCGGTGCCGATCACGTTCTCGATCTCGCGCACAAGCCCCACAACGGGGATGTCCTGCAGCTCCCCGCACCCGTCGCAGTACAGGTGGCCGTGGGGGGCGGCGGTCTTGTCAAAGCGGTCGGCGCCGTCCGGCATTTCCAGCCGGGCGATCTCCCCGGCCTGTTCCATCAGCTTGAGGTTGCGGTATACCGTACCGCGCGCGATGTTGGGCATGCGGGTGCGCGCCTGGGCAAAGATCTCGTCGGCCGTCAGGTGCCGCGGGCTCTGCTGCATAAGTTCCAGGATCAGGCGGCGTTGGCGTGTCATGGGGACCTTCCTCCCTTACAATAAGAATTTGTCTTATAAAGAGAGTAGCGCATCCGCGCGCCTCTGTCAATGCCCCGGCGCGGATTTTGGCAATTTTCACAAAATAAAACTGCGTAAAATTGCCGTTTCATCGCTTGACACCCCCGCGGGAAAGGTGTATACTCAATTTAAGATGGAATCTTAACTGATTCGACCTTATCTGAAAACGGAGACCCGGCCCCCAAACAGACCTGTTTTTTGATTTTGAAAGGAGCGCATGTATCATGGAACTCAAAGGCAGCAAGACCGAAAAGAACCTGTGGGAAGCTTTCGCCGGTGAAAGCCAGGCCCGCAACAAATACACCTACTTTGCCTCCAAGGCCAAGAAGGAAGGCTACGAGCAGATCTCGGCCATCTTTACCGAGACCGCCAACAACGAAAAAGAGCACGCCAAGATCTGGTTCAAGCTGCTCATGGAAAACGGCGAGATCCCCGACACCCTCACCTGCCTGAAGATGGCCGCCGCCGGTGAAAACGAGGAGCATACCTCGATGTACCCGCGCATGGCCGCCGAAGCGAAGGAAGAGGGCTTCACCCAGATCGCCGCGCTGTTCACGATGGTTGCCGCCATCGAGAAAGAGCACGAGGAGCGCTACAAGGCCCTGGCCGCCAACATCGAGGCGGGCAAGGTCTACGCCCGCGAGACCGAGCAGGTCTGGCAGTGCCGCAACTGCGGGTATGTCTATATCGGTACCCACGCGCCGGTCAAGTGCCCGGTCTGCGCGCATCCGCAGGCATACTTTGAGCTGCGCAGCCAGAACTACTGATCCTTTTCGCCACAAAATTCCGCCCCGCCGGGTTGCTGCCGCAGCGCAGCCGCCCGGCGGGGCGCTTTTTTCCGTTCGGGAAACAAAACAGGCTTGCAGTTTTGCCGCCTGCGGGGTAAACTGGGTATAGACAGGATAACGCCGGTCAGGGCACTTGTTCGCCCGCGGGCGCCAGCACCACGGCGCGGCTGCCCAGCTGGCGGTAGACTTCCATAAAGCGGGCGCGCGGCACGCGGCGGTTCAGCGCCAGCGGGTCGGCCACTGTGAAATGCGTATCGTCCGCCCCGCACAGCGCCATGCAGTGCAGTGTGTGGAATACCCGGTGGTACCTGCCGCCCGGCAGCGCATAGCCGCCGCAGGCGTCAAACTGTACGTCGTTAAAGCGCAGCGTGGCCCAGAAGATCACCGGCCGCCCGCACTCCAGCTGGCGCAGCAGGCCGTCCTCCCCGGCGCCGGTCAGGTCGTGCGCCGTATACCCGCCGCCGTGCGCGGCCAGGTAGGCGTTCGCGGCCGCCACGACCGGCCCGGCAAAGCAGTAGTACCCGGTCTCGGGGCTGCCGTCGTCTTTGTGCGGGTCGCCCATATACACCCTGTCCGGGTCCGCCCCGTACCAGCGCGCGCTGCGCGGCAGGTAATGGTCGGCCAGGTCGCACTTGTCGGCCGCAAAGCCCCAGTAGCGCAGCACTTCGCACAGGCTTGTGATCTCACAGCCGTTGGGCAGCTCCGGGTTTTGCAGCACCTGCGGCACCGGCAGCAGAATTTCCATTTTCGATCCCTCTTTGTCTGTAGATTTCTCCCCGGCATTGTAGCACACGCCCGCCGGAATTGGCAAGCGCCGGGCCGTTTAGAAGCAGATTTGTAGTAGAAAGGAACGCCCCATGCCCCTGATCCGTGAGTATGGCCTGATCCCCGGCCGCATGCCGCCGGGGCCGCGCAACACGCTGGCCGATGTGCCCGGCGTGGCGGTGGGCCACTGTACCGTGCGCACGCCCGGCCACAACACCGGCGTGACCGTCATCCTGCCGCGCGCGGATATCTATTTTAAGAAATGCACGGCCGCGGCCCATGTTATCAACGGGTACGGCAAAACGGCGGGGCTGGTCCAGGTCGAGGAACTCGGCCAGCTGGAAACGCCCATCGCCCTGACCAACACGCTGAACGTCGGCCTTGTCAGCGACGCGCTCGTCCAGTATACGGCCGACGCCTGCGCCGCGCACGGCACAGAGCTGCGCAGCGTCAACCCGGTGGTGGGCGAATGCAACGACAGCACGCTCAACCGCATTGCCGAGCGCGTGGTCGGCCGCGCCGAGGTATACCGCGCCATCGCGGCGGCCGGGCCCGATTTCGCCCAGGGCTGCGTCGGCGCGGGCACGGGCATGATCTGCCACGGCCTCAAGGGCGGCATCGGCTCGGCCAGCCGCCGCCTCACAGCGGACGGGCGCGCGTTTACGGTCGGCGTGCTGGCGCTGTGCAACCACGGCTGTCTGGAAGAGCTCAACATCCTTGGCCGCCGCCCCGGCGCGGCCATCGCCGCGCGGCAGCAGGCCGCCGCCAAAACCGACGATGTGGGCAGCTGTATTCTGGTGCTCGGCACCGACCTGCCGCTTTCCAGCCGCCAGCTGGGCCGCGTCGTGCGGCGCTGCGGCGTCGGGCTTGCGCGCGTGGGCAGCTACTGGGGCCACGGCAGCGGCGATATCGCCATCGGTTTCACGACCGCCCACGCGCTGTGCGCGGACGCGGCCGAAGTCGAAACCCTGCCGCACCTGCGCGAAGACCGGCTCGAACCGGCTTTCCTGGCCGCGGCCGAAGCCGCGGAGGAGGCCGTGCTCAACGCCCTGGCCGCCGCCGAACCCACGACCGGCTATGACGGCACGGTCTGCCACGCCCTGTGCGAATACCGCGACCTGCTTTGAATTGTATAAAAGGGGAGAACGACATGAAAGATTTCAAGGTCTGGGACCTGCACTGCGATACGCTCTATGCGCTGCTGGAAGCCGACAAAAACGGCAGCCCCGCGCGCTTTGACAAAAACGGCCTGATGATCGACCTCGAACGCCTGCGCAGCGGCAACTACCTGCTGCAGTGCTTTGCCTGCTTTGTCGACCTTGCGGAACCGGGCGATCCGCTCGTCAAGGCGCTGCAGGAGGCCGACCGCTTTCAGCAGATCCTGGCCGCTTTCCCGGACGACCTTATGTGGGTGCGTACCCCGGCCGACATCGACGCGCTGCTGCGCGGCGGGCGCATCGGCGCGATGCTGACGGCCGAGGAGGGCGGCATCTGCAAGGACGACCCCGCCGTGCTGCGCACGCTCTACCGCCTTGGCGTGCGCATGATGACGCTGACCTGGAACCATAAGAACGGCCTGGCCGAGCCCAACCTGCGCCCCGGCCCCGCCGCCTGGCCGCCGCAGCCCAACACGACCGGCGGTTTGACCGAAACGGGCTTTGCATTCCTGCAGGAGATGGAACGCCTGCATATGATCGTGGACGTCTCCCACCTGTCCGACGCAGGTGTATGGGATGTGCTGCGCGCTGGGCGGCGTCCGTTCGCGGCCAGCCATTCCAGCGCCCGCGCCTGCTGCCCGCACCCGCGCAACCTGACCGATGAGATGCTCGCGGCCATGGGCGAACGCGGCTGCCTGGTCGGGCTCAACTACTGCCCGGCCTTCCTCGATGCTTCCGCCGACCGCAGCCATCTTGTCAGCCGTGTGGACGATATGGTCCGCCACCTGCGGCATATGATCGACAAAGGCGGCGAAGACCTGGTGGCGCTGGGCAGCGACTTTGACGGCATCGGCGGCACGCTGGAGATCGCCGGGGCGCAGGATATGCCCAAACTGGCCGAAGCCCTGCTGGCGGCCGGTTTCAGCGAGACGCAGGTCGAAAAGCTGTTCTGGCGCAACGCCGCGCGCTTCTTCCGCGAAAACCTGTAAAACCGGAGGACCTCTCCATGACGCTTCTCAACCTGATCTACTGCCTGCTGGGCGCGGTGTTCATCGTGCTGGGCGGCGTGTGCCTGTGGGAAAAATACCGCACCGTGCACGGCGGCATGCGCCTGCCCGCGCGCATCATCCGCTGCCAGCGCCAGGGCCCCAAAAACCGGCGGCAGAGCGGCGGCTACTGCTTTGTGGTCGAGTTCACGACCCCCGACGGCATCCGCCACACCGCCGCCACCAACGATTCGTTCTGGTTCGACCAGACCCGCCGCGTCGGCACGGTCATCGAAGTCTGGTACAACCCCGCTTCGCCCACCGTCGTCGAGCGCCGCAGCCTGGAAGCCGAGCTGCTCGGCGCGCTGTTCATCGCGCTCGGCTTTGCCGTGATCTTCTGGCTGGGTCTGACCTGAGGGAACGGGCGAAAACGGGAACGGCGGACATTTTATAAAACAACAGTCCCAAAAACAACCCTCCTGCCCGCTGCGGGCCGCCCGCTCGATTGTAAAGCGCGCGCTTTCTGTGGTATACTGCAGGGGAACAAACCAAGGGGGAACCTGTTGTGATGATGCCGCTTTTGATCGTACTGCTGGCCCTGGCTGTGCTGGGGAATGTGCTGCTCGCCGTTTTGCTGCTGCAAAGCCGCCGCGCCGCGCCCGACCCGGACGCCCTGGCGCGGGCGCTGGCCGTCCAGCAGCGCGCGGCCCAGGGTGAGACGGTCCGCGCCGTGCAGGCCGCCGTGCGCGATTTGGGCGCGCTGCTGGCCGAAACGCAGAACCAGAGCGCCGCCGCGGCCGGCGCCCGGCTCGACGCCATCGACCGCACCGGCGCGGCCCGCCAGAAAGCCGCCAACGACGCGGTCACGGCGCAGCTGGCGCTGCTGGAGCGCCGCCTCAAAGGTCTGGAGGATTCCAACGCCGCCCGCATGGACGGCCTGCGCGCCGCCCTGGCGCAGGGGCTTGAGACCATCCGCACCGACAACAGCCGCAAGCTGGACGAGATCCGCGGCACCGTGGACGAAAAGCTGCAGACCACGCTGCAAAAGCGCATTTCCGATTCTTTCCGCGCGGTCAGCCAGCAGCTTGAGCAGGTGTACAAGGGCCTGGGCGAAATGCAGACGCTGGCCGCCGATGTCGGCGGGCTCAAGCGGGTGCTGTCCGGCGTCAAGACGCGCGGCATCCTGGGCGAAGTGCAGCTCGGTGGCATTCTGCGGGAAATCCTGGCCCCGGGCCAGTACGCCGAAAACGTCGCCACCATCCCGGGCAGCGCCAACCGTGTCGAGTACGCCGTGCGCCTGCCGGGGCAAAACGGCACGGTCTGGCTGCCCATCGACGCCAAGTTCCCGGCCGACAGCTATACCCGCCTGCTCGACGCGCGCGACAGCGGCGACCCGGCCGCCGTCGCCGCCGCCCGCAAACAGCTTGAACAGCGCCTGCGCCAGGAGGCGAAGGACATCCACGAAAAATACATCGAGCTGCCGTACACAACGGCGTTCGGCGTGCTGTTCCTGCCGTTTGAAGGGCTGTACGCCGAGGTCGTCTCGAGCGGCGTGAGCGAGACGTTGCAGCGCGATTTCCAGATCAGCATCGCCGGGCCGTCCACGATGGCGGCGCTGCTCAACGCCCTGCAGATGGGCTTCCGCACGCTGGCGATCCAGAAACGTTCGGGCGAGGTATGGCAGGTGCTGGCTGCGGTCAAAACTGAATTTGAAAAGTTCGGCGCCGGGCTGCAGTCGATGCAGCGCCACCTCAACCAGACCGGCAGCGACCTCGAGGAATTGATCGGCACGCGCAGCCGCGCGATCACCCGCCGCCTCGAAGCCGTGCAGCAGCTTGACCCCGGCGAAGCGTCCGGCCTGCTTGGGCAGGACGATTTCCTGGCCGCCCCCGCCGCCCGCCTGCGCCGCCGCGACGAACCCGGGAACTGATACCAAACGCGTCCACCCTCTGCTCTGTATTTTCGAGCCGCCCGCAGGGCGGCGATCCACCATATCTAAACTCTAAACTCTCAACTCTGAACTCTTTAAAAAAGTAAGCAAGGAGGCAACCGCCATGAAACACATCCGCTGGGATATGCTGGCCCTGCCGCTGGCAGGCATCGCGCTGGGGCTGTTTCTGATCTTCCGTCCCTTCAGCGCCACCGCCGCGCTGTGCAGCCTGGTCGGCTGGCTGCTGCTGCTCGCCGGGGGCATCGGCATCGTCAACGCGCTGGCCTTCCAGCGCGCGACCTGGCTATCCAGCCCGCTGCTGCCGTTCAGCGTGGCCGGGGCCATCATCGGCCTTTTCTTCATCCTCAGCCCCAATATGCTCGTCTCGCTTGTGGGCGTCATCGTCTGCGTGTTCCTGCTTGTCACCGGCATGACCAACGTGCAGGCCGGTATCCAGCGCCGCCGCTGGGGCGACCGCGCCTGGTGGCTGCCGCTTGTCGTGGGCGTTCTGTGCGTCGGGCTGGGGCTGTATACGCTGTTTGCGCCCGGGGCCACGGCGGCGTTCCTCATGCGCCTGGTCGGCGTGATGATGCTGTGTTCCGGTCTGGTCAACCTGCTCAATATGCTGGACTGGCGCGAATAAACTTTGACAAAATGCAGTTTTGTGTTAAAATCAGAAAAACGGCCCGTGCCGAGAAACGAGGTCCTGCCCTATGATCCGTATCCTGACCGATTCCGCCGCCGACCTGACCTGTGCCGATGCGGCGCTGCCCGGCGTGACAGTCGTCCCGCTGCAGGTGAACTTTGCCAACGGGGATACCGCGCTGGACGGCGTTGACATCACCGGCGACGAATACTATGCCCGCCTGAAAACCGAGGACAAGCTGCCGCGCACCAGCCAGCCTTCGCCGGACCAGTTCATTGAAATTTTTGAGGACGCGCGCGCCGCGGGCGACGCGGTCGTGGCCGTGCTGCTGTCCTCCACGCTGTCCGGCACCTGGCAGTGCGCGCGCCTGGCCGCCGAGACCTGCGAGTTTGAAGACCTCTACCTTGTGGACTCCCGCACCGGCTCCCAGGGCGAAGCAATCCTTGTGCGCGAGGCTGTGCGCCTGCGCGACGAGGAAGGCCGCAGCGCCGCCGAGATCGCCGCGGCGCTGGAAGAGCTCAAGGGGCGCATCCGCATCCTCGGCGTTATCGACAGCCTCAAGCACCTGCACAAGGGCGGCCGCCTGCCCGCCGCCGTCGCGCTGGTGGGCGGGGCGCTGGGCATCAAGCCGGTGCTCTCGGTCGTGGACGGCGAGATCAAGCTGGCCGATACCGCCCGCGGCCGCCCCGGCGCGCTGGTGGCCATGTTCAAGCAGATCGACAAGCTCGGCGGTATCGACCCAGCCTATGGCTATGTGCTGCTGTATTCCGACGATAAGCGCACCGTCGCGCCGGTGCACCGCTACCTGCACGAGAACCGCCGCCTGACCGGTGGGCGCACCGCCCAGCTCGGCGCGGTCATCGGCACCCACATCGGCCCCGGCTGCGCCGCGCTCGTCTTTGTGGTCCCGCCGGCAGAAAAAGCGCCGGAAGCGCCCGCCGAAGCCACGCCGGAAGAAGCGTAAAAACAGAAGGTCTTTCTGCCCCGGCCCCCGGCCGGGGCAGAAAACTTTTGCCCGCCCCTGTTTTTGGCGGCCGGAATGTGTTATAATTTTTCTGTTACGAAAATTTCAAGAAACTTTAAGCGCCCGGCCCCGGCCGCGGCAGGAAAGGGGGCGTCTGCATGCCCAATAAAGAAGGCGGCTACGGCGGCTACCGCTGGCAGGACCGCCGCAGCGCCGCGCGCAAAGTGCGCGCGCCCGGCGCGGAAGGCGGGGTGCGCCGCGGCGTTCAGCCGCCGCCCAGTGGCGCGACTTGTCCCGTGCGGCCACGCACCCCCCTCACATCCACGTGGTTTCACAAGGAGAGAATCTTACCATGAAACAACGGATCCAAGCACTGGTGCTGTGCGCCGTCCTGGGACTTTCCCTGACGGCCTGCACCCAAGAAACTTCCGAAAGCCAGACACAGGTTTCCACATCTTCGCAAAATCTTGTGGAAAGCCAAGCCAGCCCCAGCCCGACCCCTACACCCACACCGTCGCCCACGCCTACTCCCGCGCCCACAGCCACACCGGCTCCCACCCAGGAACCGGTATCCAGCCAGCCCGCCGGGGACTTTGACGCCCTCGTCACCGGGGATATGAACACCGCCGTGGAG
>OLNN01000575.1_pt1 | contig 38338 bp, 32 predicted proteins | sample 1672141 | NCBI WGS metagenome assembly OLNN01 (sample SAMEA3136652, study PRJEB25190) | human gut metagenome | biome: human gut; feature: human-associated habitat; material: faeces | place: Austria | collected 2013
TAATTCATATTCGGCAATATACATATGTGACGAATAAGTATTAATACGTTCAAAATTAATAAGATTTGTTTTTCACCGGAAGACAATTGTTCCAATTGTATTTTATCCTCCGTTATGACTTGCATTCCTTCTAATCTTTTAATCAAGAACACAAGACTATTACTTTGGGGATCAATGGAAATTTCCTTGTTCGTCTCTCCTAAAAAAGAATTCACGACCTGAAAGTATGTTTCAATCCGTTTCCTTATCTTATCTGCCTCCTGCGGAAAATTCAGCATTTTCATACGATAATCAAAGAAAGAAGTGCCCTCTCCGTTCTGGTTGATAATGTTTTTCAAATCTTGAAGCAAGATACTTTCGGTCTTTTTTTTCGCGTTGGCGGGAATGTCGAAAGAACGGATATAGGTAACCGGACTGGATATTGCATTTCCGCTCAACGATTCGGCTATTTCCTTTTTAGTCTTTTGACCGGTATAATAATCGTGTATCAAATTCAGCAAGGTCGTTTTACCACTGCCATTGATGCCGACAAGGATATTCACATCATTGTTCAAGTCTGCCCAGTGAAGATTTATTCTTCCCCACATCCTGACCACTTGAAACCGTTGAATATATTTATATGCAATTTCCATAAAAATGTTTTTTTATACACAAAGCTACTATTTTTTCAGCTAACAGGCAATTAATTATTTAGGAAACATTCACCGATTCCCCGAAAAGAGCATCTCTCCTTGCATCAGAACGTCATCATCACCATAAACCGCACGCCCCATTTGTTCGCATCGGGATGATCCAGATAATTCAGACGGCGGACATAGTCTATGTGCAATATCTTGAAAATATTGTGAATACCCACAGAGCATTCCATGTACGGGGTCTTCGGGTCCATCACAAAGCTGGTAGGACGTCCGTCACGGGTCGGGAACAGGAAAAGCTCGCTGTCACCCGGATGCTTCATCGGATTGTTCTTGTCGGTTAAATGACCATACAGCATCTTGAAGCCGATAGCCTCACGCCACTTCAGTTTTTTCAGCAAAGGAATACGGTTGAAAATCTTACCGTTCAAATCCCACGATACATCCAGAGAGGCGTAACGGTCGTTCAGGAACTCCATATTATTAATCAAGTTGAAAGTCTCGCGCTGCAGAATATAGGACAAGTTGGCCGCCGGCATGATCAGCAACGGGAACGGAACTTTGTTCCACTGCGCACCGCCTTTCACGAACATGTCGATCTTACCCCATGACGAGAACCAGAAACGCTTGTACAGCCCGATCTCTGTCAAGTTATAGTTATACTCTCCGCCCAGCACGCCCTTGAAACCGGCCGTGTGCGACAGCGTAAATACCGGAGCGTCAAAAGAAACCGGAATACGGCGTTGCTTGGTATTGACAAATGTCTCACCCGGAGCGTAACGGAAGGCCAGGGAGGCTTCCATGGTCTGAATCTCAGGAACCAACGTTTTCTGGTCATCATTGGTTATATAGGCCAGACCGCCGGTAGGCTCGTCTGTGCTGTGTTTCACTTCCACCGTGGTCTTCAGGCCAAACTGTGTCTCGTTCTCATACTTCAAGGCGATATTCCGCACGTAGGACATCTGGTCTACCGTAGAAGTCTTGAAAGATACGAACACGTTGTCTTTATCTGTCTTCAGGAACTTATCCGTGGGAGACATCACATCATACTGATAGCTGAACGTGATGGAGTTCTTCGGGAACTCGCGCGGCAGGTATTCCTTCTTGTTGAAAGAGTATTCCACCTCACCCATATACTTGGAACGATGATCCTTGAATCCGTAAGCGTAATATCCCTTGAAGAACAGATGCGGATTCAGGTTGGCCGTGGTCTGCGCGCTCATACGCAGACGCAATCCGTCGATATAGTTATTGGAGATCATGGTGTTTACCGGACCGATATCTACCTTGCTGGGATGCTCCTTGGTCCCGGTTTCCACAAAGTTCTCGATAAACGCCTTCAATACAAAAATCACATATTTGAATCCCGGCATCTGCTCCAGACGCTTTACCAGCATATCCATAGAACTCTCGGTCTGCGTAAGCGGAACCGGCCGGTATTGATTCCAGAAATCGTCTCCGCGCATCATGGCGTCCGCCTCTTTGATCTCGGCCCCCTTACGCTTGAAAAGTTGCTGCGGAAGCTCATCGAAGGCATAATCAGAGTAACGGGTAGTCCTTCGTATCTGGAATCCTTGCATGATCTTCATCAAGGTCATCTCCACAATCATGTCATCGGTTTTCAACACCCACTCCCCATTGGGCAATTGCTCGAACTCCTGAATAATATCCATATTGTCTACAAAGTTCACCCCCGATTTCTTGGGCAGGTTCATTGTACATTTCTTCACCGTATAAGACGAGTCGGCCAATACGTAAAGATGCCCCGTAAAACCGAAGTCCTGCGAGTTATTGGGAACGAAGGTGAGATGGAAACACTCGTCCTTGTCCACGAATGTGGTGTCCATAATGTAAAACTTATAAAAAGAGATGGCATCACTGGACGAAATAGGGCTGATGAAAGGATACTGCAACAGACGGATATCATTGTCGTAAATATTCACATCCGTAAATACATCCTTCAGCACCGCGCTCAGCATATCTCCCGTTGCAAACAGCTCGTTCACCCCCGTAGAGCTCATTCCTTTGATAATGGTCTTCTCACTCTTGGGATGTTTACGGTAAATTTTCTGCGAAGCGGTCTCGTCCACCGAAATAGGAAGGATGAATTTATTGGTTTCCTCGCAAAGTTCGATCTGGTCTTTCAGGAAAGGCATCTTTTTATACATGCCTTTTTCCAGCATCTCGGGAGTCACATCATTCAGTGACATCGTGATCTTCTGATACTTATTGTACTGATAGTAATCGTTCTCGCTCAGCTTATTATTCTTTTTATGAGCGATCACCTTCTTCATCAGTTCCACTGCCGGATTATTCTTACGGGAGTATTTCTCTCGTTTGGGCTTCACCACCACTTCGTCCAGCATGATATCATCCGGTCTCATCCTCACATTCAGGTTCTTGGTGACGCCGGGAATTATATTCACCACTTTTGTTACATATCCCACCGCCGAAAAGGTGAGTTTATTCCAGCCTTTACGGGTTTCGACCTTATAATTTCCATCATTATCGGTAATACTTCCTACGCCTTTTCCTTCATAAAAGACTGACAAGTAGGGTATGGGTTCATTCGTCAATGAGTCTGTTACAACGCCTTGTATATTTTGAGCTGACACCGAAATGCAGCATCCTAATAACAAAAATAGTAGAAACGACTTGATATATTTTGTCTTCATTCTTTTCACCGCTATTTTTATGAGGGAACAAAGTTAAGCATTAACTTAAAAGAAAGTTGCTAATATAAGCTAATAAATACAGAAATCTTACATATTGACCAATAAATAGGTGAAATTTAACACCGGAAGAACCATTATGCAGCAAATAAAAAAGGGGTCTTTTCACAAAGCCCCCTTTTTAAGTTTTCAATAGGTATTAGTTTTTTTTTAAGGTAAAAAGATTGTTTTCAGGATAACGGTGCAAATATAGTCGCTTTTACTGTTATTCTCCAAATTATAAAACATGTCATATAACATCTTTTTGGCAATTTCTTTATGATTGTTATCATTTCAAAGGACTTTTCTACACTTAGCACCTTTGGTTGTGACAAATATAAAGTACTTTTTTGGATTAACACTAAAAAAATCCTAAAGAAAAGTATCAAAATGCTCCAAACGCCTGCCAAGACACGCGTGAAGTGGGTATACCTATAGCACGTTGGAAGTACACTCTCAGCAAGCTAGCAGTATACTCCCAGCGTGATAACAGTACACTCCCAGCGCGATAGCAGTACACTCCTAACGCGATAGCAGTACACTCCTAACGCGATAGCAGTACACTCCTAACGCGACAGCTGTATACTCCCAATACGACAGCAGGCAGCGGACGCAGGATAAACGGAAGCCTGATATGCCTCCGCCACTCCTTTTCCGTTGCCTGCTATACCTTATTATATATGTCCCTATAAGCTTCGCTGCCCTGCGAGACCAGAATTGCCTACGCTTCCCGCTTACTTCTCCGATGCCTGGTCCGTGCTATGGCTATGCTTCAGCACCTTGGCGTCGATGAAGAACACGATTTCTTCGGCAATGTTGGTGATGTGGTCGCCCGAGCGCTCCAGCTTGCGGAATACGCTGATGAGGTCCAGACAGAAGCGGGCACTCTCGGGGTGCTGGCCAATGTAGTCGGCCAAGATGCCGGCAGCGTCGGCGTTTATCTCATCCAGCAGGTTGTCTTTGGCAAACACCGAAGTGGCCAGGTCGATGCTCTCTTCCTGCAAGGCACGCTTGGCCAGTTCCAGCATGGAGAGCACTTCTCTTATCATCTCGCCCAGCCGCAAGTCGGCAATGAGCTGGCTGTCCAGCGCAGGTTCCTTGCACTGGATGGCAAAACGGGCAATCCCCTCGGCAAAGTCGCCCAAGCGTTCCAGGTTGGCATTAATCTTGAGCATGGCCAATACAAAGCGCAGGTCGATGCCCACCGGATTGTAGAGCGCAATGATGTCTTCCACATCGCTGTCGTTCTTCAGCTCGAAGGCATTCACACGGCGGTCGCGTACAGCTACCTGTTGCGCCAGTTCCCTATCCAGCGTCAGCACGGCCTCGCCCGCACGGTCCAGTTGGTTATAGACCAAGGTCCACATCTCGTCAATCTCTTTCTTCAGCAGAAGAAGTTCCGATTCTATAAACTTTACCATAATATATGTATTAAATAAAATGCAATACCGCCGGTTTCAGCAAGGACGGGGCACCGGCCACTACCCCAACCGGGTGCAAAGTAAGCATCTGTTTATGAAAAAGAAGCGACTGTCGTTTGAAAAATGTGTTTCATTCCTGTTACATTTGCGTTACACGGCCGCGGCGGCATAAAAAAAACGGATAAGTGGCCCACGGATAGCGATATAAAAAAAAATAGTCGTACTTTTGCAGTTGTTTGCACCACAGGCGCAAACCTGCAGACCTGCCGCCACAAACGTCCGGCAGAGCGAACGCCACTGACCGGTTCTCCCACTCCCTCGTCCGGGAACAGCACGGAGGCCGACAGACGCTGTTTTTTTTATAAACACTACTTTATTTTGAAGATATTATGGCAGAAATGAAAAGCGAAGAAACAGGCGAAAAGAAAAGCTTGAACTTCATTGAGCAAATTGTAGAGAACGACCTGAAGGAAGGCAAGAACGGAGGAAGAGTACAGACACGCTTCCCGCCCGAGCCCAACGGCTACCTGCACATAGGACACGCCAAGGCCATCTGCCTCGACTTCGGCATTGCCGCCGCTCACGGTGGCGTGTGCAACCTGCGCTTCGACGACACCAATCCCACGAAGGAAGACGTGGAATACGTGGAAGCCATCAAGGAAGACATCCAATGGCTGGGATACCAGTGGGGCAACGAATACTATGCGTCCGACTACTTCCAGCAGCTCTGGGACTTCGCCATCCGCCTCATCAAAGAGGGTAAAGCCTACATTGACGAACAGACATCCGAACAGATAGCCGAACAGAAGGGTACGCCCACCCAGCCGGGTGTGGAAAGCCCCTACCGCAACCGCCCCATCGAGGAAAACCTGGAACTCTTCCAGAAGATGAACAGCGGCGAGATAGAGGAAGGTGCCATGGTGCTGCGCGCCAAGATTGACATGGGCAACCCCAACATGCACTTCCGCGACCCCATCATCTACCGCGTAGTGAAGCATCCTCACCACCGCACGGGCACAAAGTGGAAAGCCTACCCCATGTATGACTTTGCCCACGGACAGAGCGACTTCTTCGAGGGTGTTACCCACTCGCTCTGCACGCTGGAGTTTGTGGTTCACCGCCCGCTCTACGACCTCTTCGTGGACTGGCTGAAGGAAGGCAAGGACCTGGACGACAACCGTCCGCGCCAGTACGAGTTCAACAAGCTGAACCTGAGCTACACGCTGATGAGCAAGCGCAACCTGCTGACACTGGTGAAGGAAGGCTTGGTCAACGGCTGGGACGACCCCCGTATGCCGACCATCTGCGGTTTCCGCCGTCGTGGCTACTCACCCGAGTCTATCCACAAGTTCATCGACAAAATTGGCTACACCACCTACGATGCACTCAACGAGTTTGCCCTGCTTGAAAGCGCCGTGCGCGACGACCTCAACTACCGCGCCACCCGCATTTCGGCCGTGCTCAACCCCGTGAAACTCATCATCACCAACTATCCCGAAGGACAGGTGGAAGAGATGGAAGCCATCAACAACCCCGAGCAGCCCGAAGCAGGCAGCCACACCATAGAGTTCAGCCGCGAGCTGTGGATGGAGCGCGACGACTTCATGGAAGATGCGCCCAAGAAATACTTCCGCATGACTCCCGGACAGGAAGTGCGCCTGAAGAACGCCTACATCGTGAAGTGCACCGGCTGCAAGAAGAACGAGGCCGGCGAAGTAGTGGAAGTCTACTGCGAATACGACCCCGAGTCGAAGAGCGGAATGCCGGGTGCCAACCGCAAGGTGAAAGGCACGCTGCACTGGGTAAGCTGCGCTCACTGCCTGCAGGCCGAAGTGCGCCTCTACGACCGTCTGTGGAAAGTAGAAAATCCGCGCGACGAATTGGCCGCCATCCGCGAGGCCAAGAACTGCGACGCGCTGACAGCCATGAAGGAAATCATCAACCCCGACTCGCTGCAGGTATTGCCCTGCTGCTACATCGAGAAGTTTGCCGCCGGCATGGCTCCGCTCACCTACCTGCAGTTCCAGCGCATCGGCTACTTCAACGTCGATAAGGACTCTACGCCCGAAAAGATGGTGTTCAACCGCACAGTCGGCCTGAAGGACACCTGGGGCAAGCTGAACAAATAAAGGAACCTCCGCAAGCGGTTTCCACACCAACTACAAGAGGGTACGCCAAACAGACGGCAAGAAGGCATGTCCCGTTTGACACACCCTCCTTTGTTAAGAGCCCCGGTCTGCCAGAAGGCGAACCTAGAGGTTGTCTTGACACATAACCCCACACGAAGCTCATGAAAAAGAACAAATTCCTATCCGATAGAGACAAAGAGACACAAAAACTGGCCCTGCGATACGAAGAGGCACAGCAAAAGTACGAGCCCATCTATCTGGATTCAAACGAGGTGCTGGACCTGGCCGGCTGGTATTCCACCCGCTTCAACGACGAACAAGCCAATGAAGTGGTGAAGTACGGACTACAACTGCACCCCGACAGCACCGAACTGCTGACGGAACTGGCCCACCAATACCTGGACCACGACGACATGGAGGCTGCCCAACGCATAGCCGGCCTGATTTCTGAAACAGACCTGCCCGAGGCCATCATCCTACAGGCACGCCTGCTGCTCAGGGAAGGCCAGGAAGCCGAGGCCGACAAACTGTTTGCACGACTGGACCCTTACGACTTGTCGAATATTGTGGACGTGGTGGATACTTACTTGAGCAACGATGGCAGTCTGGACAGTGCCGAAGCGTGGCTGAACCGTGGTTTTGGCCGGTATGACGACGACCCCATGTTCATCAGCCTGGCAGCCGACTTCTACTACAACGACAGTCAGCTGGACAAAGCCATCGAATACTACAACAAGGCCATCGATACCGACCCCTACAACGATCATTACTGGTGCGAACTGGCCCGCTGCTACTACGAAACCGAGCAGTATGACAAAGCCATCGAGGCCTGTGACTATGCCCTCATCAGCGACGACAGCTCGCCCGAGGCTCACCTGCTGGCAGGCCAGGCATACCTGGAACTGGACAACAACGAAGGAGCACTGAAGCACTTCGAACAGATAAAAGACCTGCATCTGCTGCCCGAGTGCGTCTACCTCTTCATCAAAGGCCTGGCCCTGACCAAAGCCGAGAAGTGGGAAGAAGGCTACGAGTACTTGGAACGCAGCCTGCACGCCCAAGGGCATGACCGCTTCTCGCTCTCGTCGGTCTACGAGAATGCCGCCATCAGCCTGCACCATATAGGAAACAACGAGAAGGCCGAGCTTTACTTTGAAAAAGCCCTGGAACAAACGCCCGAAAACAGCGAACTCTACTATACCTTCGGCCGCTTCTACATGGAGATAAAGCAGACGGAGAAAGCCATAGACCGGTGGAGCAAAGCCATCAGACTGAACCCCATACCCGAAGAGATAGACAGCATAGCTACTTACTGCCTGGAAGCCGGATTAATCATCTATGCCCGCAACGTGCTGGAAATACTGGAAGAAATCAGCCCGCAACATCCCAAACTACACGAACGCCTGGCTGTACTCTGCCTGCTGACCGACGATGAAGAAGGCTTCAAGCAGCACAGCCAGCTCAGCCCCGCACGCGAGCATCTGGAAAAGTTGCGCAATGACATTGCAGACTTGGATGAAGCAGGTCGGCAAATGCTCATAGACATGTTGGCCGGCGGAAAGAACAAAAAAGAATAATCTATAATTCGTTAAGAAAAAAAACATTTTATAACTAGAAATAAATCATACTAAAACAAGAATATGGAATTTGCAGAAATACTTCAGTGGTGCCTAGAGAACCTAAATTATTGGACAATTACATTATTCATGGCAATCGAAAGCTCGTTCATACCTTTCCCCTCAGAGGTCGTAGTGCCACCGGCCGCATGGAAGTCCATGACCGACGACAGCATGAATATCTTTCTCGTTGTACTTTTTGCCACGCTTGGCGCAGACCTTGGCGCATTACTCAATTACTACCTGGCCAAATGGCTGGGACGCCCCATCGTCTACAAGTTTGCCAACAGTCGCCTCGGCCACTTATGCCTCATCGATGAAGAAAAGGTTCGTCATGCCGAAGAATATTTCCGCAAGCACGGAGCCTCCTCTACCTTCTTCGGCCGCTTAATTCCTGCCGTTCGCCAGCTCATCAGTATTCCCGCAGGACTGGCAGGCATGAAGCTCAAGCCCTTCTTGCTTTATACCACGTTGGGCGCAGGCATCTGGAACTCCATACTGGCATTGATAGGCTACCTAATCTATCGCTACACTGACCTCAAGACCACGAACGACGTATATCTCATGGCTACCAAGTACAGCCACGAGCTGGGCTACATCATCATCGGCCTCGCCGTGCTCGTAGTGGCCGTGCTGGTCTACAAGGGCATGAAGAAGCCCGGAAAGGCGTCGAAGCAGGCCTGAGTCCCTATAGCAGTAGTTAACTCCCCGGTCGGAAAGTATTAGTTCTCCGACCAGTGGCAGTCAACTCCCCTTAAAAGAAAACCGCCCAAGAAAGTGCAAGCCTTGCCGTGGCCATTGCTTTCCCGAGCGGTTTTCTTCTTTTACGGTCTACGGCCGGTTCATGCCTCACCGGCTGTCAACTCCTTCTTGCATGCGTCAGATTCGTGCAGGAAGCGGTACATCGTGGTGCGCGACACGTCCATCCGCCGAGCCAGTTCCGAGCAGGAGATTCCTTGCTGATAGTCACGAAAAATCCAGTTCTTGTTCTCGATGAGCATATCCATCTTGGGTGTCGTCCCCTTCCTGCGCCCCAGCTTCTTGCCCTCCTGACGGCGGCGAGCCAGTGCCTCCTTGGTGCGCATCGAGATGAGATTCCGCTCAATCTCGGCTATCAGCCCGAAGGCAAAGCCCAGCACTTTGCTGTTGATGTCGTTCTGAAACACGTAGCCCTCTTTGGTGCTGTAGAGACGCACATTCTTGCTGATGCAAGTGTTCAGAATGGTCATGATTTCGAGCAACGTCCTACTCAAGCGGGAAATTTCGGTGACCACCAACGCGTCGCCCGGCTTCATGCGCGACAGCAGATTGGCCAGCTTGCGGTCCTTACTGCACACGCAACCGCTCACTGTCTCGGTGTACCACCGGTCAATTTTCAACCCATGCTTGGAAGCAAAACGTTCAATCTCTTCATGTTGGTTTTCCAGATACTGCTTTTCTGTACTAACCCTTAAATAAGCTATTACTGCCATAATCATTTAACTATTAGTGGTTAGAAAACAGCAGTAAAGAAAAGAAAAACCGGGCAAAAAAGCCCGGCTATCCTATGAAAGTCCTACAAAAATGACGGTGAAGTGATTAAAACTTGTAGCCCAAGTCAATGCCAATGCTCAGGAAACCTTCCGAATGATTCCAAGAAGTCCATCCTATCTTGCTGTTCAGGCCTATCAGATAGTGTTTCTTCAGCTCAAACCCTATGCCGCCCATGGCACCTCCGGTGAAACGCTTGCCAAAGATATTGTACGAATAGCCATCGCCATAATAATCATCGTGCATGGTTCCCCACAAACCTATGTCGAAGTAGCCACCCAGCTGGAACTGGAAATTGGAATCCACACCTATCGGTGCCTTCCAGGCAAATAGCAGAGGAACTTCGGCATAACCAACCTCCAGCCGCTTGAAATAACTGTAATACTCATCACCACATCCCTCCATCGTGCGATAGGCCAGATAGAGCCCGGGCTGAAACGACATGATGCGCGACATGCGTATGTCAGCACCACCCCCCACATGGAAGCCGTGTCCATCTTTAATAGTAGAGAAATCCTCACCTGTGAAATAACTCATGTCATATCCCGCCTTCACATACCACTCTACCGGCTTGGCCATTATGGCCTGCTTCATCTTTATCATCACCGGAAAGCTTTCCGAATAGCTTTTCTTGCCCTTGGTCACCTCCAGCGAATCCAGAATCAGCGGCACTTCCTCCAGCACATAATTGCCGTTTTTGTCTGTCGTTGTACTGATGTTCGTACCCTTCACCGTCACTTTGGCCTTATCCATCGGATAGTAGTCCTTGTCAATAATGCGCCCCGTCAGTTTCTGTCCCTGGGCCATCAGGCCGGCGGCCATTGTCAGGCCAGCCAGCAACGTATATAACCTTTTCATTTCTTGCTGTTCTTATTTAATGTTCATACTCCAGAATGTTGATTACAGGCGATAGGACACGCCAAACGTCAACGACCAGTTGTGCTCTCCGTCGTCAAGAGTCATGCCGTAATTATCTATCGGCAATGCCATGTTCTTGCCTGTCACACCTATCATCAGTCGCTTATACTCCACGCCCAGGCCATAGGCCACACCAAAGCTGAACGGATAGAGCAGGCTGTGATGACGTGCGTCATCATAGTAGTTTTCATACTCATGCTCTTTTTTGTAGATATTCAGCTCGGTTTCCTCACCGTCCACATTTCTTGTCACCTTGCCGCTGAAGCCCCACGAAAGGACTGGACCCAGCGACATTACCAGGTTAGTCTTGTAGGCCAACTTATAGCGCCAGCGGAAGAACAGCGGGAAATCCAGCATCATAGGATTCCACGTTTCCTTGTAAATGCCACTCTCGTACACAGAGCCACGACTGGTCAGCTGCACCATGGGACAGAAGGAACCATGCTTCGAATAGCGCATGTCTACACCGATACCCACCTCGTAACCCGGTTTGAAGCTACCACCGTTTACCGTATAACGGCTGATATTCATACCCGCCGACACCACAAACGAATAGTGTGTGCGTCGCTTGGGCAACTGGATAGGGGTCTCTGTTTCCCACTCAGCCGTCTCCATGCCGACCGACTCCACTACTATCTTGTAGTCGCCCATCGGCACCTCGCGCAGCAAGAACTTACCGTCAATGTCGGTCACCGTACTGATGTCGGTACCTTCTACCCTAACCAGTGCACCCACAACAGGCCTTTCCTTATAGTCGGTCACTACGCCTTTCACGTCGTGCGTGTCGTCCACTCTTTCCGTCTTCACTTCTTGTGCCGTCAGCGCAGCCATTCCAAGCCACGCCAGCAAGCACGCCATTATGATTCGTTTCATTTCTGTCTGTTATTTAATTCTTTAGTTCATAAAACTATCACTCTACTACTATCTGCAACACCGGTGAATAGCCCACACCAGCCTCGGACTGTGCGAAGGCACGCACATAGTAGGTACCCGCCGCCAGCGAATGGAGCACATTCAACTGGCCTCCCGACACGACCTTACTGTCAGCCGTCAGGATAACACTGCCGGTATCGTCCAGATTGGGCAACTGGTTGTCGGTGCTATAGCAAATACCGGCTTTCATCTCCTCGCTCTCGTCTGGGAAGTTGAAGACCGAGCAAGAGAAAGAATATCCCTGTTCACCCGTATCTGAAGAGCCGTAACGGACAGCATCGAACAAGCCAAGTATTGGCAATCCGCTACGCTTGTAGTCATAGACGTCAGAATAAACATAGTCGGACCACGAACCGCCAAAGGACATGGCCAGCTCGTAGTACAGGGTGTCGCCCTTGACGTTATAAGCATCCAGATAAGAAGCTCCGAGGAAGAAGAAGCGATCGTCGCCTCCCTGCTCCTCCAGCTGCTTGAAGGGGGCCAGATTGTTAGACCAGTCAGGATACTCTACACTAGGCAATACGTTGCGGTTGTCGCTTGCCAGCATCTCGGCCTGCTGTCCGGCAGGAATCCCGACCTTTACCAGCCAGCCGCCTTCACGGCGCATGAACTCCAAGTCACTTTGGGTAACGCCCAAAGTCTCTACTTCATTGTAGGGCAGTTCAGATATATCAATCAGCTTACCCACCGTATACTCGAAAGGCAGCTCCACAGCGCCCACCGTCATCTTCCATACGGCGGAGTAAGATACCCCTGCCGACGTCTCGGCAAACGCGCGCACAAAATAAGTGCCCGGCTCTGTCGGATAAGCAGACACATTGAGATAAGAGTTGCCAGGAGTCCAGTCGTCCATTCTCACCACCTCGTCAGTAATCGTAGGCACCTCATTGGTCTGGCTGTAGCATACGCCCACCGACTGCGCCAGCTCACTGTTGATAACGGAACCTTCAGCTCTGAAGCCCGACTGCAGATAGTCCTCGGTCAGCACCATCCATGTATGTTCAAAATAAGGTTGATTGTTGTTGAAAGGATAAGTTTGCGACTGCGACGAGTAATAGACGTATCCCCCGTTATTCAGGCAGTTGTCTACAAATCCCGTCATGTCATCCATGTAGGTAGACTGGGTCATTCTGAATTCCATTGTCCTGACTTCAAAAGGAATATTACTCCGTTCCAACAGGAAATATACCCGTCCATTCTCAACAGGACAAGCCACCGCGCCATGATAATAATATCCTTCTGTTGATGCGTCATCGGCATCGCGCCACTCCAAATAGCAATACGAACTCTGATCATAGGGCGTCACCTCACCCTCGACCAACATGAAAGAACGCTGGCGCAACTCTTCTGCCGGATAGCCATAGTCCTTGGTATAAGTTGCCAAATGCTCCAGCTCGTCCCACGTCAAATCCGATCCCAGCTTAACACTGGTAATCGACATACTGATAGGAGCCGAAGCCTTGAATTCATCCACCTCGTTGCACGAAACCAGCAACAAAGTCATCCACAATAAGTTCAGTAATCGTTTCATCTCTTTCTCCTAAAATAAGTATATGATTTTTAGACACAAAAGTATATTCTTTATGCTAAATATTCAAACTTTCTCCGAAATTGTTTTTCACATGCCAACACATAAAGTCTGGAAGCCTGCCCCACACGTCCACAGGGTACCCTCGCCACACAGACGATAGCGACATTGCCCACTAACAGAGGATTTGAAGCCATACCAGAAGCAAACAGCCACCAGCTAACTTACAGCCCAAACACCATAAACTGACACCAAAGAAACATCGATACCCATGCGATAAGTTTTAACGGTCTGCATGATAAATATTAACGGCCTGCCAATTGACAGTAGACTACTATTGACCGGGCAATGGACTACTATCGACCAAGCAGTGGACTACTATCGACCAAGCAGTGGACTACTATCGACCAAGTAGTGGACTGCTATCGACCAAGCAGTGGACTACTATCAAACGGGCAGTAGACTACCATCAAACAAGAGAGACTGGTGCAACAAGTAACTCACGCCCCAACACCAACAAAGGCAAACGATGAATAACCGGTCTTGGAAATGATACTCGCAGGAAGTATTCTTTTCTGCAAAACTCATTTGTAGAGGAAGCGCTTCCTCATGAAGTTTATAAACAAATGATTTACAAGCACTAACGCTCTACATCAGCCATCCAAATGTAGAGGTCCATTTCTTGCACGATAGAAAAATACGCCCTAATTTTGTGCTCTCAAAAATCAAAAAAGGAAATTGCAGCCCCCCACACACGTGTGTGGACATTGGGAGAACAATATTATTAAAACTACAAAAGAATGAACCTGATTAAATCATTAATCTTATTGGCCGGACTGTTGCCTGCCTGCGGAGTGCACGCACAACAAACGCAGAAGGATTCGGTCACGATAAGCGGACACGTCAGCGACTATGAGGGCCATGCCATAGGCAACTGCTCCGTGATGTTTCAGAACTCCAACTTTGACACGCTGTTCGAAACCAAGACCGACAAGGACGGCAACTATCAAATCAGAATACCTAAAGGGAGATACAGCAACCTGGGAACCATCGACATGGACACGTATCCCCACACCATGAAGCCCAGCAGCGACCAGCAGGAACTCAGACTGGAGTTTTGGGGATGGAACGTGATTGCCGACCGCGACACGACCCTGAACATCAGGTATCACCGTATGGAGGCCTACGGGCTGCACGTCTTCCAGATTCCCGGCGGAGTGCCTACCTATCAGATATATGTCCGCCCGATGAGCCTGACCCGCTTCCTGACCAACAAGGGAATAGGCAATGCACAGCACAAGGAAGATTTGTCGGCCACCGTACAAACAGCCTCGGCCGACAATGCCAAGTGCGACCACATGGCTCCCAACATTGACAAGGCAGACATCAAAGTCTGGATTGACGGTGAAGAGGTTCCCGTACTGATGAAACAACAGATAAAGGAATATTACGAAGCCATCGAATATGGCATAGCCTATTACCTGACCGTCGATATGCCCAAACGAAGCACAGCTCTGCCCTATCGCGTATTTAGGGTTGAACTGACCGACCTGGAAAACGGCGACCGAGGCGAGGCCGTGTATTATCTTGAGAAGACGGATTACATAGAAAACAGGTAATCGGCCTCAACGGGCATACAGCTCGGCATAGGCCGCTGCCACACGGAGATAGTCGTGGTGACGACGCACGTATTCCATGCTCTGGGCCGAAAGGTCGGGGATACGTTGCGGATGGAGTACAAGGTCTTCCAACGCCCGGTAGATGTCAGCCGGCTGAGGTGTCACGTTGACAATGGGGCGCAACTTCTTTTCGCCTATCAGCTCGTAGTTCTCAGGCTCGCCACCGCCCACCACCACCATGCCCTTGGCCATGGCCAGCAGGGAGTTCATGGAGGGAGTATAGGAATAGAGCTGGTCCAGCTGCACGTCGGCGTTGTCGAGCAACTGACGGTAGCGGGCAAAGGGTACGTCACACACCTCGGTCACCCGGCAACGGTCGGGATAGTCATTGGCCACCTGTCGCAGGACGGGCAGCATGACGTCAGTGCCCTTCACGTCGCTGCGCTGCGACTGGATGCCGATGAAGAAGTTGACCCGTTCGGGAGTCGTGCGCAGACGTGCCTGGATGCCGCGCAGGTCTATGGGCAGTGGAATGTAGGTCACCTTGTCGGGGCGGTAAAGCCGGTAGGCGGCATAGTACTCCCACAGGCAGGCAATGACGCCGTCGCAGGTATCTACAATCTGTTGGTTGGCACGCGCCGACCTGCCCCAATACCAGTCGTCCAACGTTAGCCGATTAAGAGGAGTATCCCGGTAGTAATCACCTGTTTTGAAATCGGAGTAGCGATAAAGGTCGCTCTCCATGCAGGCTTTGCAGTAATAATAATCGGTACCGAAAGCACCCAGAAACACTTTTCCATTGTGGCGGCGCAGGTATTGATAGACGGGCAGGGTGCGCTCGCTGCGCAAACGCAGGAAGTAAGGGCTGATGAGTTGCACCACGTCATAACCACGAAACTCATGCAGGTGGCGCAAGATGCGGAACAGGCAACGGAAGCCATCGGTCAGGCTATTGGTAGGGCGTGCCAAGTCGATGTCGCGCGGATAGTTCTTCCATCCGTTTCCGTCGGAAGCCACACATACCTCATGCCCCAAGGCCCGCAGGCCTTCGGCCAGTGTCCAGTGCAAACCGCTTGCTTCGCCCAACAGTAATATTTTCATGGCTGATAATCGGTATTTAACGTGGATAATCGGAATATGGCAAACAGAACTTAACAGGCTCCAAAGCTGTTGACGGCATCTATTACCCGCTGCACTTCCTCGTCCGTCAGTTGGGGAAAGATAGGCAGGCTCAGCTCTTCGCGGTGGAGCCGCTCGGTCAGTGGCAGGCTGAGCGAACCATATTCAAACTGGAATGCCTGCTGGCAATGAGGCGGAATGGGATAGTGAATCTGGGTGGCAACGCCACAGGCGTGCAGATGCTCTTGCAGCTGGTTTCGCAAAGGAGTGAATAGAGCGAAAATGTGGAACACATGATTCTGCATGGCCGGCAGGTCTATCCTGACACCCACTCTGTCAGGATCTATACCCCGCAGGTAGTGGCCTGCAATGCGTCGGCGGCGTTCGTTGTCTTCGTCCAGCCGGGCCAGCTTCAGGTCGAGCACGGCAGCCTGAATCTCGTCGAGGCGGCTGTTTATACCTTTATATATATGTACGTACTTCTCGGCCGAGCCATAGTTGGCCAGGGCACGGACGGTGTCGACCAGTTCCTCATCGTCGGTAGTAACGGCACCACCATCGGACAACGCACCCAGATTCTTGGCTGGATAGAAACTGAATGCCGCCGCGTCGGCCAAGGCGCCAACACGGGCCAGAGTTCCGTCGCTATGCGTGTACATGGCGCCGTGAGCCTGTGCGGCATCTTCCACCAGCTTCAGGCCATAGTTGCGGGCCAGTTCCATGAGCCCATCCATATCAGCCACCCGCCCATAAAGATGTACGGGCAGCAGTGCGCGTGTACGCGGACCTATCAGTTCTTCCACGTCTTCAGCCTCCAGATTACAAGTGCGACTGGAGGGTTCGCACAGCACAGGCTTCAGTCCGGCCCGCTCCACGGCCAGGATGGTGGCAATGAAGGTATTGGCCGGAACAATCACTTCGTCACCTTCCTGCATCAGCCCCATCTGCCTGTAGGCCAGGAATATCAGTGTCAGCGCATCAAGTCCGCTTCCTACTCCTACACAATAGTCGGTTCCGCAGTAGCCGGCATAGTCGCGTTCGAAACGGCGCAAAGCCTCGCCACGCAAGTACCAACCCGAACGAACTACGCGACCGATAGCTTCAGAAAGTTCGGGTTCGAAACTGTCATTCACCCGCTGCAAGTCCAAGAAGGGTATCCGTTTGTTTTCCATACCTTAATCATGTTTTGTTCGTTCACCGGCCGCTGGTTTGTCCAGCTCCAGCACATATTTGTCGTAGACCACCGAACGTGCCCCAAATCCTTCTTTCTGAAACAAGAGTCCCTCGTTCAGTATCCGGCCTCCCTGTTCGGTGGAAATACCGAAATCGAAATAGGGAACATGGCGATAGCGCACCGTCAGCAGGTGGGTAAACAACAGGTCGAGTGCCCCGCTGTGCCTACCACGTTCCGACGAAGCGATGTATTGCACATGAGCTACGCAGTCGGTTTCATACACCACGCAGCCGCCCACCGTTTCAGTCCCCTCGCACACCCGGAAGAGCCTTATCCGGTCGGGGAAAGAGCGGTGCAGCCGCTCTATTTCTTCCAGCGTATGCACCGGCTTTACGCCATGACGCCGAAGAAGATTCTCTTCCAGCAACGGCCAATAGAGATGGAAAGCGTCGTCTTCAACCCATGTCAGGCCACACGTACGGGCACGCTTCAGCTGCCTTTTTCTTAACTCCTGCAACGGCAAAGCCATCTCGGGTCTGACAACCGACGACACGCAGCGTTCAGCCAGCCGAGCCCCCAAACGCGTCAGTACATACAGATCGTCTTCGGCCGGATAGCGGTGATAAATATGGGGAATGGCTTTGTAAACCAGCTCAGTGACATTATAGTGGCACTGCAAAAAAGCACAAGCGGTCACCAATGCAGCCTGCACACGGACCAGCGTGATATGCGGATGCAGCAACAGGCCACCATAGGTCAGGCCGTTGTGCGAACAGTAGGTCTGTCCCTCCAGATGTCCGGGCAAGAGAGCCAACAACTGTCGGCCGTAGTAAATCATCAGCGAACAGTCTGTAAAACGGTCAGCATGATAGTCCATATAGCCACGACACAGCAGGAAGGTGCCGTTGCGCGATTGCGCGACGAACTCATCCCATTCGTACTGCCTGTCAGGAGAATATATCTCTACCCGCCAACCCGGCACCGCCGTCCACTTGTCAAATCTCTGCTCTATATCTGCTTTCATTGCTTCTGCTCTAATGCAAGAAAGTCCGGGAAGTATGTTTATCCATACTTCCCGGACATATTATTCGATATGTTCTCTTGCCGTCTTCATACTCTTCTATCACCTTCTGGAACTACTACTCGAGCTGCGCGAAGAAGAGGAAGTGCGTGAAGAGCCTCCCGCCGTTGAACTGCTACGGGTGCTACTGCCCGAACTGCTGCGTACACTACTGCTACTACGAGTGCTATTATTTTGAGTAGACTGAGTACGCGTGCTTCTTCCAGAGTTGGAACGAGTGGTGCTTGAACTGCTACGGGTGGTGCCCGAAGTACGGCTATTCGACGTACTACTGCTACTTGTCCGTGTACTGCTACCGGTGCGTGTACCACTACTGGTACGTGTGCTGCTGCCAGACGAAGTGCGCGAAGGAGTGGCATAAACATCATCCGGCGTAGAAGATGTCCGGCGTGTTGACGAACTCGTCCTGCTTGGCTGACGGGTTGTATTAGGCTTTATCCGCACCGAACCGAAGTCCGAACGCCGCGTTGTCCTATTGTTCCGCACATTGACCGTACCTGTGTAGTAAGGATGGTCGTAACGGCCGTGGTAGAAACTCACGTCATGGTAGTAGCGATGACTGTGTCCGCCACAATAAGATTTATAATGATAAGGCTTGGGGAAATAGAAGTGATTATGGTTCACATACACCAGGTGGACACGGAAAGTCCAAGTATTATTGGTTATAAAAAGCGGACGGAAGAAGTATTCCCTATCCATAAACTTATGATACTGGGCGGCTGTAAGTACCCACCTGAGGTCATCGTTCCGATAATCCAGGTAACGATAATAATCATTCAAAGCCCATTCGTACCCATCCAACACTTCATCCATTATATCGCGCACCTGGTCTATAAAATCGTAATTGATTTCATACACATCATTATATTGCCCTGTCGAAAGGTTCAGCTCGTAGGCCATCTTGTCGGTCAAGAAACGGGATTCTTTGCGCAAACGGCTATTACTCATTGCGGCACTGCAATATACAGTGCTCACTACCAGCGTAATCAGTATAAAAAATATTCGTTTCATGATAAAGTCGTTTTTTCAAGTTCAACATGTACTGCCTATTCTCTTTTAATCTCTATGGCAAAATTAACTAAATAAATTCCTACCCAGCGATGAATCTCCCTAATCCTCTATAGGCGTTTCCCTAACGACAGCAGAAGAAAACCTACAACTTGCCAACAGAAACAGGCAATCAGATGTTGTCAGGCCAGTCTGATGCCCTCCTCTGTCAAAACGATTATCCGCTTCTTATATAAGTCGCCTACGGCTTTCTTGAATGTTTTCTTGCTGATTCCCAACTCCTGGTATATGACCTCTGCCGGACTTTTATCATTCAGCGAGGTCTTGCCTCCATGCTGTTTGATGTAGTCCAACAACATTTTAGCAGAATCCTCCACCTTTTCCATGCCAGGCTTCTGCAACATCAGGTCTATCTTGCCGTCTTCGCGCACCTGCTTAATATAAGCGGTAAGCTTCATGCCAATCTGCAAAGGCTGGAAAATTTCGTTTTCATACAACAAGCCACTATACTGATTGTCAATAATGGCTTTATAGCCCAAGGCCGTACGTTGCCAGATTAATATATCCACATCCTCTCCAGGTGTATAATCAGCCTTTTCCTTGGACAGGAAATGCTCTACTTTTGCCGAAGCCACAATACGGAAACTGTCTTCATCAATATGGGCATGCACAATATACTTCTTTCCTATCTCCATCTTCACCTTCTGCTCACGGAAAGGCACAAACAAGTCTTTCATCAATCCCCAATTCAGGAAAGCACCGTATTGATTGACCCAAGCCACTTCCAGACAAGCAAACTGCCCAACTTGAACGAGAGGTGTGAGCGTAGTAGCCACCAGGCGTTCTTCATTATCCAAATAGATAAAGACGTTCAGTTCATCACCCAGTTTGATATTTTCCGGCACGTATCGCTTAGGCAACAATACTTCTCCTTCCTCACCACCATCCAGATACAGACCGAAATCAACTACCTTTACAACCTTTAATATATTGAATTTTCCAAGCTTTAATTCCATATTTTCAACGTTTTCCGGCAAAGATAGGGATAAGGAATAACTTTTTGAATAAAAGATAACTTTTTTCTATGAACAACTATAGCAAAAAACTACTATCTTTGTGAAGCATTATAGAAAGTGAACCATTTAATCACCTTTAAATAGATTATAGATATGGAATTCTTAACAAATGACAAACTGACCATTGTCGGCGCAGCTGGCATGATCGGATCAAACATGGCTCAAACTGCCATCATGATGCACCTTACTCCTAACGTCTGCTTGTACGACCCGTACGCTCCCGGATTGGAAGGAGTAGCAGAGGAACTCTTCCACTGTGGCTTTGAAAACGTAAACATCACATTTACTTCTGACATTAAGGAAGCTTTGACTGGTGCTAAATATGTGGTTTCTTCTGGTGGTGCAGCCCGTAAGGCCGGCATGACACGCGAAGACTTGTTGAAAGGCAACGCTGCCATCGCAGAAGAATTTGGTAAGAACGTAAAGGCTTACTGCCCCGACGTAAAACATGTAGTTGTAATCTTCAACCCTGCTGACATCACTGGTTTGATTACATTATTATATTCTGGTTTGAAACCTTCTCAGGTAACTACACTGGCAGCCCTCGACAGTACTCGTTTGCGCAGCGAACTTGCCAAGCACTTCGGTATTGCTCCTGACAAAGTTGAAAACTGCCGTACTTATGGTGGACACGGCGAACAGATGGCTGTATACGCTTCAACTGCCAAAGTTGATGGCAAACCGTTGTTGGACATCATCGGTACTCCTGCTCTGACTAAAGAACAATGGGCTGAAATCCAAACTAAGGTTACCAAAGGTGGTGCAAACATCATCGCTCTGCGTGGCCGCTCTTCATTCCAGAGCCCGGCATACGTTTCTATTGAAATGATTGCCGCTGCTATGGGTGGCAAACCGTTCCGTTGGCCTGCTGGAACATACGTACACAGCCATGGTTTCGACCACATCATGATGGCCATGGAAACTGAAATCACCAAAGACGGCGTACACTACAAAGAACTGAAGGGTACACCCGAAGAAGAGGCCAAGCTGCAAGAAAGCTACAAACACCTCTGCACACTGCGTGATGAAGTTATCGAAATGGGTGTTCTGCCCGCTATCAGCGAATGGCACAGCATCAACCCCAACATTGACTGATTCGCATAATTAAGTATAAACGGCCTCCTTTTATCAAAAAAGAGGCCGTTTTTTTTGATTTTTCTCTTATTAAGTTTGCAATATCAAAAAATCTGTCTATCTTTGCACCCGCAAACGAGAAACAACGGTGCCATAGCTCAGTTGGTAGAGCAAAGGACTGAAAATCCTTGTGTCCCCGGTTCGATTCCTGGTGGCACCACAAAAATCAAGTTTTAAAGTTTATAATCCCTTGAGAATCAGCCTCTCAAGGGATTTCTTTTTCTAACCACTCCCCTTTTTACTACCCCCTCAACAATCAACATCAGACATCTATTGTTTCCCCAAACTTTTATATTCAATTAACCTTCTAGAGTTAAGGAAGATGAATTACTTACATAGTTTTCCCCTCCTCAAATCCCCTCAAACCCTTATTCATGAGAAGAAAACGAAGCCAATGTTTTGCGTAGCCATGGAATGCTGCGCTAGGCTTCATTTATAAAATTGATAATATACCCGGTAGAGCTTAATTTCAGAAGATGGTTAAGAATTCTATTGGAAGACTGGAAAATCGGGAGTATCAGGATTAGCATAGTCTACCTGCCAGAAGCTGGATGGAACAGTAAAGAGCCAAGTCAGAGCGAGGAGCTTTGATGACGGCTCTTTTTTTTATCCTCTTATTTCCCCTCCTTTCCCCCTCCCTTTCCAATCCCCCGAAAGCCTTATTTATGAGAAGAAAAATAGGAACGAGAGATTAAGAAAAATAGTATGAACAATTTAAATCAAAGGAAAGAAAATGGGAAATTTAATGAAAGGAATCAAGATTGCGGCTTATGTGGCTGAAATCATTGTGGCCGGTTCAGTGATTATTGAACTGGTGGAGAAGTATGGTGGCAGAAAGAAGAAGAAAGCGGAAACTGCCACAAGTGCGCCTGCTGCGGATAAAGCAGCGGATAATAACGGATAAAAACGTCTGGTGAATGGATTATGACAAGAAAGCAGACGTATTGATTACAATCCTTGAGGTTACCACATCTATACTCAAGGGAATCAAAAAGCTAAGAGGAATATTCATAAAAGCTAAGAAATGAATGTATTCTCTTGGCTTTTTTTGTTTGTCGAAAAATGAATGGTAAAACTAAAAACAATCATCAATCATGAGAACGAACATCGTACCTGCCATGATTCCCCAGGTGGATTTCATGGAGAAAGTAAGAAGAATAGGCAATATACCTGCATTCATAGAGGATGCGGTAATTGTAGCGGAAGAAACGGAAGGGGAGGAAAAAGAGAATCCCCATCCCAACTTTATCGAGTCAAACACTTCGGGCATTACGCTTGAAGAACTGGAAAATGGTTGTATCGTACCCAGTTTCGGGGACAACCAGCTTACCATCAGCCACCAGCACTTTATCCACCGCGTGGAAGACGCCGCCAGAAGCTGTTTCCCACTGGAGAACTTCGGAGATACGGAAATACGCGTATCACACAAGATTCTTGGACGTGTACCGGGAGCCCTGAACAAAAGGAAGGAGGAGCTATTGCCGGAAGATGAGACTGTATACTATCAAAGGATGGCGTTCTGTTTCCATATCAGGAGCATGCGCCGGATGATGAACGGACAGGAAGTGCATCTGTGTATCGGAGGAGTAAGAAGCCTGAACGAGGAGAATCTGTACCGGGGAAAATCACCCGAGAAATTCAAAATCTTCATAGGCTGGAGGGTAAGGGTTTGCAGCAATCTGATGCTGACCTGTGACGGGCTGATAGGAAGGCTGGAAGTAATGAGCGAGGCTGAAATCTATGAATCCGCCTTGCGCCTTTTCACGGAGTTCAACCCGGAAAGGAACCTGGAACTGCTGGGCAATCTCAGGAATACCCTGATTTCACAGGAACAGTTCTGCCAGATTATCGGCAGGCTGAGGTTATATCAGGTATTGCCTCCCGCCAGGCTCAGGGAATTGCCCAGGGTAATCCTGGGAGATTCCAATATCAATGCAGCCACCCGGGGATATATTGAGAATCCTAATTTCGGCTTGTGTGGAAGGGAAAACATATCCTGCTGGGATTTGATGCAGCTACTGAACGAGGCGGCCAAACAGTCCTACATCGACAAATTCCTGGAAAGGAACCAGAACTGCACTGACTTTGCCATCGGCATACAGAAGGCGTTGAGCGGGGAAGACACCCAAAACTACAGCTGGTTCCTGGGCTAGGCCAAAAGAACAAGAGGAACATCCTTTTGAAGGGAGAAAGATCTAACTATCCAACAGGTCTTTCTCCCTTTTTTGTTTAACAACTTTCTAAAAACAAGAACATTATGCTATACTATAAATTCAAGAACCACGAAGAATTCAAGGAACTCTTCGGGATTGTAAAACATGGAAACGGGAATGAAAGCAGAAAGAACAAGATATTGCTCCATTTCCTGAAAGACAGAAGATTGTTGCATGAGGCGGCTGTATCAGGAAATTATTTGTTGCTTCATATTTCAGATATGGCCACGATGAAGAACCTGGTAACGGAGAAGATTATACGAAGCGGTGATGAAAACCGTTCCCTTCCCTATGTGATAGACCTGATGGGAAAGAGATACTACAGTTCAACCTATTCAACGGATGACAACAAGGGACTTTGTGAAGACGGGGATACAAAAGCTGTCCGTTACATCAATATGGAGAATGGGGAGAGGGTCTTCAAGATGAAAGCCGGAAAGTTCTACCGCCATCTGATACAGGAAACGGATTTTGGCAGGAAGCTTCCCCAACAGGTGGTAACTTTCCTGTGTGAGGAATTTGCGGGGGAATGGCAAAGCTATACGATGGGACAACTTCCCAAGAACAAGTTGCATGTGGACAAAGACTTTGAGAGGATCTATTCCTCAAAGTGTTGCAAGGGGAATTTCGGTTCGTGCATGGTAGACAGGGACCACCATTATTTCTACCTGAATGCGGTAAATGCCAGCGCGGCTTATCTGGAGGATGAGGATGGCCTGGTTATCTCACGCTGCGTCATCTTCAATGAAGTGAAGGATGAGGAAGGAAAGGTCTGGAGGCTGGCGGAAAGGCAATATGCCAGTGACGGCGATGAAATCCTGAAGCGCGCCTTGGTGGAAGCGTTGATTGACGGGAACTACATAGACGGTTACAAGAAAACAGGTGCCGGTTGTGGGGATGCCCGGGCTTTTGTAGACATACATGGAAATTCACTGGCGGGAAAGAGGTTCCGGATTGATTGTGACCTGGACCTGGAAGACACGTTGAGTTACCAGGATTCTTTCAAATGGTATGATATGGGTAACAGGAAGGCGGACAACTACGGGAATGGTGAATACGGATTGGATACCACCAACAGCACCCTGGAGGATGATTTATGCTACGACGATTACCACGATTATTCTTGCAGGGACACTACCCGGGTCTTCGTGGAAGGAAGGGAATATTATTGTGATTCCGACAACCTGGATGATTTTATCTGGGTGGAACGGGAAGACGAGTACCATCACAGGGACGATGTACAGAAATGCCCGGAATGCGGGGAATATTATGTTGCCGCACGGGGACAATACTCGGATATCACTGAGGAAACCTATTGTGACGATGAGTGCTGCGGTAATGCAGAGGCCGGTTACAAGCAGGAGAACTGGTATTATTCTTATTACGATGGGGAATACTATGAGTCGAAAGATGACATCACTACTTATCTAGAATGGAACAGCGCGCTTGGCGACTATGAGGAAAGGACCATATCCGAGGCTTCTTTACAGCGGCTGTTACAGGATGGGAAGATGTATGGCTTTGAGAACACGTTCTTCGATGACATTGATTCGGGCAGCAATTTGCCTTACGGTTATAAACTAATTAAAACAGTAGCTTGACTTATGGAATTATTGAAGGAATTATATGGAATCCATAGCCCGAGCGGAAACGAGAAGGCTATGAAGAAGTTTATCAGGAGGTATGTAAGACGGCATATTCCTGGTACAAGCATGGGAACAGACAATACGGGAAACCTGTATATCACCAAGGGGCTATCGGATACTTACCCTTGTATCGTGGCTCATCTGGATCAGGTTCAAAGAAGGCATTCCAGGGATTTTGAAGCCATTGAGACGGAAGATATCATATTCGGTTACAGTCCTCAAAACAGAAGAAGGGAAGGTTTAGGGGCTGACGACAAGAACGGCATCTGGATTGCTCTGAAATGCTTGGAGAAGTTTGAATGCCTGAAAGTGGCGTTTTTCGTATCGGAGGAAACAGGATGTGTCGGAAGCGGAAACGCTGACATGGACTTCTTTGAGGATACGCGTTTTGTGATTGAGCCTGACAGAAGAGGATATGGGGACTTGATTACGGAGATATCATATACCTCGCTATGCAGCCATGAGTTCTTGAAGGATATCGGTTTTGAAGCGTTCGGATACAAGGAGGAAAACGGGTTGATGACGGATGTGCTTGAACTGAAGGAGAACGGATTGAAAGTAAGCTGTATCAACCTGAGTTGTGGATATTACGAGCCGCATACGGATGATGAGTTTACGGTAAAGAAAGACCTTCTGAATTGTCTTGGATTGATCGAACATATTATTGAGAACTGTGTGTCAGTCTATCCGCATGAAGATACGGGAGGATATGATGGATTTTACAGCAGGATTGATGCCGAGGTGGAATTGTGGGACATACTCGGTTCATCCCCGGAACTGTCAATGGAGGAACTCTATCACCTATATAGGTCTTCTTTTCCCCGGCTGAAGGAGGAAGACTTTGAGAGAATATATAATGAGTATCACGAATTTAATGACGAAGAAGAATCATGGAAAGATACAAGCTGGAAGAAAGCAGGGAATACAAGGCGGCTATGGCTTTAGAGGATGCGCTCAATAATACGTGCTTTGACTATAAGAAGTTCGCTGAGACGGTAAAGCTATATCATCCGACCCTGCAACAGAACCTGTTCAGGCTTATAAGAGAAATCATAAATGTACAGGCTGACGGGAACAGATACTACGATGCCAGAAACAGGGCCTCACATGAAATGGCCAGGAAGTTGAAGGCGGTGATGGAAAACGAGTGTTTACCTTATATATAAAATGTGTATATGGAGAATAACAAGAGCTATGATGAAGAGATGGCCGGATATATCTGGCAAATCTTGAAAACAAACTTACCGGTCATCATGTCTTGGGGTATTGCCCCGGGAAGCATGAAGGTGATTGAAGGAGGACTGGAATTTCATGTACAGGGATTCAAGCACAAGGGAAAAGTGAGGGTGACACTGAATCTGGGTACAGACCTGTTTGATGTTTCACTTATCCCGGACGCCGGAGGAGGAGAAGAAACAATAGAGGACATCTTCCTGGATATGCTCATTGCTGTAATAGATGAGCATGTGGAGAAAACGGAAGACTATGAGAAAAGGATTTCTGAGGAATACCGCATTATCAGGTATTAGCCGGATTGACAGAAAACCCTTTATAAGAGAAAGTAAATCCTGTGGGAAAGTAAGAAACGTGAGAATCTGAAATCTCACAGGATTTCATTTGTATAATCGGGTATGCGAAGGTTTGTGTTCAAAATACGGATGTGTTCAAATAAATCTATAGAAGTAGTTTGAATACGAATCTTCATGTGACCATAATAATCAAAGAATAAAATGAAAACAGATGCGATAATATATGCGAGAGTCAGTTCTGTGGGAGACAGACAATCCACAGAACGCCAGGTTTCAGATTTGAAACGATATGCGGAATATTCAAATTTCAGCGTGGTGAGGATATTTGAGGAGAAAATATCAGGAGCAAAGAAGAATCAGGAAAGACCCGTATTACTGGAAGCCATCGGTTTTGCCAGGGAACATAACATCAGGCAGATTCTTATTTCAGAGCTGTCCCGTCTTGGCAGAAACGCTTTTGAGGTATTATCCACGGTCAAGGAAATGATAGATTGCGGGATAAACATCTATTTCCAGAAAGAACAGTTCTCCCTTCTGGATAAGGAAGGAAAACCGAGCCTTTTTGCCCCCGTCATGATAGCCACCTTATCCACTTGCGCCCAGTTGGAAAGAGAGAACATCAAATTCCGCCTGAACAGTGGAAGGAACAACTACATCGCCAAAGGAGGCAGGCTGGGTAGAAGGAAGGGCAGCATCAAATCGGAAGAAAGGCTGAAGGAGGAATACAAGGAAACGATACAGTTACTGAAGAAAGGCTATAGTGTCAGGAATGTGGCCAGACTTCAGGGAATCGGGATATCGACAGTGCAGAGAATCAGGAAACAGTTTATCAACAATGCAAAGTAAGGAAATCATGGAAACGAATTACATCATTATCCTGGATTCCTCGGTAGGAGAAGTCATCAGAATCAAACTGGACCAGGAACAGAAGGAAGAATCTGAGAAATACGAAGATTTTGAGGATTACCTTGAGACGCTGGAAGATAAGTATGATTTCAGGCTGAAGGATTGCCAATGGATGGTAACAGAGAATTATCTGGAAAGAAGTTTTGGATTCTAAGGAGATTAAGAAGAAGGGAAATTACTCTATATCAGGAGTGGTTTCTCTTTTTTTTCTCTTTCATCTAAGACAAATGAAATCAAGGGTAAGGGGTATGGAGGTATTACATAACACCTTGTGGGTGGAATAAAAAATCTCCAGAATGTTCAAAAACCTTTAAAAAGGATATGGTTCCCTATATAAAATATTCCATCTATCCTTCGGTTATGTATATATCACTAACTCCAGTACCCTCTCTTCCCTGATATTGGATTATGGTTATTGGGGACAATACAAGTGGGACAGGATAAGTGGGACAATCAAGATATAATCATAAATATCAGATTTACAACATTCTAATTGTCTAACCTATAGTTTTTTTCTGTCCCACTAATATTTCACGATAACAACGGGAAAAGAATATATTTAACTTTGCCTACACAAAACTTACGCCTATGAGGGAACTAAAAACCTTATAATTGAAGAAATAATACTCATAACAAGAGCGTCATATTGAACAAAAAGCCTTATATTTGCAATGTCTGACCGGAGAAATGGTCGGATTAATATAGAAAGCGTTTTTTGCTTTTATCCTGAAAACGAAATCGCCAATTTCACAGTAGAAGGATAGAGACAATATGACGCTCATTCTGTTTGTATATGTATTTCGGTGTATAGCCCATGCTGTACCCTTTTTACATACTGCAACGGCGTGGGTATTGTTTCTTCATATTCATTTCTACTAGGCGTTTGGCGATGCCCGTTTTCAATGAATAGCAAGACAAGCCTCACGCCTTCTTTTTTAAATCTAATGCTGACTTCGGAGGACTTATAGGCAACAGGAAATATTATGAAAGCTAATCTATTATTATCCGTGTTGTTTGTTAATTTATTGCTTTTCTCATGTAAAAATGACACTTCATTACCACAGGTAACGCAGATTCCTTTTAAAACATCTAATTCTGATAACTATGGAATGATGAACCCGGATGGTACTATTTTATTTGAAGATGAATTTAAAAATATGCCATCTATTGCCGTAAACAATATCTTTTCTGTAAAAGATGCAGAAGGAAAATTAAGCTATTTTACAGCTGAAGAAAAGACACAACTTATATCTAATGAAAAATATATAGACGGAGGATATTATTCAGAAGGGATTATACCCGTGGTCAAATCAGAATCATCAATTTCGTTTATTGATAAAAAAGGAAGGGAAATCTTTACCTTAGGAACTTTTGAAGGCAAAAAAATACAGGCTGTTAATGCTTATTTTTCAGATGGGTTAATGCTATTTAAAATTGAAGGGAATAAATATGGTTATATAAATTCCAAAGGACAAGTTGCAATCAAGCCTGTGTACGATTTAGCTTTTCCTTTTAATGAAAAGGTTGCTATTGTTGGAAAAGAGAAAAAAAATACAGAGACAATGGATTACTATATCATTGACTGTTCTGGTAGAGAAATTGTAAGACTCAAAGATATAGATTTTATTAAATTCGACTGGAATAGTATGTTTTTTAGTGATATTTATACCAACGGGAATAAAGCATTTAATAAAAAAGGAGAAAGAATCTTCAGGTCGCCTTCTAAATGGAAAGTACTATTACCATATAATGAGAACTATACAATGTTTACAACAGAGAATAATTATGGTATTGTAAACAAAGAAGGGGAGATTGTCATCAGGAACAAATATGATGTGGGGATAATGAATATGAAAGATCATTTTATTGGTATAAATTCTTCTGATTCCAAATATGATTTGTTCTTTTTAGACAGTAATGAAAATAGAACAACAAAAATTGAAAGTATAGATGACTGTTCAATTCTCTCACAAGATAGAATAATTATAAAAGAACAAGATGAATATTATTTTAGAGCATATTATATGTATAAATATATCGGAGGTATTTCTTCACTTTCTTTTTCTTTATTTATCTTATCATATTCAGCTGCAAGAAAAATGGAAGATGATTTAAAAATAAGAAAAATTGAAAATATTTTGGCATCAGATTCCGCAGATAAAAAGTATAAAGAGGCGTTTGCGGTAATAAAGGATTATTATGATTCCTTGTATAAACATTTGCCGTTAACGGATATGGCTCAGAAATATAAAAACATAAAAAAATATGATTGGGAATTGCCAGTAAGAGCAGAATTAACATGTGAATATTTTCATTATATTTATAGAAATACAAAAATGAATAAGCCAACATATATCAATTTATTAAATGAGTGTATCAATTATGCAATGAATGAATTAATTATTAGCAATTCAAGTATAGATATGGTAGAAGCAGTTGATGAAACAGTATTACGTCTAAAAATAATATATGAAATATCACCATGTGTTCTTGATCAACTTAATGATTATGATAAATTTAAAAAGTTATATAATAAAAGTCAAGAATTATCTTATTCTAAAAATGTTCGGCAACATGGCATAGGAGAATACGTTGAAAATGTATTTAATCGAAAGGCTTTTTTATTTGCAAACCAAGCCGCCTGTAACATTTATTATGAAAAGGCAAAAAGTTATTTTGCCAGAAATGAGATATGGGTTGAGTATTATATAACTTTAGTTTGCCAGGCCGGTACTGATATTGTAATTCAGGAATTTGATGAAGCGATTGAATTGTGCAAAACGGCAGTATTTGAAGCTAACCAACGAGATATCAAAATTCCTCAGATTGAAAAACTTTATAATAATCAAATTATTGCAGAATTTCTTTTAGCCGAACAAGATGCAAAGACACCACAAAAAACAATATCTTTTGCCCAAAAAGCAATTAAAGAATTAAGGGCTTTACTTACCGGCGAGAAAAATGCGACCCAATTTGTTATATACACAAATATATGTTCATTATATTTATATTCCAATAATGATAAACAATATGTAACATATAAGCGTAAACTAGAAAAGTTATATGAATGTAAGGACATCTCCAATGTAGCGGATGAAAGCATTGATGATTTTTACCGATATTATTTTTCTTGGTTTGAGCTCTACCGAAAAATAAACAGCTGCAATTGGGAAGATGCATGGCATTATGTGAATCAATTAGATGATTTTGTTCCAGCATTATTTCGAAAACAAGAAATATTTTGGAATGAAAAAAATGATGCAGTAAAACAACTCATCAATAATAAAGAAACAATAAGTGCTTACAATTTTTGCCATAATCTTGTAAAAACCAAAAGAACCGAACAAGTCCTGTCAAAATTTTTTTACCGAGGACTTATGCTTTCGGACTTACAGTATACATCCTATTCCTAAAAGGATTATTCATAGTTTGATAACATGCACGCTACAATGACCTTATAAATATTTTCATAAGGCATTTGATAATATTGAGTAAACAAATAGGATATGGAACTGTGGTATATAGTATAGGGGGTGCCTGCTATATCAAATAGATAAGGAACTCCCTTTTTTATTCTAAAATCAAAGCGCGCATAATCTTTTACTCCAAGTAGCTCGGCCGCTTTTTGGGCGGTTGCTTGGAGTAAAAATTTTATTGAAGATTCTATTACTTTAAATTCATAATTGTATGTATTTGATGTATCTGTATCAATAAAATTAAGATTTGTTTTAAATAATATTTGAACGGGATCTAAAGCATAATATTTTCCTTTATACTGAAGAACTAATACTTCACATTCTATTCCATCAATATATTCCTGCACTAATAGGGAATCTGTACACATTTCTTTTAGTAAGTTATTTAGATGTTGTAAAGAATTTTGGCATAACCTAAATACATTTTTATCTGTCATCCCAATACTTGCAGACTCATACCTATTTTTAACAATTACATATTGATCCTTATATTGACTTAACAGCAAGTGAAGATCAGATTTATCGGAAAAAAGTTCACTTCTTGGAACGGTTATTCCATTTTCCTCTAAAAATTTTGTATATACATACTTATTTCGTAACAATGATATAACAAATGCGTCGCTGCCAGTATATTTTATATTTAATAAATCACAAAAAGCTGGAATTAAAGATTTCTTACCATTTGCACGACCGTCTCTTGAAAAATTATATACAATACATTCTGACTTTAAAATATTATTATCCAGAACGTATTTGATAAATTCTATCTCAGAATAAAAAACTCGAGCAAATCCAAAACAATTAAAAATAGCTGAAACAATTTCAGCAAATTCTGTTCGTGAAAAAAATTCGTTTTCATCAGCATGTATAATTTGTTCCGACATATATTTACAGGTCTTAAATTGCGCATCTGCTACGATATAAACATCAAAGTCTATTTTATTTTCATTATAGTAATTTAAGATTGAAAAAATTGTTTCTCTACCGTTCATTATTTACCAACTCCTATATAAACTATACTTCTAAACCAAATGTTTTAAATTTTAACTTAAACCCTAGATGGTTATAAAATTTTTCTGCGTCATCATCGTAAACATTTACCCTAAATTCTTTTGAATTGAATTTAGAATATAATTGGATGTAGCGGACAATCTGCGTTCCTATATGTTTATTTCTGCTATTTGAACTGACATAAAGTCTACGTAATAAAATGTATTTTTTTTCGTGCACAAAAGAAAAAAAACCAACTTCTAAAGAACCTATTTTTATAATAAATACCTGTTCATTAGTTGAAAAAAAATCTTCGTAAGCTAAGTATCTACTATCTTTAAACAGTTCTTCTCCATAATAATTAAATAGTTGGTCAAGCCAATAAATATTTGCTTTCTTTTCTGTACTATGAAAAAATTTGAAATGAATGTCATTCTCTGTCCTTAAGGTTACATTGTCAAAGAATAGGCTGCCATAAATAGCGGATTTACAAATCTCTTGTGCAAATTTATATTCCTCATAAGTATTCATTTCGCAAGCAACATCAGCAGAAATTTCATACGTTTTAACTGATATTCTATCTAATATTTCAATAATGTTGTTATCCCAAAATATACCAGGATCTTGAATATCATATATTGCTGCTTTTTGCTTTAAATGCGAAATCAAAAGAGGGCAATCCTTATGTGCCCAAAAGGATATACCAAATATAGCGGCAGTATTCTCTTGGCTAATTTGAAAAGTAGATACATTTCCATCTTGGTTTAAAACAGGATGCCAATCATCAATCTCTGGTTTAGGATATTTCATTACATAATAAGTGCTATTTTCAAAAATATCAAAAATATTTTTTGCGAGAACTACATCGCCCTCTATAATGAAAGTATCGTCTATATATGTTAAAATATCGTTGATTGTGTGCAAAGTATTAGCACACTCTTTCTTTTTATAAATAATTTTGCACGAATATTTTTCTGCTAAGTAATCAAAAAGTGTACATTGATATGGAACTGCGATGATAATTTCGGTTATATTGCAAAATTGTAACATTAAAATTGTGCGTTCTATATTGGGAATATTTTGAATAGGTAATAATGCCTTATGTATATTTGCGCCTGTTTGATACATACGTAAACTATTTCCAGCTGCTAAAATAATTGCGTTCACTTAAACTTTTTCTCTCCTACATATTGGATATTCACATCTGTTTTACATACCTAAATAATTGTGTATTATCCTTTATTAACCACCATAAAATTCCTAGGATGCTTATTCACCAGAATATCCTTCTGCTTAGCGTTGGACACATGGGTATAGATTTCTGTCGTGCTGATAGAACTGTGTCCAAGCATTTTCTGAATATAGCGGATGTCGACATCCTGTTCCAGCAACAGAGTAGCAAAGGAGTGTCGGAACATATGGGGAGTAATATGCTGTTCTATTCCAGCAAGATCGGCATAGCGATTGATCATAAAACGGACGGACTGGTCAGATAATTTATGCTTTTGCTTGTTGACAAAGAAATATCCACAGGTAGAAATATCTGCTTTGAATGAATCTTGATACAACATTAAGGCAGAAATAACCTCAGGGTTACCGAGTTGCAGGATGCGTTCTTTGGATCCTTTTCCGTATATCAGCACAGTGTTATTCTCCAGATCGATATCCGACGGACGAAGGGAACATAATTCGGAAATCCGCATTCCTGTAGCGAATAACAACTCAATCACAGCAATATCCCGCAGGCAGCATCTCAACTGATAAGTAGAGGCTGCCTGATTTTTTTGTGCATAGAGTACAGACAAGAACTTTTGAATGGAATGAAAAGGAATGGTTTTGGGCAGGAGCTTGGCTTCTCGGAAATGTACGTCCAGTTTGTCGAAAGGATTCTGTACTAAAAGATCTGCGTACTCCAGATAATGGAAAAATGCTTTCAGACTGGCAATTTTTCGCTTGACGGACTTGGGCTTGTAGTGTTTATGCAATTCTGTAATATACAGATCCAGTGTATTTCTTGATAGAAAATCCAGGGAGCTATTGCAAAATATAGAATACTGGTTTAAATCGATCCGATATGCTTTCAATGTCTTGAAATTCAGACGTTTTCGATATTCGCAATAGCTGAGATATTCTGCGGTGTATTTGCTTAAAGTATTCATAAGTAAAATCTCCTTTTTTCATCAAGTATGAATAGTTATATCGGGTTTGTCTATTTGATATGTAAATCCGTTGCTTTCTTAAGAATTCATAGACTGATAAAGAAAAGCTTGTACTTATAGTCCAAATTGATTACAATAGAAAAGAGTATGCAATAAGATATGGTCTTATTAAAAAGCAGAAACTGAGGATATCAATATGGAACTTACAATAAAGGATAAAACATTCAATATATGGTCAAAGAAGCGGATATTATATACCATTTGCTTTTTCCTGTTCTGTGTGATCGACCAGAGAACCAAGACTGGTTCCGGCCTGGATGGCATCATAGAGACGTTTCGTGATATGGCCGGAGTGCTCATGGCCGTTATTATTATGTCCCACTATAAGTGGGAAGAATTTGTGGCATATAAGATTCCGTATGCAGTCTGGACAGGAATAGGTCTGGTTGCGGGAGTACTGTTCGTGGTATTGGGACAGCCTCTTGCATATTTCATGAACGAACGTGTGATGGTCAGTCTGGATGTTTTTCTCTTTGGTTATGTGGTGATCCATACGTTTATCAGTGTAGTGAAAGAAAAGAAGTATCCGAAACTGAACAAGGGAATGTTCGGACTATGGGTAGTCATGATGCTTCTGATGATCTTTTCCAGAAGCGATTATGTATGGCCATTTTGCTATTTTATTATGTTCGGATGTTTCTACCTTACGGATTTTACGGAAGAGGAGCAGGAGGACTTGTATCAGGGAATCATGAACGGAGTCATCTTCGCTTTTTTTGCGTTCCAGGCATTCTGCTGTGTGTTCCGGCCGTATGATCAGATAAGATATACTGGAATCTATAATAACTGCAACCTGAATGGTCTGTTTTATCTGGTTGTGTTGGCAGCAGTGTTTGGAAAAATACTGTATGTGACGAAAGAAAACAAACATAAATTCTGGAGAGTGTATTACTGGCTTGGAGCAGGAGTAGTGTACTCGTTTATTTTTATGACGATTGGAAGAACTGTATGGCTGGTAGCCTTTATACTTGGTTTGTTATTCCTTGGATTTTATCAGGGAGTGAAAAAGAAAAAACATTATTTTAGAAACGGGTTACTTCTGATGCTGTGCATATGTATGATGTTTCCGGTGACGTTTGGGATGACAAGGTATTTGCCTCCGGTGTTCCATCATCCGGTATGGTTTTGGGGAGAATGGAGTGAGCAAAAAGTGCATTCTTGGGATGCGTGGAATTCGGAAAAATACGTAGACATAAATGAAATAGTAGAAAGTGCAATCGGAAGAACTACAGTTATTACTGATAAAATTTTTGGAGCTAATCCATTTGTTATAATGTCATATGCAGCTGAACTCACACGAGAAGAAAGAGCTGTCTTAAAAACATACGAAGAATATTCAAATCCTTTTATAGTAAGAAAGACGATTTATAATTACTACTTGCACCATTTAAATTTTTTTGGACATCCACAATCGGAGCAGGGGTTCCAATTGGTGGCTGATTATTGGATAGGACATGCACACAACATATATTTGCAATATAGTACAGATTTTGGCATTTGCATGGGAGCGTGTTTTGTTCTTTTGGCGCTATGGAGTATTGTTCGACTAGTGATGAAAGAACAAAGAGGGAATATAGAAAGTGATACGTATTTGCTACTTCTGCTGATACCGTTGTTGTTTGGAATGTTGGAATATTCATGGGGAAGTGGGGCAATAACGATTATTCTTGTATTTTTTGCGTGGAAAAGAGCGATGGTAATGGATATAAAGATGTCAGAAAAGAGAATGCTAGGATGAAAAACAATAATTTTTTAAGAATTCCAATTAATAGAATCATAGCGCTGATTCTACTTGATATTATGTCTATTATAGTGGCTTCTGTGGGAGCCCTATATATTCGGTTTGATTTCAATTTTTCTTCCATTCCGGTTGGGTATTTTGAGAAACTTGAAAATATTATTGCATTTAATATTATAGTAACACTGGTTTTTTTTGCATTATGGAAACTTTACAAAAGCGTATGGCGATATGCAAGTGCAACTGAATTATTGAACATTATATTTGCCACGACATGCGCAGCAATAGCACAGGTGATTCTCTGTTATATATTAGATGAAAAGATGCCACGGAGCTATTACGTAATATATTGGGCATTATTATTTGCTATGACCAGTGCGATAAGATTTAGTTATCGGATTTTACGTCTAATCAATTCTAAACGAACGGAATTTACAGGACGAAAGAAAGCAAATAATGTAATGCTTATAGGTGCTGGAGCGGCAGCTAATTCAATCTTAAAAGAGATAGAAAGTAGCCAATATTTGAACCTAAATGTCAAATGCATTATTGATGATCACAATGGATGCCATGGAAAATTTCTGCGCGGAGTACCAATTATAGGTGGAAGAGATAAAATTATAGATGCAGTTGGCGAATATAATATAGATGAAATTATTTTTGCAATACCTTCTGCAAATACGAAGACAAAAAAAGAAATTTTGGATATTTGTAAGGAAACCGGTTGTAAATTACGAACTTTACCGGGCATGTATCAATTAATTAATGGCGATGTGTCTGTTGCTAAACTAAAAGAAGTAGAAATTGAAGACCTTCTGGGAAGAGAACCTATTCAAATTAACACCGAAGAAGTGTTGAATTATGTAAAAGATAAAGTGGTATTGGTTACCGGCGGTGGCGGATCCATTGGAAGTGAGCTGTGCAGACAGATTGCCAGTCATCAACCGAAACAATTAATTATTGTAGATATTTATGAAAATAATGCGTATGAAATTCAGCAGGAACTGATTCGGAAGTATCCCCAACTGAATCTCGTTGTGCTGATTGCATCCGTACGAAATACAGAGAGAATTGATTCCATCTTCGAAAAATATCGTCCGAATATTGTCTATCATGCGGCGGCGCATAAGCATGTGCCTCTCATGGAGGTGAGTCCAAATGAGGCAATTAAAAACAATGTATTTGGTACATATCGTACAGCCCAGGCGGCGGATAAATACGGTGTGGAAAAATTCGTACTGATATCAACGGACAAGGCTGTTAATCCCACCAATGTCATGGGGGCATCCAAGAGAATGTGCGAAATGGTCATTCAGATGATGAACCGCCAGTCAAAGACCAACTTTGTGGCTGTTCGGTTTGGCAATGTGTTAGGCAGTAATGGAAGTGTCATTCCTCTCTTTAAGAAACAGATTGCAGAGGGTGGACCGGTCACCGTTACAGACCCCAATATTATTCGATATTTCATGACAATACCGGAAGCAGTATCTCTTGTGTTACAGGCAGGAGCCTATGCAAAGGGGGGAGAAATCTTTGTCCTGGATATGGGAGAACCGGTCAAGATCGTAGACCTTGCGAGAAACCTGATACTTCTTTCGGGACATAAACCCGACGAGGATATCCAGATCGTATTTACAGGATTAAGACCAGGCGAAAAACTGTATGAAGAGCTTTTGATGGACGAAGAGGGCGTGCGCAAAACCGATAACCGCAAAATTTTTGTGGGCTCGCCCCTGAAGCTGAACAAAGACACCTTCTTTGACCACTTGAAAACGCTGAAAGAAATTGCCTATTCCAACAACAGCGAAAACCTGGTGCAGGCGCTGATTGACCTTGTGCCCACGTTCCACCATGCCGAGGACATGCCCGGCGCGGGGACATGGCATTCTTCGTAACGGCAGGCGCGGTTGCACCAAAATATAAACGAGAGGGGGCGGGCCTGCGGTGATATACCGGCGGTTTGGAAAACGCGCGTTCGATTTGGTGTGT
>OLNN01000576.1_pt1 | contig 38313 bp, 33 predicted proteins | sample 1672141 | NCBI WGS metagenome assembly OLNN01 (sample SAMEA3136652, study PRJEB25190) | human gut metagenome | biome: human gut; feature: human-associated habitat; material: faeces | place: Austria | collected 2013
GTCAAAGGCATCGGCAAGGCCACCCCAGCCCACATAGCGGGATAGGACTTCCTGCGGTCTGTGATAATTTGCACTCCACCGTTTTTCTCGGCCAAAACCTCATCATCGATATCTCCAGAAGGCATTCCAAATTCTCTAAGGAACTCTTGAAGACTTCCGTTTAATTCGCCGTAATCTAACGAAGCAATATAGTAGTTGTAATAATTTCCAAATCCACATAAGTAATAATGCTCATAGTATCCTGCCCGTGCGTTTCCATTCGATACGAAGCCACGAACAGACTGCGGACTCCCCGGAAAGTCATAGTAACTTGTTTCGCCTAATGTGATATTGATGTGATTATTCAGCGTCATATCACGAATTGTAATGTGGACATTCTCCGAATTGTGTAATGCTGTGATTAAATAACTCCGTGCCGCCATTCCCTCGTCAAAAGCCATCTGTAAAACGTAATAGTCAGAGACATATGCACATAATGTATAGTCTTCATAGGTTCCTGAAAATTGCGGCACCCCGAATTTCTCATCTGCCCACTGTTTGTTGCACCCAATATACACTTTTGAGAGGTTATCTAATTGTTCATCAATACGTCTCTTTTTCTCTGCACGATTCATAATCCATGTAGAAAGTAAAGTTGCGATTACTGCAAACACCACACCTGTTATAAGCGCCATCAGTATTTCGTGCCATAGTTCTTTTCGCTTTTTTATGACTGCCTTTCGCGGGATCACGGGTCTCTCCATTTTATAGTCACACCTTTTGCAGAAGTATTATATTTGTGCCTTATTTATATATTATGAGATGTTCCATCTTTTTGCAAGCAAGAATCAACATAGTGAGAATCAAAGTTTGACAATCGCTATATATTGTGCTACTATACTCATGTAATTGATATTTGTGCAGTTCATCGGAACGCAGACCGTATGGTCTGTGCGTGGGGCTTCTCACATTGCACACGTTGGTCAGGTTTGTATTTGAGTGCTGGTAGCATGGTATTTGCCCGCAAGGGGTAGATGTCGCTGCCGGCATTTTTTATATAGATATTCATGCCGGTGGCAGAAAGGAGTGTTATGGCAAAAGCGAGTCTCATCGGGCTGATCACGCAAGGCCCGGAATTGCAGCACAGCGCCAAGGGTGAACCCTATGTCCGCTTTTCCGTAGCCGAGTACGTCGGCTTCGGTTTGCAACGGCACACACAGTTTGTTGACGTGTGGGCATGGGGCTACATGGCGCAGCGGCTTGCAAAGTGTACATTGAGTAACGGCGATTTTATCTTTTTGAGCGGCACGTTGGAGCTGGAAGAGTTCACAAAAAAAGACGGCATCACAAAGGATAAACGCTTGAAGCTCAGATTGGACGATTGGGCGCCTGTTCCGCAAAAGCGGGAAACAGTCCGTCCAGCGCAGAATGAAACAGAGGGTTTCCCAGTCTTCGCCGAACAGATCGACGGTGACCGGGAAGAACTGCCGGAATAATACCGGCGTGGCGGAAGAGGAACCGCACCAGATGATTCAGAAATGATTCGTCGGTGCGGTTCCTCTTTTTTTATTTTATCGAAAGAATTTTGAAAGGTGGCTAAATTTTATGAAACGATCCAGTCCCCTCTGGGGAAGTGTCTCCGTCCTGATCGGTGTGGTCATTGCGATCCTGGCGCTGGTGCGCGGCGCATGGCTCGTCCCGCTTTTGCTCCTGACCTTTACGGCGTGGGGCCTGTGGGTGGTCATGTTCCAGCTTCAGCCCGCGTGGGATTCCATCCGCGGATACCGGAAGAAGGAACACGACGCCAGAAAGCAGCGGGAAGCATCGCTTTACAGTACGGCGCAGACCAATGCCGACGCCATGCAGCTTCTGCTGCGGCACGTCAACCATCGGATCTCTGCGTATCTCAAGTCGGTCTATCCGAGCGCCCGCTGGGAGTGGACAACCGGGAACCCAACTGCGCTCGTTATGCAGGGCGGCACCGGACGCATCCGCGTGTATGGTATTGAAGAATATGACTATGCGGACGTTCAGATCGACCGCAACGGGAATCTCTCTTGTAATCTCCTGAAGGTCGTGCCGGTGCAGCCGCGTATGGATGCGCCGACGCCGCCGAACCAGCAGCCGGTCGATCCGCAGGTCTGGTATGACGTAGAAGGACGTGAAGTATTGGAGCGCGTGATTGCCGATCTGGATTCCCGCGGCCACAGCAGCCTGACACTGAAAGAGGACGGCAGCGTGTGCGTCCATGAGGATGACGACACAAAGGATATTCCGCAGGAGCATCTGACGGCCTTCCCGCCGAAGGTCTACTGGCCGCGTCTGGGACAGGTACTGGAAAGCGAGGGCCTGACCGCAAGCGTTCATGACAGTGAGATCGCCGTATCATGGTAATTTTTTAGAAGGGAGCGAAAACACGAATGAAAAGCGGACGCAGTATTCAGGACGTGAGCCGCGAGATCCTGCGCCAGCAGGAGGCAAAGGCAGACTATCTGGTCGCAACCGACCGTCTGTACATGGATACATATGGCGACAGCCCTGTGATCCGTGTGCTCGACCGCGAGGGTATCGACCAGATCGAGCCACTGGAAATTCAGCAGACCGCACACCAGCAGATCGGCACCTATCTGGACATTCCCAGCAAGTATTATGACCGGATGCTCCAGCGCGATCCCGCGCTTCTGAGCTACAACGTCAACCGCTGGTTCCAGAAAGAACCGGAGCAGAAGCTGCTGCGCACGATGGACGGCAAGGCCAGAGCGTTTCTCAGCAACCGCTATCGCCGCATCGACAATCTGGACATCGCCCGCGTTGTTCTTCCCATCATTGGCGAAATGGAGGGCGCACGCTTTGAAAGCTGCGAGATCACTGACGACCGGATGTATCTAAAAGTTGTCAATCCGCGCTTGCAGGCAGAGGTTATTCCCGGTGATATTGTGCAGGCCGGCATTATGATCTCCAACAGCGAGACAGGACTTGGTGCCGTCAACATTCAGCCACTCATTTACCGGCTGGTATGCTCCAACGGCATGGTTGTAAATGAAGCCGGCACCCGCCGGGCGCACATCGGCCGCGTGAACACCACGGATGTAAACTTCGCCCTCTATTCCCAGCAGACGCTGGACGCCGAGGATCGTACATTTGTCCTGAAGATTCAGGACACTGTGCGCGCTGCCGTTGACGAAGCCAGATTCTCGACGGTTCTGGAGCGGATGCGGGAAAGCAAGCAGGCGCAGCTCAACACGCAGGACCTGCCCGGTCTTGTCAAGCTCGCCGGTTCCAGCTTCGGTATCTTAGAGGAAGAAGGCAAGGGTGTTTTGCAGCATCTGATTGAAGACGGAGACTTTACGCTCTACGGTCTTGCAAACGCTGTCACGCGGTTCAGTCAGGATGTTGAAAGCTATGACCGCGCAACGAAGCTGGAGGAGATCGGCTACAGCGTGATGACGATGTCGCCGCTGCTGCTGCAAAAGATCAATCAGACACAGGTCACAAAACTTGCCGCATGACGGCAGACAGTAAAATTTGAAAAGGAGTTTTCTTTATGAGTATTCAGAATAACACCGCAGTTGATGTGTATCAGAATTTTGTACTTCCCACAGCGCTGGACAGCGATTTTTCAAGTGAGGATCTTGCCGACGATATGGAAGGCTTACAGCTGACCATGCAGCGGGTCAAGATCCCCGGCGGCGGAAATCTGCAGTTTGAGATTCGCGGCGATGACCCGGACAACCCCGACTATGAGCGCAAGCTCGTCGGCGTGATTCTCTATCACCATCTCGCCAACGCCTACTGGCCAGAGGGCAGCGAGTACGACGACAACGTGCCGCCATTCTGCCAGTCCTTCGACGGCAAGCAGGGCTACGGTGAACCGGGCGGCGTCTGCGCAGCCTGTGCATTCAACCAATTCGGCAGTACGGCAAACGGCAGCGGAAAAGCCTGCAAAAATATGCGGCAGATCTATCTGCTGCGCAGCGGCGAGTATCTTCCGCTGCAGCTCTCCCTGCCGCCCACAAGCCTGCGCCCGTTCAATGATTTCATGAACCTCGCCTTTGTCGCCCGCCGGCGCCCCAGCTATTCCGCCATCGTGGAAATTGGTCTGAAACGCGCGGAAAGTGGTGGCTATACCTACAGTGTCGCCACGTTCCGAAAGGTACGGGATCTTGAGGGGGAAGGTCTTGCGGCCGTTAAAAGCTATGCAGCAAATTTCAAAGAGCAGGTCAAATCGCTTCTGGCACAGCGTGTGGAGAACTACAAGTCCGATGTGGAATCACTCACCGGCACGGCTCCCTTGGAGCTCGCCGACAACGGCGACCACTTTTCCTATCCGGGCGTCATTGACGGCGAACGCGACGAGCTGCCGCTCTAAGCAGAAACAGCCAACAAAGCTCGCTCCGCTGAGCAAACGGCAGGTGCGCTTCGCCGAAAAGAATCACAAGCTGGTCTATGCATTTTTGCAGGAGCAGTGGTATGATCCTGGCGAATATTACGATCTTGCCGTTATGGGCTACCTGCGTGCCGTGGAACGCTATTGTTCCCATGCCCATCTGCGCCGCTTTTCGTTTTCCACCGTCGCTTACCGCGCGATGCAGCAGAGCATCGTGTCGTGGAAGCGCGGAGAGAGCCGGCGCAGGCAGGCAGAGGAAGCCTACTGTGCGCTTTGCGGCCGCAGGGAGAACGTTTGTGACGCGGAGCTTTCGGAAGCATATTTCTTCTCGGAGCTGCAAAAATGCGGAACGCCGCAGCAGGCTGCGTTTGCGCTGCTGCGCCTGCATGGGTACAGCATTGCGGAGATCGCCGCGCGGTACAATCTCGACCCGCGGCGTGTGCGCCGGATGCTCAAAAGTCTGTATTCCGCCTATCTGCGGCTCCGTGGGGACGGAAAGGAGGCGACAAAATGAAGGATCAGCACACAAGGATGCTCCACGGGCGTCTGCTCCGACCATTAAAGATCGGCAGCAGCGCGCTCATCGACCACGAAGGGCAGTTCATTCTGACCTCACTGGTCACGTCCATCCAGGTGCAAAATGAACAGGAAGCAAAGTTTGAAACGCTGAATACCCACTACCATGTGCGGTTTTCTCCACTTCAAGCGGCAGTTGCGGCGTCAATTCTGATGGCCGTCGCTGCATGAATGAAACACCGGCGGCGATCTCCCGTCTGATTGCCGCCGGACCCGCCGACCGCGGCCACAATTTTTGTGGCTGCGGTTTTTCCATAGGAGGTTTTATGAACGAACAGATCGTCCCGGTTTCCGGAAATCAGAAGATCGCGTTCCAGTGCCAACGGTGCGGCGCGTGCTGCCGGCACGTGGAAAACAAGGTCATGCTGGAGCCCTACGATGTTTATCTGCTTGCGCTTCATTTTCAAAGCGAAGGGCAAGCCGTCAGGCCGGAAGATATCTGCGCACAATATGCGCACCCCATGCCGCTGGAACCGTATTTCCCGATTTTCCTGCTGAACACCGCAGGTGAAGATCAACACTGCATTTTCCTGAACGGGAATCATTGCAGTGTTTATGCGCGCCGTCCGCGTGCCTGCCGAATGTATCCATTCACCGTGGATGCAGGACGGCGCGGTAAGGACTTTGAGTATTTTCTCTGCACAGATTATCCCGATCACTTCGGCAAAGGCCGCGTCCGGGTCAGCGACTGGTTCTATGAGAACTTCTCCAAGGATGCCCGCCGCTTTGTGAAAGCCGATTACGCAGCGATCCGGCAGTACGGCAAGCTGCTCCGGCAAATGACGCCCGCACAAGTCGAACATTCGCTGTTCCAGCTTCTGTTTTACCGCTACTGGAATTATGACCTGAGCAAGCCCTTTCAGGAACAGTTTGAACACAATCAACGACAGCTGCTTGCATTTCTGCAGGAACAGCTGGCCCAAAATGGAGGTTCTATATGAGTCAATCCAGAATCACTGGCGCAGTCCTTCTGTGCTGGGAAGATTGCACATCCATTCTCTCGAAGCACCTGACAACGCTGCTGCAGCGTCCGATTCAGCTGTGCAGGATGGTAGAAGACTATGACTACTGGTGCGTTGCGTCGATAAACGGAAGGTTCTCCATCCCGGAGCTTCACAGTCTGCTGGATGCGCTTTCCGCAACCACCGCAGATTTTCCTGATCTGATCCCAGAGGAATCTAACCAGACGCGCTCTTTCAGCATGGAGTTTTCCCGTGCACTTTTACAGCATTTTCTACACGCAAGCTGGCGCTACGAACATCTCACCGAGGAGTATCTGATGGTAATTGACGTGGACATCGCTGTCCCCGCATGCTGCATTATGAATGGAGGGGTGCCGGATGTCTGATGCAAAGCTGATGATGCCGCTGTTTTGTAACGGCATGTTTAACTGTGGCGGCCGCAGAATCCGTGCTGTCCACCTCTATGATGTTTCCGATGGGGAGCACCGCTATCGTCTTTGGACAAAAGCAGGAACGCCAGATATAGACTATCCCCGCGTAGAATCTGACCGCTACCTGCTATACGTTGAGATCCACGGATACCTCGCACCGCTTGGCATGACGGAATATTTTCTGACCGAACATTGTGGGTATTTGCCGGCTATGCGGGAACTGTATGGCGGTGCAGAACATCGGAGAACGTATTTTGACGGTCTGCAAAAGAGCGCTATTGAGGAAGCTGTCGCAATCGAGAGAACTGTGATCTACCATCTGGGCAAAGAATCGCCCCGGCAGGCAGACTATATCCACGGTATCCTCAATGAGCATCTTATGCGGTATACCGCCAGCAAGGAAAACGGCGGCAAGACCTTCCCGGATTATGTCGGTGCATTGATGGCGGATGAGCTTGGCCATTGTGTGCAGCTTTCCGAGATTTATCGGTCGCTTAAGCAGCAGGAGGATGAAATGCGGCAGGCACAGATTGCCGAGCAGGATCGTGTGTACCAGCAGTCTGTCAATACAGAAAAAGAAAAAGCTGTCGGCGCCGCGCTGCAAATCATCCGCAACGGCGGCACGCTGCAAAACAATTCGCTCTGCTACTACAAAGAAGATGGCTCACTTGTCGAAACCTCGCTAATTCTGTATTTGATGCGCGAGTACCATGTCAACGTGCCGCTCCGCACACAGGGATGGATCAAAGAGCGGTTGGCAAGTGCAACCGTTCAGGAGGACTTCTGCGGCTCCGTTACCTACTACCGCGCAAAAAAGAGTCCATGCTCACAGAAATTCTTTGACTGTATGCGGGATCTGATTTTGGCAGTCCACAACGCAAAAAAGGAAGCGGCATGAGAAAGAAACAATATACGATACAAGGAGTGAACCATAACGAATGAACGAACCGATCTATGAACGAATGCAGCAGCTGATCCGGCAGATCCGGCAAGCGGATACCGCCTACTATAAGCATGACGCGCCAATCATGAGCGATCTGGAATATGACCGCCTGATTGACGATCTGGTCGCGCTGGAGGAGGATAGCGGTGTGATCCTGTCCAATTCGCCCACACAGCATGTCGCCGGCGAAACACTTGAAACATTGGCAGAGGTTCGGCACACAAAGCCGATGCTTTCTGCTGCGAAAACAAAATCTGTCGATGATCTGATCCGGTTCGCTGCTGGTCAGGATGTGCTGCTTTCATGGAAAATGGATGGACTTACACTCGTCCTCCGATATGAAAACGGACATCTCTCGCAGGCCATTACCCGCGGCCGCGACGGGATCATCGGGGAGGACGTCACCCACACAGTAAAGAACTTTCTCAATGTGCCGCTGACCATCCCCATTTTAGAATCGTTCGAGGTTCGCGGAGAGGGCGTGATTTCATGGGAAAACTTCAACGCCATCAGCGCGGAGCTGGATGACGCCTACAGCCATCCCCGAAATCTTGCCGCCGGGAGCGTGCGAAAGCTCGATGCTTCGGAGGCAAAAAAGCGGAGGCTGGAATTCTGGGCGTTTGATCTGGTCAGTGACAGCTTGGAATCTGGCAGCAAGCGAGCGCAGCAGCAGCTTTTGGCGCGCTGTGGTTTCAGTGTGGTTCCGTATCTTTATCTGCCGTCTTCAAGCACCGCCCATGATCTGGAGCTTGCTATTTCCAGTATGCAGCCGGCCAAATTCGAATACCCTGTCGACGGTCTAATCATGGAATATGACGATCTTGCGTATGGCAAAAGTCTCGGCGCTACCGGGCACCATGAAAACCGCCTAATCGCGCTCAAATGGGCAGATGAGCTGTATGAAACTACATTCCGAAGCGTGGAGCTTGCAACGACGCGCACCGGAATGGTCAGCCTGACTGCGCGGTTCGATCCCGTCAGCATGGACGGCGCAACGGTCAGCCGCGCCTACCTGCACAATCTGGACAACTTCCGTGCGCTTCAGCTGGGTTCCGGTGATACGATCCGAGTATATCGTGCCAACATGATCATTCCGCAGATTGCGTGTAATTTGACAAAGAGCGGTACCTACCGGCTTCCCATGTCCTGCCCCTGCTGCGGCGCGGTGCTGGAAGTTGGCGAAACGACCGGCAGAACACATCAGCTTTTTTGCAGGAATCGAAACTGCGCCGCAAGGCTGGTACAAAAATTCGTCCACTTCTGCGATAAAAGCCGGATGAATATTGAAGGTCTGTCGGAGACGACGCTGGAAAAGCTGATCGGTCATGGATGGATTCATACGTTTGCAGATTTGTATGAACTGGAGCAGCATCGCGACGCGATCCTTCAAACGGATGGCTTCGGTGAAAAGTCTTTCGAGCGGCTGCAAGCGGCCATTGAGAAAAGCCGCACCTGCACGCTGGCAAAATTCATTGCCGGGCTCGGTATTCCAACCGTCGGCCGTCATGCCGGTCGGGCGCTTGAGCGCTGCTTCGCCGGTTCATGGGAGGCGTTTGAAGCCGCCATTCAAAAGGGCTTTGATTTCACGCAGCTGCCCGATTTCGGCGCTGTGATGCAGGAGAACATTTACACATGGTACGCGGACGCAGAAGAAGCAAAGCTCTGGCGTCCGCTGTTGGAAAAAATTCAATTCATAAAGGAGACGACACCTATGAGTATTACGAAAGAATCCCCGCTGTACGGCAAAATCGTTGTGGCGACCGGCAAGCTGAAGCATTATACGCGCGACGGCATCCAGAATAAGCTTCTGGAGATCGGCGCGATTCCGGCATCCTCTGTGACAAAAAAGACAAACTATCTGATCGTCGGTGAAAAAGCCGGGAGCAAGCTGACAAAAGCGCAGCAGCTCGGCGTCCCGACGCTCACAGAGGAAGAATTTGAGGCGCTGCTCGCAGGATGAAGGGACGCTGAAATGAAACGCACGATCCTTGCATATCTGGAAATAGACGATGATCTCGCTTTTGAAAAAATAGACGATGGACCGATCGCCTATCTGGAAAAGGAATCCGGTTGGCTTGCGCAAAGCGGCATCTTTATCACGGACGCCGCCATTGCCGATGCTGACGCAGCTGACCCGAAAGAAGCATATCTCGTATACCTTGCCAGATTCGCCTTTGAGCATTTGGGCGACGGGAACATTTACCCGCTGCCCTATGAGCAGTGGCGATCCATGTAATATCCGTAACGGGGCGCAGAGTATCTCTGCGCCCCAATCCATATATCAAAACAAAGGAGTCTACGAATATGAGCAGCGAAATCTACTACGATAAAGCATTTATTTCTATTGGGGACAAATATATTCCGCTCGTCTGCCACGGTTCCAACAACACCTATGAATTCAACCGGAACGGGCGCGAGGTCGCGGAGCGGTACTGGGCTGTTCTGAATCGCCCCTATCGGGGAAGAAGTCTTTTTACAAGCGAGGAAATCCAGAAGATCGCGGAAACCTATGAAGGCTTCAGCCAGGACAATCGCGGCGGTATGCGCAAGAGCCGAAACTGTGCGTTTGAAGCCGGTGAATTCCAACGATGGTTCCTTGCGGGGCTAAAGAACGCGCACACCATTGAAGAATACCGTCAATACGGGAATTCTGTTGTCCTTACTGACCTACATACGCGGAAAACGACGTATGTTTCTGCTACGGATAGCTTTCTGGCAGAACTATCTTGTATCGGAGAGCAAAATGTTGACATCCGGTTTGACTCCTGCCGCAGCTTTTATCATCCGCCGCGTGTCAGCAAGCAATCAAAGTTTGATACGCTGAAGCAGTTCTATGTTCTGAAAGCATGGCGCGGATACTTTGTAAAGCGGACGCAGCACGGCGTCATGACCATCCGCACCGACGATCCGACGGTTGCAACCGTGCGAAAATTCAGGACAGAAAAAGCCGCGCAGAAGTACATGGAAGAAAACAAAGCATACTTTTCGCGCGTTCCCTTTATTGTGGAGTGCGTTCGACCGAAACAGGCACAAAAGGCAGCATGATGCGCCTGTTGTACTGTTTAGAGGTTTGTTTGTACCTATCTGGGATAGCGGCAAAAGAAAGGAGATAAGACATGAGTGACCGAACTAGAGTGCTGCGCTACAAACGCTCAGCGCTGGCCTCGATGGGCGCACAGGAAATTATGTTGGAGCTTGAATCCATCGTTGAGGCTTGCGATGGAATCCGGTATTATATCGAGCAGGCAGACGGCGACGAGACGCTTCTCAACGCACTTGACGGCGATGAAGACGAGGCATGGGAGTTTCGTATGGCGTTTGCAGATCTATCGGCTCAAGCGGATCAGCTGCAAACCACGCTTTATAATCAATATTTTGAGGATTTTTACAGAGAGTTTGATGATGCGACTGTCGCGCTGATCGGAAACAGATACAATCTGGTTGGCTACGACAGCGAAGAGGAAGATTATTTCTCACTCACAAGCTACGAAGAAAATCTTGCGCAGACAGAAGCCGGGAAACGTCTTTGCCGGCTAACGAAAGCGGAAATGCTCTCCCGTATTGGATGGGCATTTGGCGTCATGCTGGCATTCTTCGATCTGCGGCAAAAATATGACTATCTGAAAGCAACGTTTGACATTCTGCGCGACGAAAACACATCGCTGCTGGGTATCATCAAGAACATCGAAATAGCTTACGATGAAATGGACGCAGACGATTTCCGAGAATGGGCAGACAGCACAAAGCATTTTGATCGGCTGCTTGCTGCGCTTCCAGACCGCGCATGGTTGGAATAGGCAGACAAAGTACATTTCATATCTCTGCTATGCAATAGCGGTAACCGTGCGGTTTCAAGGAAGCCGCACGGTCTTCTTATGCCCGGTCATCTGTCAAGTCCGAATTGTGCCGATTTTTTATCGCTTATTTCGTCACTTCGCGCATAGCCAGCTACAGCATCTTGTGGTATCATACTCCCGTTTGTTTGACACCACGACGAGGAGGCACATCATGCAATACACTGACAACGAAGCTGCTTTGATCGGCGGCCTAATCTCCACCTATTTTCTTCGTCCGGCTGTATCCGCTGCGCTGAAGGATTCCTATACCCGCGTTCTGGAACATCTGCGCACAGGTCGTCTTTCCGCGGGAGATCTTCAGCAGATTCAAAAGGCGCTGACGTTCCTGACACCGACCTGTCGGATGTCCCGAGAAGCGCAGCGCGACCTGATGGGCGTCAATCTCAAGACAACGGCGTTGCTTCGTTCCTGCCACTAACGCTGCGTTCTATTTTCATAACCAGTCTTACCGTCTCCGAGGGATTCTTCGGAGGCGGCTTCCTTTTGCTTATTTACTACATCGTTAATGCATAGTCTCAATCTTAGCGTTTCTGTATTCCTATATCTTTCATCCATATAATTAGTATCAGCGTTATAGTAAAGGTATAGGTACACACCATGATCGATAAGCGAATTGGGAAACGAATCAAGCAGTGCCGGGAGCGTCTTGGGCTTTCACAGGAAGCGTTTGCAGAAAAGACCGGGCTGACCCCAAATTATATTTCTACCGTCGAACGCGGTATGTCGTTTCCGCGCTGCGAGAAGCTGATCGTTCTTCTCAACGGGCTGGAGGTTTCTGCTGACGCGATCTTCTGCGATGTCGTGGAGCATAGCACAGATTATCAGGCGTCCACACTGTCAAAGGAACTCGCGTCCCTGTCTCCGGAGGCGCAGAAGCGTATTTTACAGATGGTCGAGCTGATGATCCGTCAGGAAAAAGAGAATCCGCGGTAATCCGATACCGATTTGAGCCTGCGTGCAGATAACACGCAGGCTTTTTTGTTTTTTCGACAGACTTTTCGCTATTTCCGCGCTATACTATGTATTAGCAATATAGTTTCAATCTCTAATACATAGGAGGCATGAGGATATGAAAGAGAAAACCTGTGCATTTACCGGTCATCGCCCGCAAAAACTCCCGTTCGGCTTCAACGAAGCGGATGAGCGCTGCACCGCGCTCAAAAAGCTCCTGCGCACAAAGATCATCGAATACATCGAAACCGAACACGTGACGCACTTTATCTCTGGCATGGCACTTGGCACGGATATGTATGCCGCTGAGATCGTACTCGGCTTGAAGGCCGCCTACCCGGGCATCACGCTCACCTGTGCGCTGCCCTGTGAATCGCAGGCAGAGAAGTGGCCGGAGCCTCTGCGCGACCGGTATTATGCAGTGCTTTCCAAATGCGACCGTGAGGTTTTGCTGCAAACCAGATACACACCAGACTGCATGGAGAAACGCAACCGCTACATGGTCGACCACGCAGACCTTCTCATCGCCGTATGGGACGGCCGCCCCAGCGGAACCGGGAAAACCGTCCAATACGCGCAGCAGCAGGGAAAGCATGTCCTGATGATTGACCCTAAAATGCTCACGCTAAAAATTATGTAAACTACAAAAAGGACTTTCATCACGCATACAGAAAGCGTGATGCTTCTAAAAAAGCAGCACGCTTATGGTTTATTCTTCACCGCCAGCCGCCAGCAACATCCGCTCCAGCTCTCTGGCGGCGACGCTCAAAGGCTGCCCCTTCCGTTTTACGATGCACACGGCACGCAGCGGGAGGGGCTCTTGCAGTTCGATGCGGCGCACATTATCAGACGGACGAATGAACGCCTCCGGCACGATGCCGACGCCAAGACCCGCTTCTGCCATTGGGATGATCTGGTCAGCCGTGGCGGCTTCGATGGCGGGTTGAAAAGCAACGCCCTGCGCGGTGAAAACAGAGACGTAGAACGCATGGGAGGTCGTGCCCGCGCCGAGCGTGATGAGTGGATACGCTTCCAGCTCGGAAAGCGCGACGCTTCGTCCAAGCAAACCGGAAAAGGCCGGCGCGCAGATCGGAACCTCCCGAATTTCTTTGACGATCGTCTGCGTGAGAGACGGCGAGAGCGTAACCGGCGTTGTGACCACGGCAAAATCCGCCGTCGTCTCGTGCAGCGCCGCGACGGCCTGCGGCGTGGAGTGGTTGCTGATGCGAAGATGCACGCCGGGGTACTTTTCCTGATACCTTTTAAGTACCGGCAGGAGTAAACACCGGAGCGCACCCTCGCTTGCCGCCAGAAACACGTTCCCGCGCTCTAACGTCCGGCTCTGCGTCACGGCGGCTTCGCCTGCTTCAATTTCCGTGCAGGCAACCTGAATGTGCCGGTACAGCTCCTCGCCCTCCGGGGTCAGAATCATGCCGCGGTTCGTGCGCGAAAAAAGCGGGCAGCCGATCTCGGACTCTAAATTGCGGATGGCGCGTGTCATATTCGGCTGGCTGTTCTGTAACGCTTCTGCTGCCTTTGTCAGATTGCCGCATTTTGCGACATGGTAAAAGATTCGGTAATATTCATAGCTGATATACATGGCAAACCTCGTTGCACTGTTTTCTGCTATTCTATTTCGATATATCGGAAATGTCAAATATAGATTTTACATATTTCATATTTCTGCTACGATAGGGGGCGGTCAAGAGAAATAAACGTAGGACAGGAGCGAGAAATGATGGAACGGACGATCATCTGCATCAGCCGCCAGTATGGCAGCGGCGGCCGGGAAATTGGCGAAGCAGTCGCAAAAAAGCTGGGGATTCCCTGCTACGATAAATGCCTCATTCAAAAAGCCGCGCAGGAAGCGGGGCTTTCCGAAACCGCCGTCGCGGAATACGACGAAAAGGGCGAGGATTTTGGCATTGCCGTCTCGGGCAATCCCTTTGCGGACACCGCCGCGCTGGGCGAGGCGTTTTACTCGGAAGAAGCGCAGGTCTTTGAAGCCGAGCGCCGCGCGATTTTAGAGCTTGCAGAAAAGGGTGACTGCGTCATCATTGGCCGGTGTGCCTCCGCCATTCTGCGGGCCGCAGGCTACCGTCCGCTTTCCGTTTTCATCTATGCGGATAGCGCCGACCGGGCAAAGCGCATTGCAGCGCGTAATAATTTGGATGAAAAACGCGCTCTTCATAAGGCGCAGAAGGTCGACCGGATGCGCAAGCACCACTTTGATTTTTACGCGGACACACTCTGGGGCGAACCGGAAAGCTACGATCTGATGCTATCTTCGAGTGAGTATGGCATCGACGGCGCGGCAAACGTCATCGCGGCGGCTGCGGCAGCGAGAAAGTGAGGCACGGCGTGGAAACAGTTTTGGAAACCTGTATGGCAGGCCTTTTGGACGCAGCTATGATCGTCCTGATTTTTCATATGGTTCATACAAAAGCGAACGCATCCGTCTAGGAAAAGGCCTTCTGCGTCACGATGCTCTTTGGCTTTGCCCTTGGCATGGCGCTTGGTGAAGCGCAGCACGCCCGCGCATTTCAGGTGATCTGCGGGCTTGGCGTGATTCTCTCCTACGCAGCGGAGGGATTTGCCTTTGCGGGAAACGCGCAGGAGGTGACATGCCATGAATAAAGACCTGACGACCGGCAAGCCCGAGAAGGTTCTCTGGCAATTCTGCCTGCCGCTTTTCGGCAGCATCATCTTCCAGCAGCTTTATAACATTGCAGACAGCTTCGTCGCGGGCAAGTTCATCAGCGACAACGCCCTTGCTGCCGTCGGCAACAGCTACGAAATTACGCTCATTTTCATCGCCTTTGCGTTTGGCTGCAACATCGCGTGTTCGGTTCTGGCGGCGCTGTTTTTCGGCGCGAAGCAGTATAACGACCTCAAGACGACGGTCTACACGGCGCTCATTTCCAGCTGCGTGATCTGCGCGGTGTTGATGCTCGTGGGCACGCTCTGCTGCGACAGTTTACTTCGGCTCATCAAGACGCCGGAAGAGGTCTTCGCGGACTCGAAATTATACCTCGACATTTATATTTACGGCTTGCCGTTCGTGTTCCTTTACAATGTGGCGACCGGCATTTTCTCCGCGCTGGGCGATTCCAAAACGCCGTTTCTCTTCCTCGCGTGTTCGTCAACATCCAACATCGCGGTCGATATCCTCTTCGTCACGGCGTTCAACATGGGCGTTGCAGGTGTGGCGTGGGCGACGTTTTTGTGCCAGGGAATCAGCTGCGTGCTGGCGCTTGTGGTCGTCTTCCGCCGCTTTGCAAAAATCCCGACCGAAGGGCGCGTGCGCGTCTTCTCGTGGAACCATTTTGGACGGTTCGCGGTCATTGCCATTCCGAGCATCTTGCAGCAGAGCTTTATTTCTGTCGGCAACATCATCATCCAGAGCGTCATCAACAGCTTCGGCGCGGCGGTCATGGCGGGCTATTCCGCGGCGGTGAAGCTCAACAACATGGTCATTACGTCCCTCACCACGCTCGGCAACGGCATTTCCAACTACACGGCGCAGAATTTAGGTGCGGCGAAATTTGACCGCATCAAGTCCGGCTTCCGGGCTGGGATCAAGCTCGTCTGGGCGCTGTGCGTGCCGCTGGTAGCGCTCTACGTGTTCGCCGGGCAGCCGCTTGTGCATATCTTCCTCGACAGCCCCACGGGACAGGCGATGGACACGGGCGTTGCATTCCTGCGCATCATCGCGCCGTTCTATTTCATCGTGTCTGCCAAGCTCGTCTCCGACGGCGTGCTGCGCGGCGCGGGTCTTATGAAGAAGTTCATGGTCGCTACCTTCACCGACCTGGTCCTTCGTGTGGCGCTGGCAGAGGTTCTTTCGCGCACGGCGCTCGGCACAACGGGCATCTGGATCTCCTGGCCCATCGGCTGGACGATCGCAGCGGCGCTCTCGATCGTGTTCTACGCGACTGTCCGCTGGGAAAAGCTCCATGCGACTGTATAGACCCGCTATTCTGACCGACAAATAAAATGGCTCCCGGCTGAGTTCTCTCAGCCGGGAGCGTTTGTGTGTGCCGGTTATTTATAATAGCCGGTCTTTTTCTGGTATTCCGCCAGCTCCCACCAGTTGGGGTTGCTGTTGATCTGGTTCTGCAGCTTCTCCCAGAGCGACTGCGTGGGCGACGGCTCCTCGGTGTACGCGGTGACGGTATAGGTCACATACGCGCCGTTGGAGGCGTAGACCCTGTATGCCTTCGGCGTGGACAGGTCCACACGCTGGGCAGAAGAAGGCACAACCTTGGAAGCGTTCGCCGTCACGATGGTCGGCGCAACGTGCTTCAGATCCGTGCCGTAGGGCAGGATGATCGTGATCGCCTTCGTGTCGCTGTTGATGACAGCGGAGACGCCGTTAATCATGAACGCCGTGATCTGCGGCGGGTTCTTGAGCGGCGCGTTGGCGTCGTCTTCAAACTGGGCGTTGATGTTGATGTCGCCCGCGGGCATGATGAACGTCAGGCTGCTTTCGTCGATGGGCACGGATTTTGCCCCGGCGGATTGCAGGCAGTAGCTGAGCGAGCCCGCGACCAGCTTCTTGCCGTCGTTCGGCGTAACGGTCAGCTTGACCTCTTCCCCGGCTGCGGCAGGACTCGGGGTGGCTGTGACCGTGCCGCCGCTGATGTTCGCAACAGCGATCTTGTAGGTGCGGTCTTCACTGGTGATCTTCTTGACCGTGACGGTGAAATTGCGCGTCGTGCCGTTTTCTGCCGTTACTGTAAAGGTCTTGCTGTCGCTGTATTTGTTCGAGTTGGTAAGAGAATACGTCAGCGTAAGACCGGTCTTTGCCCAGTATTCCGCATTCTGTGCGCCGCCGTCGGACGGCTTGACTGTCGCCTTGGGCGCGACCGTCATGTAGGTCACCCACTTGCTGTTGATGCCGGAAGCAAGATCCTGCAAGGTGGATTCAGACGTTGTAGACGGAAGCAAAACGGTAAAGTTTCCGTTTTCATCGGGCTCAATTACTCCTTGAGGATTAACATTACCCATCGTCGTTCCGTTATACTTCATGACAAGCGCGGTCACGCGGGTATCTGCTGCGTCGGAGATCGACTTGCCGACGAACGCAAGCTGTCCATTGCCGTCGTAGGCGAACGTCAGATTGCTGCCGCTGACCGTCGGGGTCATGACAACCGGCTCGGTCGCCGCGCCCTTGTAAAGAAGCACACGAATGGTGTCTGCCGCCATTTCGGACAGAGCCGCCGGGATGGGCATGGTCAGAATGACAGGAACCTTCGGTTCGGTGGTCGTGCCGCCGACCGTCATGGACAGGCTGTACCATGCGGACTTGTATTCCGCATTCTGATAAGCCTCGGGCAGCGTCTTGCCCGGCGTCGCCTGCTTGTTTACAGTCAGAACAACCTTCGCGCCGTCCGAGGAGAGAATTGCGCCAACCTCGCTCACGCCGTCTTTCGCGTCGCCCGCGATTTCGGCCGGACCAAGTCCTGCGTCCGCAAACAGTTCAGACAGCTTGGCAATCAGTGCCGCGTTTGTCTTCGTCGCGGTTCCTGCTGCAAGCGCGTCGCGCACAGCAAGCAGCTGCGGCTTGTAATTCTTGGTGTTATCTTTGGTCAGACCGTCAAGCGCGTGCGTGATATCGTCCTCGCTGATTGCCGCAGAAACCTGCGTCCAGCTGGCAGTGAAAGTTGCGGCTTCTTCCGGGAGCGTATATTCGGTTCCGGCAAAGGTGCCGCCCCAGGAGCGGAAGATGTAGCCGGACTTCGTGTACATGCACGGAGGCAGCGTGATCTTATCGCCGGATTTGCCGTTGTGCGTGCTGGACATGTTGGTGTTCAGCGTCGCGCCCTCGCCGCCTGCGAAGGTGATCGTCACGTCAACAGGATTCTTCGTCCACTTCGCGTAAAGCGTCCGATCTTCCTGTGCGGTATCTTTCTCGAAGTTCCACAGCTGATCATCGCCGCACGCTTCGTTCTTATACCAGCCATCGAACGTCCAGCCGGATGCGCTGGGAACAGTGGGCTCGGTCAGGGTGCCATTGTCGTTCACGCTCTTCGGCTTCGGAAGCTCGACATTCGGATGATCGCCGGTTCCGTGTTCAAACGAGATGGTCGCAAGATACTTTGTGATGGTAAGCGTGAAATCCTTCTTGTAGTCCGCTTTTTCCGTTCCGTCGCTGCTGAGTGCGCCTTCCGCGATCGTCGCAGTCAGCGTGACAGTGCTGCCAACCACAGCCGTATCAGAAACCGTCAGCGTGCCGTCTTCGCCCAGCGTAACGCCATCGTTCGCAGCTTTTACGCTCCATTTGATGGTTTTGTTGGGGGCGGTCTCCGGTTTAACCGTCGCAAGGTTGCCAAGATCATACGACTTTTTCTGCATGATCTTGTTTTCCGGAATGTTCAGCTCAATATCGGTCACAGCCTGGAAGGGGGTAAGCTTGATCGGATTCACATACGTTTCGTCATAGTCTTCTGGCACGGTTAAGGTCTGCTGAATCGTCATATACCCCTCAGCAGAAGCCGTCCATGTGTAAGTGCCGCTTGTAAGCTTATAGGTCACCTTTCCGTTTTCGGAGGACTCCGGCGGGATGACCGTATCGTTATTCTGCTTTGTGATCGTGAAACTGGCAGTTGCCGGTTCCAGCTGGAACATCACGGTGTACTGCTTCGGCGTAACCCACTTTGCTTTGATGATCGTATTTTCCGTGCATGGATTTGTAAATACGAAATCTGCATTCGTGGCTGCGTTGATCCAGCCGCCAAATGCCCAGTTCTCCTTTGTCGGCTTCTCCGTCGGTTCGTCGACCGTTCCGCTCTCACCTTTGATTACCTTGTCCGCCGGCATGTTTGTCATTGTGCCGCCATCCAAATCGAACTTGATTGTGAAGGTTGTGTCGTGTTTTGCGTAAACGTCGAGTGTAGTCTGACCTTCCGAAAGATAGTCATAAAGAACTGTCTCTGGCGTAAGATCATGCTTCTGCCCATTCTTATCCGTAAATTCCCAACCCGTATAGGTATGTGTACGCTTCGTGCCAACCTCAACATAGCTCGTCACCATGGTTGGGATACCTGCAATAATGACCTGCTCTGTTTTGGCGTTTCCAGGCAATTCTGGTAATGCCCCATACGGATAGTTTGACGCAACCGGAACATCTGAGTATGTATGCTTAGTTTCGGCAGATGATACATTATCCGGCCCATAATACTTGAAATTCACTGTAATCGGAGTCGCTCCGGTGAATTTTGCATAGAGCGTTGTAGTCTTCTCTGTAACATGATCGCCGGGCTTATCCACGATTGGTGAACCAAATTCGTCTGTTTTCACTCCACCGTAACCGTCAGAAACATATGTTTCTTCAAAAGTCCAGGGTTGTGCAAAACCAGCATCCTTATACCAACCATCAAATGCCATACCGCCTGCGAGCGGTCGCTCCGGTTTATCTAACAAGTCGCCTTTACCGACTTTCAGGTCTGTGTACAACGCGTTATTCGTTGGTGTCACCCTGCCAAAGTCAAACTTTACTGTGCAGGTTTCGACCCATTTTGCATACAGCTTCGCATCACTATTGAAGCCATGCGTAGGCAAATCGATCGCAAGACCTTTATAGTCGGCATTTGGATACCAACCGCGGAATAACTGATCAAAATCGCTCTCCCGTTCTTTTTCTGAAATCTTGTCCGCAACATTTTTTGCCTCTTCCGAAGTGACCGTGTTGCCGCTGGAGCCGCCCATTGATTCTTTGGTATCAACAGTAAGCGGTCCTATGGTCAAGGCAGGAACCTTCGTATCAAAGCTGATGCTATTATGGAAGGTTGTATCCGCATAAATAGTTAACGATTTGTTTGCTAAGGCCAGATTAACTGCTGTTTCTTCGGAAATCATTCCACCAACACTAAGTTCCTGCCAGGTGCTGGTTTTATCCCGATAGCGCCATGCAGTGACCTCTGCCTTGCCGCTGGAGAAATCCGTGTTTGCCTTGTTCTTTACTAGGGTATCATATTGACCCATTCCTGGAATATCAGCAGCTGTCAGCGCTTTCCCCACAGGAATATTCCAGTACTGTGCGTCCTGTGATGGGTACGCCAGTGCTTCTGCGTTACCTGTAGGCGTATAGCACCAGTTGCTGATAACGCCATTTTGATTTGTATACTGAATGGGTTTTCGCATCGGCAGATACGCAATCGCTTTGATTGTCGCATCATCTTTCAGCTTATTACTGGCATACACAGAAGTACTCTGGGTTATTACAGTCTCCGGCGTCCATTCATTTTGCGGCGCAGTAACGCCATCAATGTACCACTTTTCCGGCTCCATAATAGAAAAATAATCTGCCGTTGTGGGGTAAGCCGCTGTTATTTCTTCGATCGTCGGAGCAGCAACGGTGGTTTGCCCATCTGCAAGCGTTTTCTCTATTTTTTTGCTATTGTCGCCCGGAACGGGGTAAAAGGTGACCTTTGTGGTAGCTTGTTCAATTTCAAAATATGAAACCAGCTTTTGGGTAATGGCTTTAAGCAATGCATCATTTGGATCTGTAAAGCTGCTGTCACTCACAGTAAAGGTCAATGTTGCGATTCGATTGTCGCCCTGAACCTGCTGTTCCAAGTTGTACTGGAACGTTGTGTTTTGATACTTAAGCAGCTTTTTTTCTGTAAATGTACTGGTACTTGTAGAGCGTCCTGCTAGAGTATGAAAATAGCATTTTGCTACGCGGTATTCTTTCGGAAGCGTTATCGTTATTGTAGCTGCTGTTCCCTTTGGAATCCCAGCAAGCAGGCTCGTCGATGTTTTTGTTCCATTTGCCGCTGTACTATTAGAAAGTTCTCCAGCTGATATGGAAATATCATCCACCGGAAAAGGTTTACCTTTTCTGTTTGCTGCACCGCCTGGATCACAGTAGCAATCGACATCTAATTCGACGGTGTCAGGAAATGCAGCCAGCACCGGAACAGCCAACGTTGGCAAAAGGCCAAGCACCATCACGAAGCACAGCAGGAGAGACAGGAAGCGTTTTCCTTTCATATTCTCTCATCCTTTCTCCCGGGGCGTTGCGCCCCGGGCATTCGTTTTTTCAAAATTACCCGATCTTAATGACGCCGTAAATACCGGCGGACATATTGGAAGCCGTCAGGATCGAGCCGCTGACGCTCCATTTTTTCTCCGACACCTGCTCGAAGCACTTTTTCGCTTCGTTGTACTTCGCGAGCGCCAGCTTGCCGGTCTGCCCCGCGCAGTCAAATGTGAGCGTCAAGCCGCCCGAAACGCTGTCGCAGGTGATCTTCCAAACGCCGACCACACCGGACTTGTTCTTCCACACCGTCTGCGCCGCGCTTGGCACCGGGCAGATGGACAGGTCAAGACCTCTCGCCGTGTCCATCTTCTCCGTGATGCCAATCATCAGCTTGCCCGCCTGCACGCCAAAGCCGTTATAGCCGTTGGCGGCGATATTCTTGAGCGCGCCCTTTTCCGCGCGGAAGCGGTAGGTGCTGGCGGCGGAGTAGCTATCCGGCGTCATGGTCAGCCAGTTGGAAACGCCGCTTGCCTGATAGGTGACGTCCTTGCCGTTTACCTGCACCTTCATGCCGGAGAGAATCTGGCTGGTGGATGGGATGTAGGTCGGCTCGGGGTCTTTCTTCCCGAGGTCGGGGCTTGTCTGGTATGAGGACGGGTTCATTTTGATTGCCGCCTTGTCCCAGATAAGCTGCGACGCGGATTTTTGCAGCGTGACAATGACCGTATAGGTGCGCGTTTCGTCGCCGCGCGTGAGCGTGTAGGTGACGGGCAGCGACAGATTCACAACCTGCCCCGAGCGCGGGCTTACCGTGCAGCCGCTGCCGGTTTCGATCTTCGGCGCCTGCTGGTAGAGGTTCGTGCCGTAGGGAAGCGTAATTTTGATGATGCCGTTTTTGTCGTCGATCTCCGCCGCCGTGTCCCCGATTTTGAAGGACGTGATGGCAAAGCTCCGGTTGACGGTCGGCGTGTCATCTCCGTCGTCACCTCCGCCGCCCTTGCTGCTCGTTACGACGCTGTAGGTTCTGGTCCTAAGTCCCTCGCCCTTGACCGTGTACTCCGCGCCCTCGGCAAAGTTCTGCGGCGCGGACGCGGAAGGAAGCACCTCCGTCGTTCCCTCGCCGAGGGTAATTTTCGTCGGGGTGACGCGCGTGAGGTCTGCCGTGTCGGGGATGCCGGTGAAGCGGATCGTGCCGGTCGCGCCGGTCGCCTTGATCTCCGCGCCGTATTCCACGCCGTCGACCTTGATGACGAACTCCGTGATCGAGGCGAACGTCTGGCTTACGACCTTGACGCGGTACTTTGCGGTCGTTGCGCCGTCCTCGGCGGTGATGACGACGTCCGTCCAGTCGTGCAGGTCGACGTTACTCTTGCCGGTCACGTCGATGCTTGCTGTCGCCTTGTAGGAAATATCCGCCTTGAAGCGCAGCTTTGTCGTGTCGACGCCGGGGACAATGGTGATAAGAATATCGGTCGTTCCGTCGTCGTTCTTCGTGACCTGCATGTCCTCCATATCCTTGTCCGCCAGATCCTCGTTCTGAATCTGAATCGTGTCGGTGAAGAGCGTCGTGCCCTTGCCCTTGACATTCGCGTCATACTTCGGCGTGACGTAATAGGTCTGCCGTGAGCTGCCGTCCTCTGCCTGTACAGTGAACGCCGTCGGCGTACCCTCTACAAACGTAACCGGGAAGGCAGGCGCAATCAGCTGCGCGCCCTCAGATACCTCCACAACCGGCGTCAGCTTTTCCAGCGGCATACCGTCTGGCACCTTGATCGTGATTTCGCGGTTGGAAATCACGCCGTCCTGTCCCTCCAGCGTGAACTTCGTGATCGCGCACTCCTTACTCAGCGCGCGGGAGAAGTCCTGCTGATGGTAGTACAGCGAGTACGGGAAACCCGCGCCGCCGTGTTCGAAGAAGCCGAGGTACCATTGCAGCGCGTACATGCTTTGGTAGGTTGCCATTTCGTTGTAGCCGTTGCTGTCATGACCGAAGCCTGTTTCATTCGAGCAGAGGAACCGGTTCAGCCACGAGTACAAAACGCCCTGCTTGTTCGCCGCGTCGGAGAAGTTGGGGTCGTAGCCGACGTCCACGCCCATCACACACATGGCGCAGATGACCTGCGCGGCGGATTCGCTGTTTGTCGTGCCCCAGCTGTAGAAGCTGTAGTCATTGCCCATCGGCTCGACGCTGGACGCGGACTTGTAGCCGAGGATGATGTCATAGCCCTCTTGCAGCTTTGCCTTGACCTGCGTGCCGTAGGTTGGGTCGTTGATGTACGGATATAGGCTCTGCATCAGCATGGCAACCATGTCGATGCCCCAGCCGTCCGAGCCGTAGGGATGGTCGAGAATGACCTTCAAAAGATTTTCTCTCGTCCACTTGGCATCCTTTGGCACGGTGTAATTGCCCATATCCAGCGCGATCAAAGCGAAAATCGGCCCATTGATGGTGTAGCTGCCGTTATACTTGTAAAGCTCCTCCACCAGATTGTGGACAACCTTTCCGCTTGCATCCTTGAACGGCTCTCCGTCTCCGTAGGCATCCAACTTGCTGGCATCGATGCCGAGCGCGGTGAGCATCATAATGATGCGCCCGTAGTCGGTCATTTTGTTGGGCGCAAGCTCTGCCACCTGATCATAGATATCGAGGTTATACGGCAGCTTGTCTCCCGGCGTGACGGGCTTGCCGGTGCGTTCGGCAAAACCAAGGTTCATCAGCACCCAGTCGTCAAAGACCACGCGACCGTCATGATCCGGTCCGGCCTGCGTCGTCTTGTAGGACGCGAGAATGTTATTGCGGATGCGGTAGAGCTTGTCCTTTTCCGGCGGATCGGTCGGCTTGTCCGCAACCTTGACCGTTACGGTGTAGACCTGCTGGCTCTTGTTCTGCGCCGTGACCGTGTACTGCACGGGGTTTGTGAAGTCCTGCGCGGTATCCGACTGCGGCGAGACCGTCGCAAACGGAGAAACCTCGATGCTGGGCTTCAGCGCCGTCACATCCGTGCCGAACGGAACGTTCAGGGTGATGTTCGTGCCGGAAATGGTCGCGGAAATCGAGCCATAGCTGAACGACAGGATGCTCTTTCCCGTCGCAGCGGGTGTTTCCGTAATTGTTACGTGATAGTCCTTCGTCGTATTGTCGTCCTCTGCCGTGACGCGATAGGTCAGCGGCTGACCGAAGGTCAATGTGGAAGGACCGGTAACCTTTGCAAACTCCGAGACCTCAATGACCGGCGTCTGCGCATTCAGCGCCGTTCCGTAGGGAACCTCAATGGTAATCGTGCGGTTCTCCTGGTCAATCACGCCCATCGCGTGACCGATGGAGTAGCTAAGAATGTCGCATTCGCTGGACCGATTGGCGGTGACAGTAACCGTGTAGTCCGTCTCCAGCTGATACTGCTCGTTGGTCACGCGCAGCTGCCGGGGCTGCGAGAAATCGTAGGTCTCGTCCGGCGAGATTACTTCCCACGTGCTTCCGTTCAGGATGCTGACGGTTTTGCCCATATGGGTAATCACGGGCTTGAGCTTCGTCAGATCTGTATTGACCGGCAGGTTCAGCGTGATCGTGTTCTGCTTCGTTGCATCCTCGGCATTGGTGATCGTGCCGTAGCGGTATTTGCCCGCCTTAGCATCGTAGACGCCGAACGAGGTAATGTCGTTATACGGATTGCCGATATCGATTTGGACTGTCCAGTCCTGCCCGAGATCCGTGTAAACGCCGCCCTTGGTGTCCCTCTGTCCGTTATACAGAATGCCGGTTACCGGGCAGTACGGCGTGACGCGATACACCAGCCGATCGCTGCCGGAGGAAAGAGCGCCGCTTTTCAGCTCGGCGTAGGTGTCTCCGTTGGTTTCAATGACCGGGGTTTCACTGGTCCAGCTCTGTCCCGCAGGTTTGCGCAGACGAATGGTATGCGTCTGCGTGTCAATGCGCGCCTTGGAGCCCGCAATCTCAAACGCAGTGATGTCCGGAGAATCAATTCTGGTGTTTTCTACATAGTCCAGAATCTCATCCATGACGACATTGACATATTCTGTTGCCTGCGTGACATCCAGACTATTACCCGCCACGCAGTCCAAGAATAAATCTGGCGAACTAACATCACTAGCCCCAATTTTTGTAGTGTTTTTAGCTAAAAGAAAAGCAAGTTGTGGATGATAACCTCCAACTTTTACAGAAGATTGCGCCTGAATATATTTATAGAGTTCTTCTTGCTTTTGAATGTTACTTAAATATTGCGAGAATAATGTTTTAATTTGCGCCTGTTCATCAAGGGGGTAAACTTTCTCAAAATATCCTTCTGCGCGGCGTTCCTCTTCACTTGTATTTCCAAATTGTGCAGCTTTTGCCGGAATGATGTAAAAGACGGACTGATGCAATTTTACATTTCCCGGAACTGTGTCTAAAAGGTTTGTGGAGTTTTTGTTAATACCTTTTCTATAATATACCTGAGTTTGCTGAAATCCATAATAATTCAGCGACGTTCCTTCGCTACTCAAACTATCATAAATGTACTCAGATTTTTCAGGTGAAATTGCTGATCCCCGTAACGTTAGATTATAATTTGAGTTTACTTTCCAATCACGTCCCTTTGGAAATGATAGCGTAAAAAAATTACCACTAAGAGAATGCTGCGAGAACAACCCAGCAGAAGTGGCGTTTGAAACGCAGCTACTGCTTACTGTATCATAAAGCCTATAGCCTGTTTGAACGTATTCAGTTGTTTCAGCATTTAGTAATTTAAGTGAACTCTTTTGCGTCCAATACCTTCCATTTCCGGACTCTGAAGGTGAAACCGCTGCGAAACTTGATAATGGCAGCATGGCGACACATAGTGTTATTATTAACAGTTTTATTGTCCATTTTACCGGAGCTTTATTATGGTTCACAATTGATCCCCTTTCTAAAGAGCTTTTGGCGTGGCAGACATTTTTCAGCCTGCCACGCCGGTCAAGCTAATTAGATGTCAAACATAGAATATCCAAAGTCCATGCCATATGCTGCTGTGTAATACCAGTCGATATACATACCGTCAAAAACGCTATAGTTCTTTGCACCAACATTGGGCAGAGAGCTTTCAATATCGTCCGGTGCAGTTCGAACAGTATACATCCAGCCACTTCCCGAGCCGCAGTCAAACTCGCCAATCATGTTACCAGTCGGACCCATTCTTTCAACATAGTTGTTCCCTGCGCCTTCTTGGGATAAACTATTCTGGGCTAGGAACTGCTCCAGCACATCCATAACTGTGGCGTTTGCATCAATATCGCTCAGCGTGACATAAGATGTTCCGCTAAAGATACGTCTACCAGATCCCACCTGTGTTGGCGCATTCGGCATGTTGTGTGCAGCCAATGCTGCTGCCGCCGCGGTTAAGTTGCTACGTTCGGTCTGGGAGAGATCGCTGCCACTACCAAATCCGTTTGTCTCGTAGTCATAGTAGTTGGTGCTACCATTTAACCATTCGTTGACAAGATAGGTTCGAATTGCGATTTTGACAGTTACGGTGCTATCTTCAATATGAGCCGCAACACTATATTCTCTGCTTAGCTCACCGTCTTCGACAAGCAACGTTTTTGTGCCGCTGGAAAAATCCACACCATAGAATGTATGACCATCAGCAGATGTGCTAGTCGCTGCATCAGTGCCGTTAGCGTTTGTCAGAGTCAAATCTGCCTCATCACTTACAGGATTAACCACAACCGTCGCATTGGTTAAGACTGTTTCGGCGGTACCGCTAGGAAGCGCTGCAACATAGTTATATCTGGTAACGCCGCCAACCGTTGTTGTGTCATATTCCGCAGGAGTTCCGGCAACTGTCAGGCTGGTCAGTTCAACACTGGCCACGTCCGGCGTTGTTACATAGAGTGCGCAAGTAACAGTTTTCTGCGTACCCGCATCATTCCAAGATACCGTGAAGAGTTGTTCGCCTGCGGTAAGATCTACTTGCATCGTCGCAGATTCGTTAACGCCTGCGCTGCAAGTTTTTGTGCCCATAGTAACAATAATATCGCCAATGACGCTTGTACGATTGGAGAAGGCAAAAGTCAATTTTCTCCCCGTAAGGCTATTGGCAGCACCAGGCATTGTAAGATTATAGCGAACACGTCCCTGCATTGCTCCAACGGCTTCTACCGTAGAATTCGCCCAATCCACAGTGATGTTCTTGATTGGAGCAAAGCTGGGATTAGTGCTGGGATCAAACGCAGTCGTTGCAATCGAGGATTCAGGTACTACCATCTCCAGTTCTGCAACTTCCTCATTCTGCGTTTCAACAAGAGATGCGTCAACCATCATGTTGTTGATTTGTACCCGATCTGCGGGTGCAGAAGCGGATGCCATCGTACCAAGTCCGAGAACCATGACGATAGCCAGCAAAAGAGCAGTTACTTTTTTCATGTTTTTGTCTCCTTCGTTTTTAATATTTATTCACGCCAGTTGTCTGGCGGTGAATACCCAACTTAATTTTAAGAGTTCTATATACTAAGCCGAAATGCCTCACAAAAAGTATCACTGTTTGGAATAGCATTGCGAACTGCGTATTTCTACATCTATGGGAAGGGCTTATTACCATTCCCAATGTGATACGGCATTTTTCTGGGTCCTGTCGGCTTGAAACCGATCTCGTATTGTACGCTTTTCATTGGCTCTGCGCTTACTCCGCCCGGATTGCCTCCAGAGGCGAAATGCGCATTGCGCCAATGGCGGGCGCGAGCGCGGACAGCAGCGCCACAATGCCGGAGAAGCCTAAACCCACCACGACCAGCCAGACCGGAATGATGCTGCGCACATCCATGTCGGAGAACAGCACCGGGATCAGCTCCCGCATCCCGAAGCTCAGACCCATGCCGAAAAGTCCGCCCGCAATGCCGACCAGAAGCGCCTCGACCATGAACATGAACATGATGTCGGTCATTTCACTGCCCAGCACCTTGAGAACGCCGATTTCCTTGCGGCGCTCATTGATGGACATCATCATCGTGTTCGCAATGCAGATTGCCGAGACGAGCATCGACACCGCGCCGATTGCCGCGAGCATGCCCTGAATCTGGTTCGACTGCTTCTTGACGCTCTCTAACATATCGTTCAGGCTGTAGGTGTTGAAGCCCGCGTCGCGGATGACCTTCGCAATCGCCTGCACGTCGTCGCCCTCTGCGGCCTTGACCCAGACGAGATCGTAGGTTTTCTGTCCGCCGGTGTCCTCCAAAGACCGCTGCGGAATGAACGCGCTGTTCGCGCTGATCCATTCCTCCAGGCGCGTCTTATCAAGGAAACCGCTCGTCGCGTAGGTGTAGTTCTGCGCGGAGCAAAGACCGGAAATATTGAGCCTATACATATTGCCCGCCGACACCGCACGCCCGTCCTCCCCCTCCTGATACTCGCCCGAGAGGTTCGAGTAGTCGAAGGTCAGCTTGATCGTCGAGTGAAGAAGATCGACCTTCGGCGTGCCGTCGGCGTTCAGCGCAAACTCCCAGTCCTTGTCGGGGTCTGCGAACGACGCCGCCATATCGTCGGTGAACATGAGCTCGGGTCTTAAATGCGTGCCCGCGCCGGGCATTTCGCCCTCTACGGGGTAGATGAGAAAGCTGCTCGCCGTGGAAAGATCAATGCCATATAGTTTAGCCGAGCCGATATAAGACCCGGATTGCAGCCACGCCGTCGCCTGCACGACCGGCGTCACCGCCTCCACGCCGTTGAGGCTTTTGAACGCATCGACCGCCTTGTCGTTGAGAAGCGCGGTGCGGCCGCCGGTAGAGTCGCTCGGCGGGGTCACGTCGATCTTCGTCAGGCTTCCCATCGCCTCGATGTTTTCCCGGTATGCCGCCTCATAGCCGAGACCGACCGAGATGAGAACGACGATGCACATCACGCCGATCGCCATCGAAAGGGCTGTTAAAATCGTCCGCGCCTTGCGCCGCGAGAGGTTGACCAGCCCCATGCGAAAGAAATCAAGAAATTTCATACTTGCCGCGCCTCTTTTTGAGTGCAATGCCAAGTCCCGTGCCGCCGAGCGCCAGAATCGCCGCGCCGCCGCCGAGAATCGCGCCGGTGGAGAGCTTCTTCTTCGGCTGCTCGATCGGCTCGCTTTCAATCTGATCGTTCTGCTCCGGCTGCTGGACGACCGGCTGCTCCGCGACCGTAAAGCTGACCGGCACGGTTTCGGTGTACGCCTCGCCCTCGCTGTCTTCGTAGTGGACAAGAAGATTGCCGCTGCACTTGCCGGCGGTGGTGCTCGAAACGAGAATGTCGGGGTTCAGCTTTGCCGCCGGAAGAACGTCGCCGCCGTAGTAGTCCTCATACATGGAAAGCCCCTTGCCCTCGACGTCAATCGAGACGTTATAGATCTTGCTGCGTCCCTTGTTGACGATGTTCAGGCTCATGGCAATCGGCTCTTCCGGCTTCGCGTCGGAGTCGTAGATGGTCGGCTCGCCGACCTCCACGCGCACCGGCTGCTTGACGCTGAGCGGCAGCGTCTGCGAGGCGGACGCCTGCGTGACCTCCCAGTTCTCATAGTTCAGCGTCACAGAGAAGTTCGTCGGTCCTTCGGCGGCTTCGTTCGCGACAGTAATTTTATAGCTGATGTCGGCAGACTTGCCGGACTCGATCACATCGACGTATTTGGTGTCCGTTTCGCCCATCGTAAACAGCAGCACCTTCGTATCAATAGACGCCCCGATGCGCACCTTGCGGGCGTTGACGTTTTTGTCGTTGTTGCGGATGGTCATGCTCAGGACCGCCTCGTCGCCCGCGAAAAGCTGGCTGACGGGCTCTCCGTCCACGGTCAGGCTGTAGCTTTCAATGTGGACAGGAGGCGCGGACGCGGTGTTCGGCTCTTCGTAGCCGTAGACGACGTAGACAAAGCTCGTCACCTCGCAGGTCTTCTGTGTGCCGTTTTCCTTGTATGTACACTCGAATGTGACCGGCTTGTTGCCCTGCGTCGCGTAGGGCGAGAGCTGGAAGTCGAACTCGACCATGACCGTGTCGCCGGGCGCCATATCGGGGATAGTCTGACCGTAGTTGGTCTGCTCGACCACGAATGGGCATTCGTTGAGGTTCGAGGAAACCTTCGGCGCGATGGTGATCTCGGTGAGGTTTTTGCCGCGGTTGACGAGCGGCAGCGTGAAGGTGATGCGCTGACCGGCGTTTCCGCGCGGCGCTGCGATGTGCTGCCCGTCCTCGTCGACGGAAACGGTCGTCAGCGCGCCGAGGTCGCTCGTCACGCCCGAGTCCGCGCCGTCCTCGGTGACATTGACGTAAATCGTCACGGTGAACTTCACGTCTTCCTGAATGTCCGTGCCGTTCATCTCATCGTAGCGCCAGACGGTCGCCCAGATCGTAAAGTCGATGGGATAGACGCCTTTCTTTGCCGTCTGCGAGACGGGGATGGAGTATTCCACGTCCGCGCGGCTGTTGTAGGTCATATCGTCCAGGTGGCGGACGTAGCTGATGGAGGTAATATCGAACGGCCAGTTGCCGATGTCCTTGATGGTCGTCGGGATGGACGGCTCGATGGTGATGTTGCGCAGGAAATAGAGGTCGCTCGGCAGATACTCGCGGTTCACGACCAGCGGCATCAGGATCTCGGCGTTCTCGCCGGGCTTTGCTGTGGGCGCCGAGACACCCGCGTCCGCGATCAAAAGCGCGTGAACATTGCTGGAGACGACCTTGTCATTGTCGTTCGGCTTTACCCCGGCGAACGCAGTTCCCGCCGAGCCGGAAGAAACGGAACCGGAGCCGGTACCTTCCAGTACCTCCACCTCCGCCGTAATCAGAACTTCCCGGTCGTGCCGGTTGTTGTTTTCATCGTAGTAGTCCGCCGTCACCTTGAAATAGAGATAGTACGTGCCAGCCGAGGTACCGGCAGGAACCGGAATATGAAAGGTCATGTCCAGCGCTTCATCGTCCCAGATTGCAGCGACATACCAGTCATAGGAAGAAGCAAACATCTTGCAGCTGGCAGAAAAGTCCGACGTGGTAAACGGCCACTTGCGCGCCTCAGAAAGCGACTCCGGCTCGCATGCCTCCACGCGAAGCTCCTGCAAAACGCCCTTCCCAATGCTGGTACGCATCGGAAGGTTCACCTTCATCCAGTCTCCGGCGTATGCCGCAGGATGGTCGCGGTCTGCCTCGTCGCCGTCGAGCAGCAGGAAATCGTCCCCGTCCATCTCGACCCAGCTTACGTTTTTGCTTCCGTACCGGAACGCCGGGTCGACTGCCAGCGCCATCTGGCACAGGCACGCCGCGGCAAGCAGCAGCAAAACCAGTCTTCTGCACATTCTCTGAACTCTCATACTTTCTATCTCCTCACGCTTTGGTTTGTTTCTTCGCTGATAATTTTTCCGTCCAGCAGATGAATTGTCCGGTCGGTATACTGCGACATATCGGGGTCATGCGAAACCAGCATAAAGGTCGTGCCGCTGCTGCGAAACAGCCCGGTCAGCAGATCCATGATCTCCGCGCTTGTTTTCGTATCGAGGTTGCCGGTCAGCTCATCGGCAAAGACGATGGGCGGCTTTGTAATGAGCGCCCGCGCAATGCCGACTCTCTGCTGCTGGCCGCCGGACAGCTCGGACGGCTTATGCTCCGCATGGGAGACGATGCCGACCTGCTCCATGACGGCAAGCGCCTGCTTTCGGCGCTCTCGTTTTCCGATGCCGCGCAGCATGAGCGGCAGCTCCACGTTCTCGACCGCTGTGTACTGCGGCATCAGATTGTAGCTCTGGAACACGAAGCCGATGTACTGCCGCCGAAAGCGGATGCGCGCACTCTCGCTCATGTTCTCAATGTGCTTGTCCAGAATGACGATCTCGCCCGAGGTCGGCTTTTCCAGTCCCGCGAGCATATTGAGCATCGTCGATTTACCGGAGCCGCTTCGTCCGGAGATGCAGACGAACTCGCCGGGGCTGACCGTCAGGCTCACGCCGTCCAATGCGTGGATGTGCGAGTCTCCAACGACGTATTCCTTGCGCACGTCTTGCAGCCGGATAACCGGCGCGGCTTTGTTTTTCGTTTCTTCCATCTCTCATCCTCGTCTCAGCTTGCCTGCGGCATGGTGTAATTTTTCTGCTCTGCCACAAGCCCAAATTTCTCTTTCACGCGCTCGAGTTTCCGGCTCCACGGCGAGGCAAGCGCCCATAAAACCAAAAACGTGCAAACCCCGTGGCTCAGGTCAAAGAAGAAGCTCGACACATACGCCGCCGCGACCGTCTGCCATGTGATAGGGCGAATATAGCCCAGAATATAATAGAGGTTCATGATCCAGCCGTAGAGGAAGCCGGATATAAGCCCCCAGAAGCAAAGCCCCAGCGGCGCGCGCTCGGTCGTCCTGCGAAGAAGCGCCAGCATATCGCCGCGCCCGGTATCGGGCGGCAGGAGCCTGTCCCATCTGGGGCTCGTGAAGCGCGGCTTTGGGTGGCGGACGATATGCCCGACGGTTGGAAACAGCCCTGCGTTTTTCATAAGCCCGGTCAGAAACCCGAGCAGCCCCCAGGTGAACATTTGCCACGGCGTCCACGGTCCCTGCCCGAAGATGAAGTTGCTCACGAACGCGGTCAGTGCACCGGTTAAAAAGCCCGTCTCGGGACCAAACACGATGGCCGTGATCATAATGATCGCGCTGCACGGCTTGAAGTTCGGCAGCGGCACAATGGAAAATACCGTTCTTCCCACGACCGCGAGGGCGGACATGACTGCGATCGGCACCAGCTCGCGTGCCTGCGGGCGTCTGCGCTCAAAGACCAGAAGGAACGGAACCGCCGAAATTGCCAGAAACAGCAGCCCCAGAATCCAGTCTGAATTGTTGGCGAAGAAATTGAGAAAGCCGTGGTCTTCACCGAAGCTGTTGGGTCTTCGAAATTCAAAAACGGAATACGCGGCGAGCATTGCCGGTAAAACAATCAAAATGACGATAGCCGCCCATCTGGTGCGGCGGCTGGCAAAAATCCGCTTCATCTGCCCGCCTCCCGGCAGTTCTGCACGACTTCCTCGCAGGTGATGGCGCTCGGGAACCAGCTGCCCGCAATGCGGTTTGCATCCGTTGTGTAGTAGCGGTTTCCGGAGAAGAACCGGTGCGGCTCGTCGGCAGAAATCACGCGCCCGTCGAACATCATCGCGCAGCGATCTGCAAAGCTTGCAGCGAAGTCCAGATCGTGTGTTACGGTTAAAATGGACACGCCGTCTGCGTTTAATTTTTTCAGGATTTCTCCAAGCTCTGCCTTCGCGTAGGCATCCAAGCCCTTCGTCGGCTCGTCGAGCAGAAGAACGTCGGCATTCCGAAGCAATAATTTACAGAGTGCCGCCCGCTGCAACTCACCACCCGAGAGGTCGAACGGATGCCGGTCCAGCAGCCCGGTCAGCTCCAGCTTTTCCGCCCACGCGCGCGCATCCGCCTCGTTTCCAACCTCCAGGAGGTCAGACAGCACGTCGTCCTGCGTGAAAAGCGCCTGCGGCCGCTGCGGGAGCATCGCAAGGCGGCAGTTTTTCTGGAGTCCCACTTTCCCGCGCTGCGGCTTTGCCGTTCCGATCAGGCAGGATAGCAGCGTCGTTTTGCCCGCGCCGTTGCCGCCGAGCAGGCACAGATGCTCCTTTTTATATAGCTGCAATTCCGCGCCGCGCAAAACGTCCGGCTCTGTGGAGGCGTAGCGCATCCAGACCTCCTTGCAGGAAAGCACCGGCTTGTCCTCGCGTTCCGGCTCCTGTTTGACAGGTTCTTCTGCCTGCGGCTTTGCATCCTTGAGAATCGTTTTGAGGTATCCGCGTGCCTGCCGCACGCTCAGGGGAATGGGGTCCGCGCCAAGCTCGCCGCAGATGCGTACCGGGGCGGGAAGTCCATAATACAGGCGTTCCTTTTCCGTTTCCTGCGCCAATTGCGCGGCAATTTTTGCGGGCGCGCCGTCAATGCGGAGCTTTCCACCGTCCATGACCAGCACCCGATCGCAGACGGGAAAGACCGCGTCCAGCCGATGTTCGGTCAGCAGCACCGCCACGCCGAGCTCCCGGTTGATGCGCTCGACGGTATCAAGAAGGCTCCTTGCCGCGAGTGGGTCCAGCATACTCGTCGGTTCATCTAAAATGAGGAGCTTCGGGTTCATCGCCATCACAGACGCGAGGTTCAGCATCTGCTTCTGCCCGCCCGATAGTTCGCTCGTCTTCTTCCGGAACCACGGTTCCATCCCGAAAAACGCCGCCATCTCGGCGACCCGTCTTCGGATGACCTTCGTCGGAAGGGCGAGGTTTTCCAGTCCGAACGCCAGCTCATGCCACACGAAATCCGTCACGATCTGATCCTCCGGATTCTGCTGGACATAGCCGATTTCCGTGAACGCCATTTCTGCGTCCAACATATCGACCGGTGTATTTTGATAGAGAACCTGCCCCTCGCGGCTGCCCGCCGGGCGCAGTTCCCGTTTTGCCTGTTTTAATAAGGTGGTCTTGCCGCACCCCGAGGGGCCGCAGAGCACCAGATATTCTCCCTCCGCCATTTCGAAGCTGACGTTTTGCAGCGTTCGCCGCGTGTCGTAGGGATACGCGAAGCTCAATCCGTCAAACCGCAGCAGCGCCATGTCAGCTTCTCCTTCATTTCCAGAATTGAGGGGAATAACGCAAGAACAGCGAACGCGATATACAAAACCGCGCCGCTTACGCCAGTAAAGACCGCGTCCATGCGGGGATAGAACTCCATCGTGCCGTGCCCAAAGACGCGCCCCAGCACGCAGATGCCGGTCAGCGCGAGAATCAGTCCCAGCACAGCCGCGTCCCGGCTGTCAAAGACAAACAGGTGAAACGTGGTGCGGCGGCGAACGCCGTAGCCGCGCGCTTTCATGGAGTCCGCAGTCTGCACGGCGTTTTCCATGCTCCACGTCAGAAGCGCGGACAAGTTCCGGTTCGCCGCGTGGAGCCTCGGAAGAAGCCTTTTATTTTCCGGCAGCAGCATCTTCTGCGCCGTGCGGATCTGCGCGCTGCGCTCCTGCAGTCTCGGAATAAGCCCCAGCGTCATGGTGATGAGCAGCGCGGTATTGGGGGCAATCTGCCCGAACAGGAACAGGAATTTATCCGAGGTCATGACCGCCTGATAGCAGGTGAACCAGAAGATCACCGCGCTAAGCGACGCAGCGGAGACCAAGCCATAGCAGACGGCTTCCAGGGTAAACCACTGGTCAAAGAGCATACACAGCATCGTCACGCCACGGTGGTTAAACAGCGGGTTTGCGATAGCAATGAGCAGAAACATGGGCAGAACAAAGCGGCTGGTCAAGCCCACGCTTCGCCAGCCGTTTAGCTGCGCGGAAAAACATACCGCGCCAACCAGAGAAAGCGCCGCCATTACGGGGTGAAAGCACACCAGCGTCAGCGCAAGCACGGCTGCGAAATATAAAAAGCTGACTGCCGGGTGCAGACCCCCGAAAAAGCGCATTCTCATTCGTTTTCCTTCATCCATTCATCCGACGCCATCCAGTCCTGACCCAGATCGCGTCCGAGGTTACAGGTGTAGTTCCATTCGATCACGTCGCCGTTTTTGACCGCGTACTGTCCGCAGCCGTAGTTGGGGTACCAGTCGTTGACACAGTACATCCAGCCGGACCACCTGCCGCCGTCAAATTCGTAGAGGTTGTTGATGCCGTCTACATACTGCGCGCCGTTCGTGCCGCGGTAGGAGACGTGGATTTTATAGGTGTCGCGGATGCGGCACAACACGTCGAAGACCGTGTCGCCCTCCTGAAATTCCACCTTCGTTTTGGCGAGAATCGTGCCGCTCGACGGAACGATGCCCGCCCACTGCGAGTCCAGATTCATGCCCTTGTCCACTGCCGTGTCGCAGCGGATGGAGATGAAGACCTTGTGTTCGCCCTCCTTCGGAGGCTCGTCCTCAGGATTCTTCTTGGTGTCCTCCTGCTCCGGCTGCTCGGGCTGGGTGTTTTGGTCTTCTTCGGGCGTATCGTCCGTCTGATCGTCCTTTTTCTTATTGGTATTCGTCTGCTGCGCGTCCTTTGCCGCCTGCTGGATGGGCGTGAGGTCCTCCTCGGCTGCCTCCTCCGACTGGCGGATGGTCTGGCTCATGCCGCTCTGTGTGCTGGCTGGCGCGGTCGTGTCCGTCTGGAGCGTGACCTCCTCCTGCGCCTTGTCCGAGGCGAGACGCTCCTTTAACCACTGGAAAATGTTTTTGCTGCTGTCTGACTGCGTATCTTCCTCCACGACGTCCTTCTCGGAGACGAGATAGTCGATGGACAGCTCGCCGCCCGCGTTGGAGCTTCTCGCATTTGATCCAAAATAGCTCAAAGCCAGATAGCCGAGAGCGCCGATGGAGACGACAATTGCGACTACGATCAGCGCAAGCAATGCCTTTTTCTTTTTCATATCACCAATTCCTATTCACGCGCGAAATAGCTTCGCGTCGGTATATTCTTCCCCCGAACGCCGCGTTCCCAGGACGGCGTTCGGAGTCTTTCATGCGCGTCAGGGGATTGACGCGCTGGCAGTTGGCTCACAGGGGGGATGGAGCCAAGGTCTTGTTTATACAAATCTGTTCCCATGCAGATCGTATGCCTATTTATAATGGAGCAGTTTCTTCGGCTGCGGGCTGCTGGGCTGCTGCCTGCGCTGCCTTTGCGGCTTCTTTTTTTGCCGCGATCTTCGCGGCGTGCTGCTGACGGAACAGATTGAGCTGACGTTTGTACTCGGTTTTGAATTCCTGCGTCTGCCGTACATTCACACCAGCCGGGAATTTGATGCCGCGCGATTGCAGTTCAGCCATCGTGCGCCCACTGACCTTCTGGTCGAGCCAGATATCGCCGCGAAATCGGCGGCCTGCACCCTGAAACTGCTGTTTGCCTTTCTTGCCTGCCATCCTTCACACCTCCTTTCGCTGTTCGTTGAAAGGAGAGATCAGGATTCGGCTGTTACCGGCGCTTTGGCAGCGGATTTCTGGTTCCTGGCTTCTGCCTGCTTGCGCATCCGCTGCTCATAGCGTTCTTTTTTCGCGCGTTTCTTTGCGTCGCGCTCCTGATTGTAGATGAGTGTCTGCCGTTTGTATTCTTCGTTATAATGCAGGCGGCGCTCGCCGGCCGGGTAACGCTCCAACGCTTCTTTGGTGCGCTTGCGAAGAAGCTCTTCCCGCCAGTGCTGCCCGTCGAAGGTGCCGCGCCCGCCGCTCATTTGGAGCCTCCTGCGGTAGCCGCTTTCTTCGCGCGTTTTTTTGCGGATTTTTGTTCCCGACGGTCGGCTGCCGCCTGCTTCTTTCGCGCTTCTTTGTCCTTTACATGCTGCTCCGACAGGCGTTTATATTCCGCCTGAAAGATCGCCGTGCGTTCCAACGGCAGCGCACTTAGGGCTGGGCCTTTGTAGTCCACATAGCCGCAGTGATTCAAGGCTGTTGCCCAGGAGCCAAATCGAAGCGCCAGCAGGTCGCCGCCGATGATCTCGGACTGCGCCGGGACGTGTCCCAGCTCTTTTTTGCATTGCCGTAGGTAGCGAGCAAGTTCTTCTCGGGAATCGTGTTGATGTGCAAGGATAAATTCAATATTTTTTCGGGAGATCGCCACACGCACGCTTTCATTCATGCGCTTGTCGTGCAGAGCCTGATTGTCTCGATCTCGAAACGGCTTTCCTTTCATGCCCGTACCTCCTTGGTACAGGCTGCATCCGCCCTTTGAAGCTGCGAATCTAACGCCGCATAAAGGTTGCGCACGATTTTTCGATTTGCAAACGGCGGCGGGTTTTTAAGGTTGGCAGATACTGAGCCGCTATAAAAGCTGCGGAGAGCTTTCGGCCATGATTCAAAACGGTATTCTAAGAAATCACCGCCGATTACTTCTACTCGCGCGGGCGGATGCCCGATGTCTTCCATGCAGGCTTTCAGGTAAGCGCTGAGCTGCTCAAGGCTATCATTCTGGTGGTCTAAAATAAACTCCGTGTTTCTTCGTGCGATGATCTGCTTGACGCGGGACAAAAGCTGCGGGTCCAGGGGTTCCTGCTGGATTTGAAGCTGCTGTTCTTCGCCGTGCATACGTTTTTCCTCCTATCGTACTTTTTCGCAAACTACCCCTATGATGGGATAATTTGGTTTGCGGGCAAATAAAAAAACGCTGATTTGTTTCTTTTAAGGAACAAATCGGCGCCCGTGCCGCGGGTACGATAGGATCATCGTGCTATCAACCACAAGTTTTTACCAACATTCTACGCTCAGGGACATATTCAGACAGCTCCCACGCAGGTGAAGATAGCGATTCTTCTGACTCGGACTT
>OLNN01000585.1_pt1 | contig 37881 bp, 30 predicted proteins | sample 1672141 | NCBI WGS metagenome assembly OLNN01 (sample SAMEA3136652, study PRJEB25190) | human gut metagenome | biome: human gut; feature: human-associated habitat; material: faeces | place: Austria | collected 2013
CGTGCCTGTTCTTCGGTAAAGTTTTCATTTACCATATTCTTTACACATACATCAATCAATTCATCCATATCATTATATGTGTACGTTCCATCTGCATAGCACCATTTACAATATTCCTCATTCAATGTACCATCTTTGTCACGTCCCAAGATAGAATCATCATCCATCGGCATTCCACAGCACTGACAAATCAGCTTTCTCGGTTCTCCCAAAAGCGTATTAATTGAAACATCAAATTCTTTTGATAAAAGCCTTAGTGTATCAATATTCGGAACTGTATCTCCATTTTCCCAACGGGATACTGCCTGTCTCGTCACCATAACTTTATCTGCCAGATCATCCTGTGACATTCCTCTTTCTGTTCTAAGCTTAAGAATTATCTTTTTTGTTTCCATAGTCGTCACCTCCGTCATCTTTATCATATCGATAAATCTGCAATCTGAAAAGCAACCTGCTGTTGCCATAATCTATCTATTTCCTTCCAATCCAGACATCTCACAAAGCTTTCATCTGGAAATTCCACCTGCTTGTTCCACGGACGATCATATACAGCTACTTTACAATCTTTAAAATGCTGCACATGCTCAAACGCAGCTGGTGAATCTTCGATTGCAAAATCAAAATGCATGCAATAAAGTTCTTCTAATGTCAGATTATAGGTATGATCCTGTTTGAACATTTCTCGTCCATATTTATCAACAAAATAAATAGGAATCCTATTTAAGTGATGTTCATCCAACCATCTTCTAGATGGTTCATAAGAATCAAATGGTCTTCCTGTGACAACAAAAACCTCATGTCCTTCATCAACCCACTTGTTGATCACTTCTGAAGCTCCCGGTGTTTCTTCATAATCTAGTAAATTTTCTGGAATATGCCCTGCCTTCATCAATTCATCATACTGTTCTCCACTTAGATCAAATGATTTCTGAAGATTAAAGAACTGTACTTCCCTATATGGCACATCAATATTAAATAATTCTTTTGCAATTTTGGTGAAATACTTCGCTGTTTCACAGATAACGTCATCGAAGTCTATATATATTTTCATCGCTACATCCTTTCCAGTCTACATATATATTTTAGACATCCCTTAAACATGATCAAACTATATTATCGGCAATAATTCTATTATTCCTTATTGAGTTTCGTCATTTTTGCCGTACCTTTGCCTCTCGTGATCCAGCAAAATGTACATACAAAGATAATTCCTTTTACAATTGATGTCACAGAAAATGCCCACCATATACCTTCCAGTCCAAGCAATGCTCCACCCAAAATGATCGCAAGCGGAATTCTTGCACTGGTAAATAAAATGCTGATCACACTGCATAAATGTGTTTTTCCTAATCCTGATAACGCACCTACTGTCATCAGTTCTACAGCCATAAACGCTTCACTCACCCCAATGATCGTCAAATATCCGATCGCGATCATAATTGCCTTTGGTTCATGGAAGAAAATCTCTGCGATTGCCTTTGGTTGAAAAACAAACATGATCGTAATAAAGATTCCCCATATTCCAACGCTGCACAAAGAGGCTTTGTATCCTTTTCTGACACGATCCATCTTTCCTGCTCCATAATTTTGCCCGATAAATGCATTTAGAGCTGTCCCAAATCCATCGGCTGTATTCCATGAAACAGATTCAATCTGCCCTCCGACTCTCTGGACTGCAACTGCTTCTGCTCCAAAACCTGAAACCATACGAGTTAATACCATGGAAATTCCACAGTAAACCATTCCCTGAATCGCTGTCGGAATACCAATCTTGCAGATTCCACTTAGATATTTAAATGGAATTTTTGTAAATAACTTGATTCCTTTTAATACATTTTGTTTTTTCTGTCGGATAATTCCAAGGATCAAAATAGTCATAACAATTGCCTGTGCACTTACTGTTGCAATCGCAGCTCCATTTACCCCAAACTTGTTTACTGGTCCAAGCCCCAGGATCAGTAATGGATCCAAGATCATATTCGTTACAAGTCCTATAAAATTGGCTATAAATGGCGTCTTTGAATCTCCTTGTGCTGTATAGATTCCAGTTAAAGTGAGTGTCAAAAATGAAAACACGATCAATCCACAGGCTATTTTTGTGTAAGATAATGCTGCCTGCAATGCCTCTGGATCTTGTAGCTGAAAGAATCCTACCAGCGGATTCAAAAACAGTAACATCACTGTTGCAAATAAAAGTCCCATAAGCGTTGCCAGCTGAACTGCTGTCTGTGCATACTTATGGGCTTCTTCTTTGTCTCCTCGTCCAATGCATTGTGCTACCTGTACCTGTCCTCCCATTCTCGACATCGAAGCTAATCCTTGTGAAAACCACGTAAACATGCCTCCGACACCAACTCCGGCAACTGCTTTTGATCCAAGAAGTCCGATCCATGCCATATCTGTAATATTGTATAATGTTCCTAAAAATGACGATGCCATGATTGGCACCGCAAGTTTCGTTAGTGTTTTTAAAATTGGTCCTTTTGTTAAATTTCCTTCCAATTACTTTTCTCTCCTGTGAATTTATTTTTGCAACAATATCATTACATATTCTTTTACTAATTGAAAATTGTTCTTCCAATACTTGGCAGGAATAAAATCATGTGCTTTTAAATTTGTATCTAACCATATATCTGCAACTCTGTTTATATCTGTTTTCTGTAATTTCCTGATCATAAACCACATACGAATCCTCCTGGCCAAAAATAAATTTTTAAACATCCAGATCTTCTAACACCTCTTTCAAGGCTTCTGCGGATTTCTTCAATGCTTCCCTCTCTTTTTCATTCAGCTTGATCGCCAGTTGTTTCTCAATACCATTTTTTCCTACGATCGCTGGCATACTTAATGTAACACCTTCAATTCCATAGGTATCATGTTGGATAGAAGATACTGGTAATACAGATTTTTCATCTCGGATGATTGCTTCACAGATTCTTCTGACAGCCATTGCAACTCCATAATATGTTGCTTTTTTCTTTTCAATGATCTTATATGCACTGTTTTTGACTCCCTGTGCAATCTCTTCCATATGCTCGTCGTGTTCTGTGTAACCTCTCATCTCGCAAAATTCTGAAATTGGTACGCCTGATACATTGGCACTTGACCATGCTACGATTTCAGAATCTCCATGTTCTCCGATGATCCATGCATGAACAGATCTTGCATCTACCTGTAAATGTTCTCCAAGTAGATATTTTAATCTGGCAGAATCTAGGGTTGTACCAGAACCAAAGACTCTGTTTTCAGGAAATCCTGATAGTTTTACTGCAACTTGTGTCAAAATATCTACTGGATTGGCTACGATCAAAAGAATCCCTTCACATTTTCTCTGTGCGATCTCTGGAATGATTGATTGAAAGATTGCTACATTTTTCTTGACAAGATCAAGTCTTGTCTCTCCTGGTTTCTGTCCTGCACCCGCTGTCACAACAATGATCGCTGCATCCACGATATCATCATAATCGCCTGCTGTGATCTTCATTGGTCTGGCAAATGGGAGTCCATGCGCAATATCTAATGCCTCTCCTTCTGCACGATTCTTATCAGCATCGATCAACACCATTTCAGTAAATAATCCACTTTCCATTAATGCAAATGCAGAAGATGAACCTACAAATCCTGTTCCGATCACTGCTACTTTTCTGCTGTTTATTCCTTTACTCATTATTGGGTCTCCTTTTACATTTTTAGAATAACAATATTATCACCCAATTTAATTATATCAATTCATGCAAAAAGATTTTTACTATATTGTTTATTATATACTCTTATGAATACATTGTACTAATGTTTTTTCAACCTTATCAATCTGAAATGGTTTCGCTAAGTGTGCATTCATCCCTGCTGCAAAACATTTCTTTGCATCTTCTTCAAATGCATTTGCTGTCATAGCGATGATCGGTATCTGTGCTGCATCGTCTCGTTTGATGGATCGAATCTCCTTGGTCGCTGTCAATCCATCCATAACCGGCATCATAATATCCATTAATATCGCATCAAATGTTCCTTGTGGAGCATTCTTAAATTGATCCACTGCCTGTTGCCCATCTTCCACAACAGTGACATTGGCTCCATCATCCGTCAGAAGTGTCTGTATGATTTCTGCATTCAATTGATTATCCTCGGCAACTAATAAGTTTAAACCACGAATATCTGCTTGCTCCACTATCTTCTCAGCCACTGGCTGTTCTTTCTTCTGTGCGATTTCAAATGGAATCGTGATCACAAAGGTAGATCCCATTCCTTTCTCGCTTGTCACTTTGATTTCTCCATGCATCTGTTCTACCAGTCCCTTGACGATCGACATTCCAAGCCCAGTCCCCTGATATACACTTCGGGCATCCGTCTTTTCCTGTGAAAATGGCTCAAAAATATGATCGATATAATCTTTACTGATACCAATTCCCGTGTCTTTAATCGTCCAACGATACGTACAGATCTTATCATGAACATCCATTTGTTCCATCTTTGTAGAAATAGTTCCACCCGGATGATTATATTTAATACAGTTTCCATAAATATTCAATAAAATCTGACGAAGATGCAATGGGCTTGCATATACATATGAATATCTGTCATCTATGTTATCTTCTTCATAGTTCCATCGGATTCCTGCCTCTAAAACCCGCTCTCTGATCATCGTCTCAACTTCCCGCATCAGTTTCTTCACAGTAATCTCTTGGTGTGCCAGTGTGATCTGACCTTCCTCGATCTTACTCATCTGCAATACATCGTTGATCAGAGAAAGCAGATGTTTGGCAGCAGTTTCCATTTTCTTATGATTCTCTAATACCAGTTTCTGATCATCGAAATGTTTTTCATTGATATTTAGAAGTCCAATGATTCCATTTAATGGTATTCTGATATCATGGCTCATACGGCTTAAGAAATCGGTCTTCGCCTGACTTGCTGTACGCATTTCGTCAAATGCTGCCTGTAAACGTGCGTGTTCTAATTCTTCTTGTTTATGTCTTTGCGATGTATCCTGTAAGAGCGTGATCGCATAAACTGTCGGAATCTCGCTCATTGTCTCTTCATCGTATACCACGATCTGTGTCATAAGAATTGTTTTTTGTACCCAGCGAATACTTCCATCATCTTCATGAAAACAATATTCCACAGAAATATTTGTGTCACCATTGTTGTATCTCTCCAGCAGTTTTTTCGTATCATTTGTCATATTATACTCTGCTTTTGTCTCCTTCGTGACTTTTTTCTCATATTCTGCGCAGTAATCCTGATAATTACATGGTAATGGATAATCAAGAAACAGCTCTTTGTTCTTTTGCTCTTTTCCCTTTAGAATAATATTTCTCTCCAGAATATCTGTCTTTAGATTGACCGTATAGATCACATCGGATAATTCCAAAAGTGCATCGACATAACTGTCATTTTCAATGATTGATTGTTTTAGCTGTTCATAATAAACCTGTAACTGTTCTCTGGCCCCTGTCTGATCGTCAGCTCCTTTTCGGATGATTTCAAATGCCAGAAGAAAATGATGTAATTTCTTATCTTCATCCCAGTCAACTGGGATCAATGTCATACGCTTATAGAATCCTTCTTCCTGCATATCATATTGATATTCCTGTACATCCTGTTTCTCCTTCATCTTCTCTTGAAGCCTTGTGATCTGAAGCCTTTCCCAAATGTTCTTCTGCTCATCTTTCCCAATCTTTTCCTGTACGATCTGCTCTACTGCACTGGAATACGCACCATCTAAAGCTAAGAAAAAGTTTTCACTGGAACGGATCACACGATATGTATCCAGCTTAGCATCACAATATAAACAGTCTAAAAAGTTCTTTCCATGTTGATTCAGCAGTTTTAATAATTGATAATTCAACCGCTTCTCTTCAAGTGCTTCTTCCCGTTTCACATGGTTTTTATTGATGTACATATTTTTATCTGCATCATTGAATAATTCTCTCATTGTTTTGCCAGGATAATCACTTGCCATAGCAAAACCCGCTGCATAACTTAACGGAATCTCTCGATGTTCTTTGGATTCTGCTGCTATATCTTTGCGAAGATCTTCAAATAGCTTTCTCACCGCTTGTTTATCAAGCCCCTGCAGCACTGCGATAAATTCGTCTCCCCCAAGTCTTCCGACAAAATGTTCCGATGGTATGGAAGATCGCAGACAAACAGCAAACCGATAAATATACGCATCTCCTGCATCATGTCCCATACTATCGTTGATCCGACGGAGATTATTAAGGTCAAAACTGCATACGATAATATCCTCTGGTGGATTCAGTTCACCTAATATCTCTTCACATTTATTCTTATTCGGAAGTCCTGTTGCATTATCTAAATAAGCTTTATGCCGCAATATACGGTTCATCGCCGCAAAACGGACCGCTTTAATAAACTCATATCCGATCAGCAGCATCAATACAACGATATCTGCTGTGATGAATTTCTCAAGAGTTGCTAATGACGTTGCTTTTCTCTGTGCATATACTTCCGCAAGACCTGTTGCCTCATCACAGATCTTAAAGAATCTCTCGCTCTTTGAAATGATATCTGTATGCTCATAGCCGACCGTCCGCACACGATAAATTTCTTTGTGTAAGGAAATAAAATATTCATCCAGTTCCTTCATCTTATCCTGAAAATCATCATCCTTTAATCGTACGAGTTTTAATTGGTCATTGCCATGACGCAGCCCTTCGATAAAGGACTGCACTTCCTTGATCAGCTCATCTTCTCGCTGTCCGGAATTCTCTAGCTTAATAATCCTTTGTGTTTCTCCCCTTATTAACCCTGCATAATTTACAACGCGGGCTGTTCCCTGAATGTTCGAGACCAACTGCATCAGGATGACGATAAAGACCACTAAAAGTACCGTCAGAATACCGATGCCGATATGGATCATATTTGGTTTTTTTCTTTTTGCCGTATCAGACATAAACTTTTATTCCCCTATCACTACTTTAGAAAATTTCTTACAACATGCAATCCCGTACTTGATGAAATTTATCATTCCATCCTGCTTTAGTTTCGCTGTATAATCTTTTTCCTCAATCTGTCTTAATGCTTCATCACACGCAGCATCCAGATTCCCATCTTTTGCATATTTAAGTTCGATTATAATCCCAGTTCTGTTCATCGGAGCTTCAATCAAAATATCACTGTATCCAATCCCTGATTCAACATTTGATTTTATCAGCCAGTTGGATTTATATCCTAAAAGTCCAAGTAAAATGCCATGGTAGAAATTTTCCTTCTTTTCTTTGGCAACTGCTGTATCCCTTATACTGATCGTGTTCCAGAGATAATCTCCAAAAATCTGTTTCTTCTGATTTTTTCGAAACTATCAACACCTACTGGTAATTTCAAAGTGTCTGCCATATACACCTCCACTATGCTCGCCCATGGAAATCTTTCTTTTATGCTATAATTTACAAAACATTATAACATGATGTGTAGTGAGATACAATCAAACAAAAATCTTCCGTTTATACACGATTGGATCATCATATCCAAATGTTCTTCTTCCATTTACTTCTATGATCTCTGATACCTCCAGACTGTCCTCTGAAAATCTTTCCCATAACTTAAATATCATAACTGGTGAAAACTGGCTTGTACTGCCGCCTTCCCAGACACCATCCTTCTCGCGATAAAGTGCTGGTGTGAATTTTTTTGATTCGTTCAGTTCACTGTAATCTACTGCTTTCATAGAATCATAAGAAAATGTATTCTTATCTTCTCCATTCGGAATATCGTAGGAAGAAAGCACAATTCCTTCATTATTTTCTGAAATAAGAAAAAGATGTGGTGATGCGTGGCTTTTTCCATCTGTTTCATAATAACTTTCTTCTACAACAAATGTACCATTGAAGTTTTCTGGGAGATTTTTGATTTTATCGTTACATGCTGTATTGATGTGTTTTGCATATGGATATGTTTTTCCTTCTGTCTGCATTTTGTCAAATTGTTCTTTATTGTCAAAATGACCAGTCATTAACTTTATAAAATCTGTAAGTTTGCTCATGATCTTCCTCCGTAAATTTAAATTTCTTTAATTATACTCTTGTGAAATTTTTTTGTAAAATATTTTCCTATGTATTTATTGAATATCCGCTAATTTCTTTGTAACTCTAACCTGAATTTCCGTATAGTATGATAATTCTATTTCATCACCATTATTATTTTTCGCTTCAAAATATTTTATGTCACTGTCGTCAGTTTCAATATCTGAAAATTTTGTTTTTACTTTTTCTACATATGCTTCAAATTGTCTACGACTAACCCCATATCCATTAAACGAAAAATAAGCATTATCATCGCTATTAACCACAACACAATCGAAATTTGGTTTTGCAGTTTTTTTCGCCATATCATTTGATGACCATTGATATCACTGTTTGAATCATCTAGCACCATATTTTTCCTTGTAAATGTCAGTTCAATATATGCTATAGTATAATCAGTATTATTTTTATAAGAAAAAGTCAGCTTGCGTTCATCATCAATGATTCCACTTTTCACACTCCAATCAATATCTGACATTTTGATTTCTGGCGGATTATTGTCGTCTCTATTTTTACTACTATTGCTGCTGCATCCGGTAAAACAACATAAAATAAGCACTAATCCTAACAATATTTTCTTCTTCATATTCATTTCTCCTTCTTTTGTTTGGTTACAATTGTACACTTCTGAATAAAAAGAAATCCCCACCATAATGGTGAGGATGTAATAAATCCGTTATTCAATTCCTTTTGATAATTTCGTCAACCCTTGATTTTCCAGTATTTCATCAATATCGCCCAGATCATATTTTCTGTGGTTCACTGCTACGATGATGCATGCATCCCGCTTGTCTTTTGCATATAATGGTTTCATCGTACGCTTTTCCATATTCAGTATCTTTTCTGCAATGTAAGATTTGCATCACAACGAGGACAGAATTCATCGCCCTCATCTGCTGCTCAAATCAGTCTCTTCTCCAAACAATAATGATAAATTCCATCCTCCGAAACATCTCCACAGATTTCATCTGCCACTGCTTTCAGATCATCGGATGCATTTGCCATTGCAATTCCATTGCCAACTGCTTTTAACATTTCGATATCGTTATTGCCATCCCCAAATGCCATAGCCTGAGATTTATCTATGCCATAATGTTTTAACATTTTCTCAATCCCTGCTCCTTTTCCTGCATTGACCGGTATGATGTCAACTGCTCGATCCCACCATGCCGTAATCTCAGCTCCCTGGACACCTTTTAAGATCTCTTGATACTCTTCTACTCTTGCACCCATCAACACTTGATAAACTTTTTCTTTTTTTATATCTTCGAAATCTTCTGCTACATCAACTTCGGCATTCCCAAATGCATAGTAATCGATCAAGTCCTGATCTTTTCCATTTGCAGCCATACGGTCTTTCGTTGCTAATGCAACTGGCTTTCCCATTTTGTCTGCATTTTTAATGATCCTTTCAATATCTTTTAATGGAATACAATTGCTATAGAGTGTTCCACTGTGATCATAGCAATAAGACCCATTGTATGTAAGAAATGCATCAAACTCAACTCCTTCAAAATGTGGGACAAGCATCGGTCCTCTTCCTGTTGCCAAACAAAGTTTGACTCCTTTTTCCTGTAGTCGCTTTAATGCTTCTAATGTTTTTTCTGAAATCGTATCTTGATCCATAGCGATCAATGTACCATCAATGTCAAAAAATATGATTTTAATATCTTTCATGTCTTTCTTTTCCTTCTATATTATGATGAGAGTTTACGCTAAATAACGAAATGCCTGTATGATATAAGACAAAATCTTGATCATACCCTGCTTTTTGCTATCCATCGTGCGTTCTGCTACATCCTTGTCATTTTGATAACTTCCATCTTGATTCACTTTCAAAGATCCGCTTTTTAATCTGCTAAAATCTTCTTCCAGCTGTTTTGTGATCTCTTTTCCTTGTACAACAAGCATCGTTTCTGTGTCTACATAGGTACTTCTGCAATCAAAGTTGTAAGAACCAACCACTGCTATATCATCATCAATGATCAGAGATTTTCCGTGTGTGGAATGTCTGCCCATATATTCATACAGTGATACTCCTGTACCTAAAATCTTTGATCGGTTCTTTTGATAATCTGCTGATGCACAAATATTATCTCCTGATGCGATTGAATTCAAGATCATTGTTGTGTTCGGAACCTGTTGTTTCACCTGTGCGATCCCTTCGTACATTTCTTTGGAAAACACTGCATATGGTGTATGAATGATAACTTTGCTTTTTGCCTGTAACATCAACTGCTTCAGCGTTTCAAATACAACTGGTTCTTTTCCATAAATTGTTGTCGGATTGGTTACCAGTGTTGTTTTCTTCGTTGGAACTGTAATCTTTTGATAATCATAATCTGGAACTTTCACTTTCTCTGCATGGGATAAAAGGCGCTTGACTTCCTTCTCTTTTTTATTCTTTGAGCATGTACTAAATTTTGTTTTGCAGACTTCTAAGTTCCAGACTTTTTGAAAATATCTTCTGATCTGTCCGACTGCACCTTGATCTTTTGATCCTTGATTGACGATCAGAATCTCCCTGTCTATACCTTTGCTTTTTCCTTTGTGTGTTCCAAGGAAATAATCAAACATATTTCTGCCACCCATTAAGAGATACTTATGATCTGCCACAATATATTTGTCATGCAGACATCCATTGATCGTCCATGGTTTCAAAAGATTTGGCGTGTTATAAAAACGAATTTCAACATTTGGCTCACTTCCAACTACTGCAAAAATATCCTTTCCTGTCATATGGATCGTTCCATAAAGCCCATCAACCAGAATCTTTATCTTGACGCCTCGTCTGGATGCTTTGAGTAATTCTGAAAAAATATCATCACTGCTGCTTCCTTCACGGATATCAAAGGTTGATAGAATGATTTCTTTCTTTGCTTTTCGTATCATATCCAACCGCAGATCAAGTGCTTCCTGATTATCACTGACGATCTTTGCTCGGTCTGATCCATTTTCGTTTGATGTTGAATAAAATGTTTCCGTATGAATCTTTGACTTATTTGTTTTGCTTACCGATTGCATATGTACAAATGGTACAAGCATTCCAATGATCACATACAAAATAAACAAAACCAGAACGATTCCTGCTATTTTTAATTTTTTCATTGTTCTAAAATCCTTATTTTAATTTAGATAAATAATTTTACTGTCTTTATTTTAACATCTCTAATAAAAATTTTAAACTATTGATTTCATAATCGGGTTTTGGTTGTGGATCTTCTGTCAGATCTTGTCCTCTGTGAAACCAGATTGTCTTGATCCCTGCATTAATCCCGCCTTGAATATCAGAACTCAAGCTGTCTCCAATGATCGCTGTGTTCTCCTTCTTAAAATCTGGAATCTTAGAAAAACATTTCTCAAAATATTCGATGCTTGGTTTGTTATATCCAATTTCCTCGGAAATAAAAACACCTTGCAGATACTTCTCAATTCCTGAACTTTTTAATCTTCCTCTTTGTACAGACAATGTTCCATTCGTTACAAGATAGATACGAAATCTCTTTGATAATTCCTGTAAAACTTCTTCGGCTCCTTCGATAAAATAGTGTCCCTGTCCTAAATAGTCCTGATAATGTTTTGCCACTTCCTGTGGTGATGCTTTTATATCAAATTCTTGAAATAAAAGCTTAAATCTGCGCATTTTTACTTCTTCTCTTGTCATTTTCCCTTGTTCCAACAATTTCCATTGAGCAAGATTAATCTTATGATAGCAATCACGCATCTCATTCGTCGCAGAAATTCCTACATCACCTAATGCCCTTGTAATTGCATTGGCTTCTGCTTTATCAAAATCCAGTAATGTATTGTCTAAATCAAATAATAATGTATCGATCATAAATCAATCTCCCTTTTAATATATAGTGATATTATAACATGATGTAAGTATCAAAAGTATAAATTATGTTTGTTCTTGCACATATATCCAAAAAGAGATTCATCATAATTGATGAATCTCTTTTCGTTAGAATGAATTGTTATAGATTATATGAATAATGATCGACTTATTTGTCTTTCAATACTGCCTGAGCTGCTGCTAATCTTGCAATTGGTACACGGAATGGTGAGCAGGATACATAGTCTAATCCGGCTCTGTAGCAGAATTCTACAGATGATGGATCTCCACCATGTTCTCCACAGATTCCTAAGTGGATATCTGGACGAGTTGCTTTTCCTTTCTTAGCTGCCATTTCGATCAGCTGTCCAACACCTTTCTGGTCTAATTTAGCAAATGGATCAGATTCGTAAATCTTGTTCTCATAGTAAGACTCTAAGAACTTACCTGCATCATCACGAGAGAATCCAAATGTCATCTGTGTTAAGTCATTTGTTCCGAAAGAGAAGAATTCTGCTTCTTCGGCAATCTCGTCTGCCAATAATGCTGCACGAGGAATCTCAATCATTGTACCAACTTTGTACTTAATGTCAGATTCATAGTAAGCTTTTACTTTCTCAGCTGTCTGTACAACAACTTCTTTAACATATGCTAACTCTTTCTTCTCTCCTACTAATGGAATCATGATCTCAGGAACGATATCATATCCTTTTTCCTGTTTTACTTCGATCGCTGCTTCCATAACGGCTCTTGTCTGCATCTTGGCAATCTCTGGATAAGTAACTGCCAGACGGCATCCACGATGTCCCATCATAGGGTTAAATTCATGAAGAGCTGCACGTCTCATATTGATCTCTTCTACTGTAACTCCCATATCTTTGGCAAGAGCTGTGATCTCTTCCATTGTATTTGGAAGGAACTCATGAAGAGGTGGATCTAAGAAACGGATTGTGACCGGTCTTCCTTCCATAACCTCATATAAGTCTTTAAAGTCTTTCTTCTGATAAGGAATTAACTGATTTAATGCGATTTCTCTTGCTTCTTTTGTTGTAGAGAGGATCATACGACGAATCTTTGGAATTCTCTCTGCATCAAAGAACATATGCTCTGTACGGCAAAGTCCAATACCCTGTGCTCCGAATTTCACTGCATTCAATGCATCGGCAGGTGTATCTGCATTTGTTCTTACCTGTAATGTACGGATTTCATCGGCCCATGTCATGATACGATCGAAATTACCACTGATACTTGCAGGTACTGTACGGATCTCACCCAGATAAATCTTACCTGTGGATCCATCTAAAGAAATATAATCTCCTTCCTGTACTGTCTTTCCACCTAATGTGAAAGATTTGCCATCTTCAGCAAACTTGATATCTCCACATCCTGCTACACACGCTGTTCCCATACCACGTGCTACAACGGCTGCGTGAGATGTCATACCACCACGAGCTGTTAAGATACCTTCTGCTGCATGCATTCCTTCGATATCTTCTGGTGATGTTTCTAAACGAACTAAGATAACTTTCAGTCCTGCTTCATGATGCAGTTTCGCCATCTCAGCATCAAAATATACTTTACCAGCAGCAGCTCCTGGAGATGCTGGAAGTGCTTCTCCGATTGGAAGAGCGGCTTTCAATGCTGCCTGGTCAAAGTTTGGATGCAGTAACTGATCTAATGCTTTCGCATCGATTCTTGAAACTGCTTCTTCTTTTGTGATTTTTCCTTCATCTACTAATTCACAGGCGATACGGAGTGCAGCTGGGGCTGTTCTCTTACCATTTCTTGTCTGTAAGAAGTACAGTTTTCCTTCCTGAATTGTAAATTCCATATCCTGCATGTCACGATAATGTTCTTCCAGTGTATGAGCAATGTCCATAAACTGTTTATAACAATCTGGTAAGTCTTCTGCCAGTTTAGTAATTGGCTGTGGTGTACGAACACCAGCTACTACGTCTTCACCCTGTGCATTGATCAGGTATTCTCCGTAGATCTGTTTCTCACCTGTAGATGGGTTTCTTGTAAATGCCACACCTGTTCCTGATGTATCTCCCATGTTACCAAATACCATTGTCTGAACGTTAACAGCTGTTCCCCAGTCTCCTGGAATGTCGTTCATTCGACGATAATAGATAGCACGTGGGTTGTCCCAAGAGCGGAATACCGCTTTGATTGCTTCAAATAACTGGTCCTTTGGATCCTGAGGGAATTCTTCATTCAAAGCTTTGCGATAGATACCTTTGTATCTCTTGATCACTTCCTTCAGATCATCGGCATCTAAGTCTGTATCAAACTTCACACCTTTCTCTGCTTTGATGTCATCTAAGACATCTTCGAATTTCGCTTTATCCACTTCTTTTACAACGTCTGAGAACATCTGGATAAAACGACGATAAGAATCATATGCAAAACGAGGATTGCCTGTCTTCTTCGCAAATCCTTCGACAGCTTCATCATTCAATCCTAAGTTAAGGATCGTATCCATCATACCCGGCATGGATACTCTTGCTCCTGATCTTACTGATACTAATAGAGGATCTTCAAGGTCTCCGAACTTCTTTCCCTGAATCTCTTCCAAGTCTTTCATTGCTTCAATTACCTGTGATGCTACTTCATCACTGATCTTTCCACCGCAGTCATAATAGTTTGTGCACGCTTCTGTTGTAACTGTGAATCCCTGAGGAATTGGTAAATTAAGTCCTGTCATCTCTGCTAAGTTTGCACCTTTTCCTCCAAGAAGGTTACGCATTTCGGCATTTCCTTCACTAAATTTGTAGACCCATTTTGTTGCCATGTCAATACCTCCTAAAATTAATTATGTCACATTCATATGTCATTGAACTTATTGTACCACAAATTTCAGATTTTGCAAAACTTTTTTGTGTATTTTACATAATTTTTTTCATTTTTCTCGTTTTTCATTATAAAAACTGCACATTTACATGATTTTCGATGCAATTTATGCTGTTATTTTTGTCTTATTTTAACGATTTTTGTGTTTTATTTTTTGTATACAATATATAAAAATCCCAGAGTCTTTTCACTGAAAAGATCCTAGGATTTCATTTTTATATCAAAATTATTCAGTTTTTTAAGAATGTTTTCTTTTTATAGTCTGGTTTTTGCTGCTTCTTTTTTTCTTTATCCAAAATTTCTAATTATTTATTCTTTAAACAGATTCTCTCCATCCTGTTTGATCACATCTTGATACCAATAAAAACTATCTTTCTTATATCGATCTAATGTAGCGCCCTCTTCTTCTTCGCGATCTACATACACAAATCCATATCGTTTTTGATATCCATTCAGCCAGCTTAACAAATCCGTAAAAGACCATGTACAATATGCAAGCACTTCACAGCCTTCCTCGATGGCTTTTCCTAATTCTTTTAAATGTTCTCTTAGATAATCAATTCGATATTCATCATGAATCTTATGATCTTCCGTCTTCTTATCAAATGCTCCAAGTCCGTTTTCCGAAATGATGATTGGCAGATCATAACGACTTGTGATCTCACGACAACAATAGCGAAGCCCAACTGGATCAATACTCCAATCCCAGTCTGTTGTCATCAAATATGGATTGCCTGGATTTTTATAAATTCCAGGAACTCCAAGTACCTGCGCAGAACCTTTCACTCCTGTTGTATTCATTGTACCATATGGTGTTACTCCATCCATCGGATTATACTCGCATACACAACTTTGATAATAATTAACTCCCATAAAATCAATCTCTGCCGCTGCTGCCTTTAAAATTTTCTGATCGTCTTTTGTGACAACTGGTGCAAATCCTTTTTTTCTTAAATAATTCATGGCTGCTTTGGGATATCTTCCATATGCATAAACATCCATCCACCAGAAATTCTTCAGTTCATCATAATCATGTTTTGACATAACATTTTCAGGTTTACAATCAAGTGCATAAGATGGTGTATAAGCAAAGCTTGCACCAATCTTTCCTGTTCCGCCCATCTCGCGATATGCCAAAACAGCCTTTGCATGTGCCATAAAGACGTGATGGTTCACTTGATAAAATGTTTTCTGATCGTCAAACTTTCCTGGAGGATGCTGTGCTGTCAGCCATCCAAGTGATGTAAAAATATTTTGTTCATTAAATGTAATCCAGTATTTTACCTTACTTCCATATGCCTTAAATAAAGTCTTAGTATAATTTACATAATCCTCAATGATCTCCTCAGATTCCCATCCTCCATAGAGATCCACTAATGCCTGAGGAAGATCCCAATGGTAGATTGTCACCATTGGTTCAATCCCATATTTTAAACATTCATCAATAATATTTTCATAAAACTCAATTCCTTTGGGATTGACCTCTCCTCTTCCTTCCGGATAGATTCTTGCCCATGAAACAGAAAAACGATAGGTTTTTAATCCCATTTCCGCCATCAACGCGATATCTTCTTTGTAGCGATGATAATGGTCAACTGCAACATCTCCGGTTGTCGCTTTATATGTTTTTCCTGGAATCCTTACAAATTGATCCCAGTTTGTGATCCCTTTTCCATCTTCTCTCCAGCCGCCTTCAATCTGATAGGCAGCTGAAGCACTTCCCCACAAAAATCCTTCTGGAAATTTTGTAACTTTCATTTCTTCCATAAATGTTACGCTTCCTTTCTGCTACTGTACACTTAATAATTTACTTTCCTTTGTTACTACTTTATCTTCACATGCTTTAACTTTTGCAAATTGTTCTGTATTGGAAATAATGATCGGTGTTGTTACATCGTATCCATCTGCTTTAATCTTGTCAATATCAAATTCTAGTAAGATATCCCCTTTTTTCATTGTATCTCCAGATTTTTCCTTTGGAGTAAAATATTCTCCTTTTAAATTTACTGTATCGATTCCTACATGTACCAAAAGTTCTACTCCATCTTCACTTACTAATCCTAATGTATGTCCTGTTTCAAAAACAGCATCTACTTTTCCGTCAAATGGTGCATAGACAACTCCTTTTTCAGGAATGATCGCTGCTCCTTTTCCTAAGATTTCTTGCGAAAATGTTGGATCTTTCACTTCTGTTAAAGGAATCACTTTCCCTTCAAGTGGACTTGTAATGCTGATCTCATTATCTAATAACTGTGCATTAGATTCTTCTACAAAATCTAAATCATCATCTTCATCTACAATATCTTCAAAGCCAATAATCAGTGTTGCAACAAATGTAACAACTACTGTGACCAAAATTGTGAGTGCTGCAAATAATAATGTCTGTGGTTTTCCTTTTTCTACATACTGAACAATCGTTACGATTGCTGGTGTTGCAATTCCAAAACATTTCATTTGGAAAAATCCACCGACTAATCCACCAACAGCACCACCAATACATGCTCCTAACATTGGTTTTAAGAAGTTCTTTGTGACAACTGGCGTGATTTTATCTACAAAACGTTCTACATATCTTAGAGAATATACTGCCAAAATGATTGGGATAACCGAATAAGAATAGGATGCATAAGTTACCGGAATATATTTCAAAAATTTCACAGTCTGTCCTGCATCATGTGCTGTATTCATCAGTGTGATCAAGTTTGGATGTAACATGATCAGTGCAATACTTGCTGCATAATACATATTTGTTCCAAACTTTTTGGATGCTGAAATTGCAATCAGTACTGGCATGAAGAAAAACGCACCATCTCCTATAACACTTAATAACTGATATGTTTGCCCATTTGTGCTTAACACACCGATCATAGGAAGTAATGTAAGCAATACTTTGATCATAGCTGCACCAATGATTGCTGGAATAACAGGTGCCATGATACCTGAAATCGTATCCATCAGCATTGTAAAGATATTTTTCTTTTCATTCGATTTTGCTGGTACTTCTTTTACTTCATTAGAAAAATTCCCAAGTTTATTTAATTCGTTAAATACGTTTCCAACATCATTTCCAATAATGATCTGATATTGTCCGCCCTTTTTCATGATTCCCATAACACCTTTTGTTTTCTTTACTGCTTCATCATCAACGATGGATTCATCTTTTAATGTGAAACGAAGTCTTGTCATACAATGTACCAGATTGATGACATTATCTTTTCCTCCAACTCTTTGAAGGATCTTTTTTGCTGTATTTTCATAATCCATTTTGTTTTCCTCCTTTTTTTCTGGATTTAAAAATTTTCATTTTTCTTTATATAACAAAGACCTGACAATAGATAAAATAATTCCCGGGGTTATTTCATCTATTGTCAGGTCTTGCTTAACTTAATAATAACAAACCTATGATTATTTTGTTTGTTCATCTAAAATTCGTTTGATATGAATTAATAAATATAATTGTTCATCAATTGTTAATTTATAGTTATATTGCTTTTTAATATATTCTGCAATTTTTTTTACTCCTGAAAAAGCATTTTCATTCTGTTCTACCATCACTTTATAAATTTCTTGCATCGTATCTTCATATTCCATATGGTCAAAGACTCTTGCCGCAAAAAACTTTAAATGTGTTAAAAATCTCTCATACGAAATAGATTCTTCATTTAAATCTATCTTAAAATGAATCCTTACAATCTGTAAGACTGTATTGATCAACTCTGTAATCTGATTCACATCGGTTATATTCTGTGCATTTAATTCTGCAGACACGATATGCATTGCAATAAATGCAGCTTCATCATCTCCCAAATCCTCTCCTGTCTGTTCTTTAATCCATTCAATCGCATGCATACCAACCTGATATTCCTTTGGATAAAACTTACGAATATCGATTTTCATCATATTCTTTAATGCGATTCCTTCTCGATAACGAGCGACTGCTGAATTGATATGATCCGTCAATGTCACATATAAGGAATCTCTTATTTCTAATTTTTCTTTTTTTGCCTCTTTTACTACACGATCCACAATTCCAAGGTATTCTTCCGAAATCTCTTTTACTACTTCCTGTAGTCTCTTGCTTTCTTCTTTATTCTCTAGATGATATGTCTTATCTACCAGAGACTGATCAATATTTTCACCTTTTCTTTTTTTAAATCCAATTCCCGGACCTGTCATGATCAATTCCATTCCTTGTGAATCTACACTGACAACAGCATTTGTATTCAGAACTCTGATTATTTTCACGTTCATCCTCTCCTCTAATTTTATCTAAGTTTTTCATCATTTTTTGTATCTCTATAAATGTACAAGAAAGAATCCTGCTTTACAGGATTCTCCGCCTGCGGCGGGTCGCTTCTGCGACATATTACCCTTCCGCCGCAGTGCGATCCTGCCCGGAGCTCTTTTTCATATCATAAGGGATTCCATCGGAATTTCCTATGATATAAAAAAGAACATTCCACAAAATATCTCATTTATGAAATGTTCTTTTTTATTTTTAATTCTAATCCGCAATCTTATCGATCGCATTTGTCACAGCATCTATGTTTTTGTGACCATCTAACATCTTTTGTTTATAATCTGGTTCTTCCTGCTTCTCTTCTTTCACACTGATCTCCCAGAATGGTCCCCCTGCATTAGCACCTTCTTTGCCTTGTCGGATCACTTTCTTAAGCGACCACGTCTCAGCTGTTCTGGCTCTGCTTCCTACATCGGCAATCTTTACTTTATCTTTGCCGACTATTCTTGTTAATACAACAAAATGTCCATTCTTTGTGAAATCTCCAGGCCCCATCAGTGCCACGACTGGATGTCCTGCTCTTAATGCTTTCTCTACAGCATCTTTATCCATTCCGAGACCTTTACACTCCATTCCGTATAATTTGGATAATCCTGGAACTACGCTGTGAGAACATCCCTGTCCTGTGTAATACCATCCATGTTTATATGCCTGTTTGCACATCTTTGGAACATCAGCTTTCTTTCCAGTTAAAGAACTGTAGCATACAGCAACTGCGGTTGGTCCGCATCCTGCTGCCTGAATCGTACTTCCGCCGATCTTCTTTCCCGGATAATCTGCCTGATTATAATAAACAACTTTTAATTGCTTGTTCTCTGTCTGCTCTGCAGCCATAACCCCTGCTGTCTGTGTCATCATCATTGCTGCGATCCCCATCGTTGCGATCACTCTGCCAGTCATCTTGTTCAATCTCATAGTACCCTCCAGATAACTTCTGCTTTTGACATAATACATCAGTTATTAATTATAACAGAGGGTAGTTTGTTAATCAAGTGTTTCAATTGTTAATTTTTTATTAAATCTCGTTTACATTTTTTTATTTTTTTGCCAAAAGATGATAAATGTCGCTGCATTTATTCATGAATTTTTCGCTGTGTCGTTCCTGCAATTCCAAGCTGTGCACGATATTTTGCTACGGTTCTTCTTGAAATCTTCATATTCTTTTGTTCTAACAAACTTACGATCTTACTGTCACTTAATGGTTTTTTCTTATCTTCTTCTTTCACAAGCCGTCTGATTTCTTCCTTAATCTCTTCTGTCGTCGAATCTTGGTCTCCAAATGTCTGTGTATTATTAAAAATGTCTCTCATTCCGATCGTTCCACCTGGATATTGAATATACTTTCCTTTGACTGCGCGACTTACCGTTGATACATGCATTTCAATATCATCTGCTATATTTTGCATAGTCATTGGTTTCAACTGCTTATGGTTCATAAAATATTCTCTCTGACAATCTAGGATTGCATTTGAAATCTTAAGCATCGTCTCTCTTCTTTGTTCAATACTTGTAATGATAAAACGACATCTCTCATATTTCTTTCGAAAATATTCTTTTAACTCAGAGTCTTCTGCCTGTTCCATCATTTTGACATAATAATCATTGATTGAATAATCACCGATCCAGTCATCATTTAAACGAATCTTTAGTTCTTCTCCATCTTTTTCCATTAAAATGTCTGGGACGATATACTGATCGGTTCCCCCTGTATATCCACTTAACGGTCTTGGATTTAATTCTTGAATTTTAAAAATATACTTTCTTACCTGTGATGTCTTAATATCAAGTGCTCTTGAAACAGTCGATAAATGTCCCATTGCGATATCTTCCAGGTGATTTTCTACGATATATCGCAGGTCATCATTTAATATTCCTTCTCTTTCAAGCTGAAGAAGGAGACATTCCGATACACTTTCTGCAAATACACCTGCTGGTTCTAATTGCTTGAGATGATCTAAAAGCCTTTCACAATCTTTTTCTTCAATTCCAAGCTTGTGACTGATCTCTTTTGTGGAAACAAGCAAAAGCCCGGATTCCTCTAGGCATTGTGCCATGTATTTCATAACATTCCACTCTTTCTTTGTATAATCTTTTGCATTTAACTGTTCCATAAAGAAGGCTTCGGGATCTTCGATTTTCTTATCTTCAATATCACTTTGCTCAATATCCTGATATCCGCCTGCATTTCCATGCAATGTAAAGAATTCCTTTCCAGATTCCTTATGTTCCATCAATGGATTCTCTGCATATTCATCCTGCAAAAACTTCTCAAGTTCATAATTATCAAACGATAAGATCTTTAATGATTGTACCTGAAACTGATTTAATTGCTGTGACAAGCCTTGTTCCAGCTTCATTTCATATGACATTTTACATCCTCCAATTACTTTCTTTGATCAAGTACTTAATCTTATCATAATCTATTTTCACTCTGAATAAAAGAGATTTTGCTTGGATGATCTCTTTATCTAAGTTATCTTATATCTATTTTCCCGCTTTCTCTTCTTCTATGGTCTTCTGAAATTCTTTCACATCTTTTGCGATCTCACCGCTTAATAACAGCATACAGATCAGATTGGGGATTGCCATCAATGCATTTGCAATATCTGAGAAGTTCCATACAAGCTCCAATGTCTGTGTTGCCCCGACATAAGCTACCAGAGAAAAGATAATTCGGTAGATCATGTTGAACTTATGAGTTCCCATCAGATACTCAAACGCCTTTTCTCCATGATACTCCCATCCAAGAATTGTGGAAAATGCAAAAAGTGCAATTCCGATCGTTACCAGATATCCTCCAACTTTTCCAAGAACTGTGGAAAATGCCGCAATCGTTAATGCAGAACCTATGTACATCTCTCCTGTTGCCGGATCGATCTGTCCAAGCACTCCGGAGCTTGCGATTGCAAGACCTGTGATCGTACAGACAACGATCGTATCCCAGAAAGTTCCTGTCATATTGATATATGCCTGCCGAACCGGATGATCTGTTGTTGCTGCTGCCGCTGTGATCGCTGCAGATCCCATTCCAGCTTCATTTGAAAAACATCCTCTGGCAACTCCGTAACGTGCTGCATTCATCATAGATGCGACGATATTTCCACAAAGAGCCCCACCTACTGCTTTCACACTAAATGCCATATGAAAGATCATAGAAAGTCCTGCTGGAAGATTACTGATATTCCCAAGAATGACGATGACTCCTGCGATCACATAAAAGATTGCCATCACTGGAACTACGACAGAAGATACTTTTGATATCGTTTTTATTCCACCGATGATGATCAGTAAGGCTAAAATAGTGATCACTGCTCCAACAGTACTAACCGATACTCCAAATGTCTCATGAACTGCTGTTGAAATTGAATTTCCCTGTGTCATATTTCCAATTCCAAAGGATGCGATCACGGCAAATAAAGCAAACAGCCATCCAAGTACGGCTCCAAGCCTTTTGTTCTTGAGTGCCTTTTTCATTGTATACATTGGTCCACCGGACATCTCGCCCTTTTCATTAACTTCTCTGTATTTGATCGCCAACATACATTCTGAAAATTTAGATGATAATCCAAAACATGCAGAAATCCACATCCACACCAATGCTCCAGCACCTCCTGAAACCATTGCTGTCGCTACTCCTACGATATTTCCAGTTCCGATCGTTGCCGCCAGTGCTGTTGTCAATGCTGAAAATGGTGATACATCACCCTCTCCTCTGTTTTTTGTTCTGGATTCTTTACTTAATGTCTTTATAATCGCCCAAGGAAGGTTTCTCCAGGTTAGGAAATTGCATCGAATTGTTAAAAGGATTCCTGTTCCCACGAGAAGCACTAGCATCACTGGTCCCCATACAAAAGCATCCACATCAGATATGATCTTACTTAACATATACTATCTCTCCTCTCTGATCTTATTTTCATTTCTAAAATGCAAAAAAGGAGCAACGAAAATTCGTTGCTCCTTCAACTTATGAACTTAGTATAGCCATATATGACCACTCTGTCAATATTTATTTTAAGGTCATACCAATGCTTTCCCGATCATCTCACCCTGCCTGATCTTTGTCTCACACTGGTTCTTGGTACGTTCTAACAGTTCTTCTCTGATCTCAACCTTATCCTTTTCTAATAATAAAATGATCGTTGAACCTCCAAACTGAAAATATCCTTTCTCAATCCCGCGCCTCATAGATCCGGCTCCATCGTGATTAACAATCTTTCCAACCATCAATGCTCCAACTTCCATCTGGAGTGCATCTCCAAAATGTTTTGTCTTCATCAATGTATATTCTCTGGTATTCTCTTTATAGATTTTCACATGATCATTTGCGATCGGATTGACGGTATGATAAACTCCATCAATCCTATGATTCTCACTCTTAATTCCATCATCAAAATAGCAGTATCTATGATAATCATCTACTGTCAGGCGTAGGATCACGGCATAACCGCCCTGAAAATGTCTTGCGATCTTGCGGTTTCTGATCAATGAATCCAACGTATATCTTGTATCCTTTACAACAAAAGATGTCTTCTCTTCGATTGGATACACACTTACTTTACAGTCGCAAGGACTTCCTAAGATTGTTTTATCTTCCGGAAATGGACGTTTTCCTTCTTTGATCTTTCTTGAGAAGAATTCATTATAAGATTTGTAATTTTTCTTCTCATATTCACTCATATCAATATGATTATTCTTGACAAATCCTTTGATCAGACATTTGGAAATGGGAGAACTTAAGAAAGCTCCCCCTAGTTTGGATACCCAAGGTCTGATTAATATTTTTAGACTGGCTCGTCCTGCCATAGTTGTATACATCCAATGAAGCAAACGATCTTGCCCATTCTCTTCTTCGTAAATATTTCCATCTCTATCGGCATATCTCATCTACGATTCTCCTATCATCTTACAGTAAGAACATCTTTACTGCGATCAATGCTCCAATAACTACAAATGCAAGCATACATTTCTTATCTGGTTTAAAGACTTTAAAATCAAATACAAATAAGAAAGCGATCACTGCTAACATTGCAACATATATGTATGGAAATTCTTCTGGAAAGAATCTTCGAAGCTGATATACGATCGGAATGATCAGTGCAACCGATGTAATTGGCAGTCCCTGATAATGTTTTCTTCTGGAACTGCTGTGTGCCTGACGCTGTTCTTCTGTAACATTAAAATATGCCAGACGAATAACTCCGCCTAAAACATAACACATATAAATGATCCTTGCATACCATTGGTCCATTCCAAGGCAATAACCGATCACAACCGGATACACTCCAAAACAGACAAGATCACATAAAGAATCAATCTCGATTCCAAACTTCTTGGCGTCTTCGCTTCTCTTGATCATCTTTGCGATCGTTCCATCATACATATCTGTTAATCCTGAGATCATCAAACATAAAATTGCGATCTTAAAGTTTCCATTGAATGCCTGTGACATTCCAAATACTGCACTGACAACTCCTAAATATGTCAGTATTACAGATGCATTATAAAATCCTATCATACCTTTTTCCCTCTATTCTTTACGCTTTATCGTAACATGTGCGACTCCTGTCATCACTGCACTGATCAATACCAGTGCATAATAACTGATTCCTCGGCTTAACAGCATTGCCGGATATAATAATCCGCCAACAAAAATCTTCTTAAAGATATTTAAAAATAAGCCTTCACTGATTCCCATTCCGCCTGGCAACGGAAGCATATCCACAGAAATTGAAATAACACTCTGTAAAGCAACTACATCAATAAATCCTAATGCAGAAAGTCCCATTGCTCTGTATACAAGATATGTAATTGAAAAATGGATCAGTCTCTGAATCAATGTGACAACGAACATCCGAAAAATAAAAATCCGATGTCCTTGAATGATTGCTGCTGCTTTATGATACTCGATCATAGAATTCTGAAGTTTTTCAAGACGTTCTTCTTTTTTCTTTAAAATATGGAACTTTTCTAATTTCTGAAACAGCCACAGCACGATTTTGGATGCTAACGTTGGCTCAAATACAAGAATCAGCATGAACGCAACACAAAACACATTCAATGCCATTCCAAGGTAAAAGAAGAATGCTGCCTTCCCAATATATTCTGCCACAAGAAAATGACGGAATAAAAAGATCAGTGCTCCTAAAAATACCAGAACAAATTTATATAAAATGGTAACGATCATCAAAATGACGGTTCCCACGGATATGTCAACTTTATCGCGGTTCATGTAGTAAAGCTGCATTGGCTGTCCGCCAGTTGCAGACGGTGTAATACAACTGAAAAAGAAACCTACAAACGAATATTTGACGCAATTTCTCTTCGGCACATCATTGTAATGAAGCAGCCGTAGCATGCGATAAATAATATACGACTCGCAGCACACAAACACAACGATCATAACCAATCCCGCAATATAATATGCAGGTTTTACTGATTTTAGAACTTCCGCCAGCTCAGAAAGTTCCTTTCCTTTCAATACGGCATATGCAGTCAATCCAAATAATGCAAAGAAAAAGACTGTATTACCGATGACTTTTTTCTTATTCTTCATCTTTCCTACCCTTTGATCTCCGATAATTTCCCTTTGTATTTCACAGATCTTCTCTCTAAACCAACTCGTTGGTTAATCTTCTCAAACACCTTCCAGAGTCCTTGATACAAATTGGTCTTTCTTCCGATCAGATAACAAACTTCACTTAAAATGATCCCGCCAAACACATCTATGATATAATGCTGCTTGGTTACCTGCGTGGAAATACAGACTAAAATTGCAAAAACAAGTGAAAATCTCTGATACCACACTGGAATCTTCTTCTGATGCCTGATCCCAATATAACAAAACCAGCTTACCAAACAGTGAATCGATGGAAATAAGTTTGCCGATTGATCGATCGAATACACAAATCGTAATGCCTGATCCCAAAATCCTGTTCCTGTGATCTCTGGTCTTACCAGCGTTGTTGGCAAAAAGACAAAGAAAATCCCACATACGATCCTTGACAGATAATCTGCTGTCAAAAATCTATACATATGTTCTCTACTGATTCTCGCAGTCATAATGTAGTTCACAACCCAAAACACATAACATATCAAATAAATACTTGTAAATTCTGGGATCACCGGTACCATCCGGTCAAATGCTGTTGTAAAATCATGATGATATAATCCTTTACAAAGCACCATTGTTCCACTGTAAACCAACGTATTCAGTACTAACGCTGTAATCAGCGGAATGATAGAATACTTCGGAATCCATCTCAGAACATAATCTTTTTTCTGATTCATATGTCTGCTCCTTCCAATGATCTATCCTCTTTCTTTTCTCTCTTATGGTTCTTCCATATATCAAAGAATCATGTCAATTCTGACATGATTCTTGTACTATTATATCTTTTCTCTTTTTAAAAGTAAAGGAAAGCGGTCATATTTAATAGTTTTGTAAGATTTACTCTGCTTTCTTTTTTCTTCTATTGAAGAGTCCATAAATACATGGAACCACTAATAATGTTAGTAAAGTTCCATAAATCAAACCACCGATCGTAACGATCGCCATCGGCTGCATCATCTCGGCACCTTGCCCTAAACCAATCGCCATTGTAGATAATCCAAGGATCGTTGTAAGGGCTGTCATCAAGATCGGGCGTACACGCATCGTACCTGCTGTCAGGATTGCTTCTTCAAATTCGTATCCCGATTCTCTTAACTGATTGATCGTATCTACCAGCACGATACCATTATTTACAATGATACCTGCAAGCATAACAAATCCGATCATTGCGATCGCACTTAAGTCTTTTCCAGTGATCAGCAGTCCTAAGAATCCTCCTGTAAATGCCATTGGAATCGTAAATAAAATGATAAATGGCGATTTCAGTGACTGGAACTGTGCTACCATGATCAAATACATAAATGCTACTGCCAGCAATAACATCAGGCCAATCTGTCCTGTTGTTTCCTGAATGGATTCCATCTCACCTTTCATTGTGATACTGTATCCTTTTGGTGCATTATATTTCTTAATCTTCTTTTGTACAGCGCTGCTGACTTTTCCTACATTGTAGCCATCTTTGATCTCTGATGTTACACTCAATGTTCTTTCCTGCTGGTTTCTATTAATAGAAGATAAACTGTCACTATTTCTGAAGTTCGCTACCTGATCCAATGTAACTTCTTTTTCTTTTCCACTTACTGTTCCTGTAAGTTTCACTTTCTTAAGATCATCTCTTGTCAGTGTATTCTTTGCACTATTTCCAACATTGACACTATACTCTTTTTCATTGATCGTGATTGTTGTTGCTTCACTGGCATCTTTTAATTTCTCACTTAACTGTTGATAGATTGTTGCAACTGTTAAACCATTTTTTACTGCCTTTTTCTTGTCTACCACAACATGAAGATCTGGTGTTGTCTCTTCACTTCCATTCGAGATGTTCTGTGTTCCTTTCGTATCCTCTACGATCTGGGCAATATCTTTTCCAATAGATCTTAGTTTATTTAAATCATTTCCTTTGATCTGTACGGAAATACCGCTTCCACCAAGTGCACTCATATCCATACTGGATTCCTGCACTTCAACCTCACAATCAAATTTCTTTGTTTTCTTTAGGATTTCTTTCTTGATCTCTTTGTTTGTATGTTTCTTCTTTTCTTTTAATAAAACATACATACTGGATTGGTCTTCATTTGAAGATCCTCCTGATGTCATTGAAGAGATTCCGGAAGAGCCAGAGGATATCATTCCTGCTACACTATCAACATCTTTGATCTCTTTTACTTTCTTCATTACTGTATCTGTCATTGATGCTGTTTCTTCCATTGAAGATCCCTGTGGCATTTTGATCGTCATCGTCATCTGTGTGCTGTCCATGCTTGGCATTAAAGAACTTCCAATATTCATTGCTCCAAAAATACTTCCCGCGAACAGTGCGAGTGTTACAGCTACTACAATAATCTTACGATTTAACAACCTTGTCATAACTTTACGGTATAATGTCTGCAGTTTATTGATCACTTTACTATCTTTTTGTGTAACTTTATTGAGTACTCCAGCTGACATCATTGGCACAAATGTCACCGCTACGATCAGGCTGGCTACCAGAGAGTAACCGATGGTTAGTCCCATATCCACAAAGAGCTGTTTTGTAAGCCCTGTAGTGAATACGATCGGCAGGAATACAGAAATTGTTGTTAGTGTCGAAGATGTGATCGCTCCTGCAACCCCTCTTGCTCCTGTGATCGCTGCTTCTTTAACTGGAACTCCTTCTTTTCTTAATCGATAGATATTCTCAATAACCACGATCGAGTTGTCCACAAGCATTCCCACTCCAAGTGCGAGTCCCGACAAGGAGATTACATTTAGCGTAATTCCTGTAAAGTACATCAACACCACCGCAAAAATGACACTTAACGGAATGGAGCATGCAATAACGATCGTCGGTCTGACGTCTTTCAAAAATAATAATAGGATAAAGACTGCAAGGATTGCTCCCATTAACAGATTCTGAATAACAGAACCTGTCACCATATCAATGTATACACCCTGATCCATAATATTAACATAATGGAATCCTTTATTTTCTTTGGTAAGTGTCTTCATCTTCGCTGCAACTTTGTCTGCTACATCAGCTGTAGAATAATTATTCTGTTTCTGGACTGTTAATACAACACCGTTATTTCCATTCACACGACAATATGTATCTGCTGAGTTATCTACAATCGCTACGTCTGCTACATCACAAAGTTTGACCGGTGGGATTCCTTTGATTCCAAGATCTAATAATTCCATATTGGCAAGATCTTTTTGATTCGTCACCTTATCTCCAACACGTACCAGATACTGTGTATTCCCTTCACTGATATATCCTGCCGGCATCTCAAAGTTCTGTGCTGTTAACAGTGCTTTGACATTCGCAACTGTCAGCTTATTCTTAATATTTGCAGCTTCTTTTGCCTGCTCTTTACTGGAATCAAGTTGCTGCTGGCTGGAATTCAACTGTGCTTCTCCCTGTGCCAGTTTGATCTCCCCATCATTCATCTTCTGGGTTGCCGTTGCTGATTGTACATTAAACTGTGTCAGTTTAGAATTGATCGTTTTCTTTCCTTTTTTGATCTGTTTTAATGCATTGTTTAATGTTTTTAAATTCTTATCCAATGCTTTGATCGAACTTTTTGCTGTTGTCTCCTGCTTTTTCAGTTCTTCGATCTGAGCCGCAAGCTGCATCTTTGTTGCTGCATCCGGAACTTGTTTTGCCTGTTCTTCCATCTTGGCGATCTGTGTTTTTAATGTCTTGAGGGATGTCTGCAACGATTGTTTCTGCACCTTCAAATTCGTGATTGAACTCGTTACCTGCACCTCTTTCTGAGCAAGACTTAACTGTCCATCCGTAAGTGCAGTCTGAGCTTTCGCAAGCTGAGTATTAGCCTTTGTTCTCTGTGCATCTAATGTGTTCTTTCCAGATTCCATCTGGGCTCTTGCCTGATCAATCTTATTTTGAGCTTCATCAAACTGACCATTCAATGCCTTCTCGATCTTCTCATTTAATTTATTGATCTTCTTCTCGCTGATGATCGCATTGATCTGTTCTGTTACAAGTCCTGTACTACTTACAGATGCGACTCCATCAACAGCTTCTAAAGATGGTGCAATCTTATCATTGATCAACTCTGATAATTCCGTATTACTTAACTTATCAGAATCCATAGCTGTTACCATAACCGGCATCATATCTGGATTTAATTTCACGATCGTTGGATTGCCTACTTCGTCTGGCCAGTAGCCTTTGATCATGTCAAGCTTCTCTCTCATATCAAGAGATACTGCATTCATATCCGTGTCACCTTCAAATTCCAAAATGACCATTGACATATTCTCACTGGAAATTGAATTAACTTCTTTGATATTTGAAATCGTTGCCATTGATTGTTCCACTGGTTTTGTAACTGTCGTTTCCACAGTCTCCGGAGATGCTCCCTGATATGTCGTCATAACGATTGCATATGGCAGTTCCATACTTGGAAGCAAGTCTGTTGTCATCTTTGTAAATGACACGATTCCTAAAATGATAACTAGTACAACCGCTACAATGACTGTATACGGTTTCTTTACGCTGAATTTTGAGATCATTTTCTTACCTTTCTCATATTTCTTTTCTTATTCCTTATTTGTCTCTTTTGATTACTATTTTGATAACCAAAGTAATTTAATGATATTCCTGTTTCTTAAAGAAGTCAATCACTTTTATTGATAATTGTCAATTAATGTATCGGATTGTGAACTTTTTTTCACACAACAAAAAGAAACCAGAATACATCTTCTTATGTACTCTGGCTTCTGTATATTCTTGATCTCTTATTCTACACTGTAGTTTGGTGCTTCTTTTGTGATATGGATGTCATGTGGATGACTTTCTTTTAAGGATGCAGCAGAAATCTTAACAAATTCTCCTGTCTCCTGTAATGTCTTGATATCTTTTGCTCCACAATATCCCATTCCAGAACGAAGACCACCCATCATCTGGAAGATTGTGTCTTCAACAGTTCCTTTATATGCAACACGTCCTTCGACACCTTCTGGAACTAACTTCTTAGCGTTTGTCTGGAAGTAACGGTCTTTACTACCATTCTCCATAGCTGCTAAGGATCCCATTCCACGATATACTTTGTATTTTCTTCCCTGGTATAATTCGAAGTCTCCAGGGCTTTCGTCACATCCTGCAAGCATACTTCCTAACATACATACATCAGCTCCAGCTGCGATCGCTTTTGTAAGTTCTCCTGAATATTTGATACCACCATCGGCAATAATTGGAATTCCTGCTTTCTTAGCTTCTTCATATGCACTCATGATCGCTGTGATCTGTGGTACACCGATACCAGCTACGACACGAGTTGTACAGATAGATCCAGGTCCGATACCGATCTTCACACAGTCAGCTCCTGCTTCGATCAATGCTTTTGCTCCTGCTCCTGTTGCAACGTTACCTGCGATCACCTGAAGATCTGGGAATTTATCTTTGACCATTCTTACGACTCTTAATACGTTTGCAGAATGTCCATGTGCTGAGTCAACAACGATAACGTCAACATGAGCATTCACTAATGCCTGCACACGATCTAAAACGTCTGCTGTGATACCAACACCAGCTCCACATAATAATCTTCCCTGATCATCTTTCGCTGCATTTGGATATTTGATCTGTTTCTCAATATCTTTGATCGTGATCAATCCTTTTAAATTAAAGTCATCATCAACGATTGGTAATTTTTCTTTTCTTGCTTTTCCTAAAATCTGTTTTGCTTCTTCTAATGTAATTCCTTCTTTAGCTGTTACTAGTCCTTCAGAAGTCATAGATTCTTTGATCTTCTTAGAGAAATCTGTCTCGAACTTTAAGTCACGGTTTGTGATAATACCAACAAGCTTTGTACCTTCTGTAATTGGTACACCGGAAATACGATACTTCGCCATTAAGTCGTCAGCATCCTGAATGGTATGTTCTGGTGATAATGAAAATGGATCTGTGATAACCCCGTTTTCAGAACGTTTTACCTTATCCACTTCTTCTGCCTGTTCTTCAATTGACATGTTCTTATGTATAATACCAATTCCACCCTGTCTTGCCATTGCGATTGCCATGCGGTGTTCTGTAACAGTATCCATGCTGGCACTCATCAGTGGAATATTTAACTGAATCTTGTTTGTCAATCGTGTACGTGTATCCACATCATTCGCAATCACTTCTGAAAATGCTGGTACTAATAAAACATCATCAAATGTAATTCCTTCACCAATTAACTTACCCATTTTCTTGTTTTCCTCACTTTCTTGTATTTTAATATCTGATTTGTATTGTTAGATATGTTAACAAATAGTTTCTTTGATGTCAACAGATTATTTTATACTTTTTTTAAAACGTATGGATTATTTTCTGTACATGTATGGAATTATCTGAATATTCTAAATATAGCAATCCACACTTTACATCTTTTTAAGTACAAGAAAAGGAATTACTGCTTTCACAATAACTCCTTTTCTATGATCTTGATATCAATCCGCTTGATATCTCTTGTAATCTCTACTCTTCTACGATAGAAATTTTACTTCCAATCGCAAGTTTTGGCATTGGCTTTGCCTCAACACAAATACTTCCAGGAAGACCTGCTTCTTTCGCTCCACTGAAGACAACGGTTAAATGTCCCAGTGTCTCCAAATTAGACTGGGCAATATCTCCTACGGCAGTGATGAGATATTCTTTCTGATCCACAACCAGTTTATCTCCTTTTTTGATTGTTCCGTCTACCTTCTTCTGATCGATGAAATGACAGAAATCTTTTAATGTATCTGGTACATTGTCTCCGAATAATACAAACATACCTTCCTCAAAAAAAGCATCTACCTGTTCTCCCAGTTCGATAATCTCAGTCTGAAATATTGCTTTTCCCATTTGGAATCCTCCTTTTATTTACCCTGTAATTTCTGATCGATTGCTGCTGCTGCTTTCTTTCCTGCTCCCATGGCAAGGATAACTGTTGCTGCTCCAGTTACTGTATCTCCACCTGCGTACACACCATCTTTGCTTGTCTCCATTGTCTCTTCGTTGACAATGATTCCACCCCACTTCTGAGTGTCAAGTCCTGGTGTTGTGTGACGGATCAGTGGGTTAGGGCTCTGTCCGATCGCAATGATGACTGTATCAACATCAAGATCATAATTAGATCCTTCGATTGGCTGTGGAGAACGTCTTCCAGATGCATCTGGTTCACCCAGTTCCTGTTTAATGACCTCCATGCTGCTTACCCATCCGTTTTCATCTGCTTTGATCGCAGCTGGGTTATTTAAGAATTTGAAGATAATTCCTTCTTCTTTTGCGTGATGTAATTCTTCTAAACGTGCTGGTGCTTCTTCCTCGCTACGACGGTATACGATATAAACTTCTTCTGCACCTAATCGTTTTGCTGTTCTGGCAGCATCCATTGCTACGTTACCAGCACCTACGACTGCTACTTTCTTACCAACTTTGACTGGAGTTGGGCACTCTGGGAATTTGTATCCTTTCATTAAGTTTACACGAGTCAAGAATTCATTTGCAGAATATACTCCTAAGTGGTTTTCTCCAGGAATATTTAAAAATCTTGGAAGTCCTGCTCCACTTCCTACAAAGACTGCTTTGTATCCATCTTCCATTAATTCATCAATTGTGATAGAACGTCCAACGATAACGTTTGTTTCAATATCTACACCTAACTTCTGAACGCTTTCGATCTCTTTTGCTACCAGATCTTTTGGCAGACGGAATTCTGGAATACCATAACTTAATACTCCACCTGGTTTATGTAATGCTTCAAAGACTGTTACATCATAACCTTTCTTGATCAGTTCTCCGGCACATGTGATACCAGCAGGTCCACATCCGACAACTGCTACTTTCATTCCGTTCTTCTCAATATTAACTTCTGTTTCTTTGGCGTTTGCCATATGCCAGTCTGCGACGAAACGTTCCATACGTCCAATACCAACAGGCTCTCCCTTGATACCACGAACACATTTTCCTTCACACTGGTTCTCCTGTGGACATACTCGTCCGCAGATTGCAGGTAATGCATTCTCTGTTGTGATCACTTCGTATGCACCTTCAAAATCTCCTGCTGCTACTTTCTCGATAAATGCTGGAATTGGTACGTTAACCGGACATCCTCCAACACAAGGTTTATTCTTACAGTTTAAGCAACGAGCTGCTTCTTCCATTGCCATCTCTTTTGTATATCCAAGAGCAACTTCTTCAAAGTTCTTATTACGGATATTTGGGTCCTGTTCTGGCATAGCTACCTTCTTAAGACTCATATTTGCCATCGTTTACATCCCCCTTCCAATTCTACATTCATGTTCTTCTTCTCTGAACATACCCTGACGCTGCATACATTCGTCAAAGTTTACTTTAAATCCATCAAAATCTGGTCCGTCAACACATGCGAATTTTGTTTCTCCACCGATGTTGACACGGCATCCACCGCACATTCCTGTTCCGTCGATCATGATCGGATTTAAAGATACCATAGTTGGGATGTCATATTCTTTTGTGATCTTAACCACATTCTTCATCATGATAAGTGGCCCGATTGCGATAACTTCATCGTATTTTACTCCAGCTTTGATCTGGTCTTCTAATACTGTTGTAACGAAACCTTTGGTTCCAAGACTTCCGTCATCTGTTGCAATATATACATTATCGCAGAATTCTTCGAATAATTCCTTAAGAATAACAAATTCTGCACTCTTACCACCAATGATCACATCAACTGGTACTCCCATCTTCGCTAACTTACGAAGCTGTGGATATAATGGGGCTGCACCTACACCACCGGCTACACCGATGACACGGTCACACTTGTGCAAAGGAGCTGGCTGACCTAATGGTCCCACGAAATCCTGTACATAATCTCCTTCTGCTTTCTTGCTTAACAATTCTGTTGTATATCCTACAACCTGATAAATGATCGTTACTGTCTCTTTCTCACGATCATAATCTGCGATCGTTAAAGGAACCCTTTCTCCATCTTCATCTACTCGGATAATAATGAACTGTCCCGGTTCACATTTTCTTGCCACATAAGGAGCATGAATCTCCATTAACTCAACTGCCTGGTTAAGTGTCTGCTTCTTGACAATCTTATACACCACGTACACCTCTTTCTTAAAATATCTTCTTTTTATTATACATGGAATCTGCACAATAAGAAAGTGTTTTTTTATTTATTTTTTGTCGGCAATAAAATTATATAAAATTTTATTTTGCATCGCAATATTTAATGAAATTCTATTTTATATTTTTGTTATTATTTATGTAAAAAGCAGCATAACTGCTTTCTTTGCTGCCATGCTGCTTACTTTCTACATTATTATAAAGCTGCTTCGTAAATACTTACAATATCTTCTTTACTCAATGGTACAAAAGATCCCTTGCATCCATCGGCCGCTTTCTGTGCCATAATGTCAAAATATTCTTTATCAATTCCAACATCTGTTAACGTCTGTGGAAGTCCCATCTTCTTAAAGTACTCTCTCGTATATGCAATTCCTTCTTTGGCTGCTGCCATGTCATCGTCATTTACAACATCCCAGACATTTCTTGCATAGTCTGCAAATTTATATGCTGTATCATCATTCAATGCAAATTCCATCCAGTGAGGTGTTAAGATCGCTAATCCTTCTCCATGTGTGATATCATAGAATGCGCTTAATTCATGTTCCATTGGATGTACACACCATGCGACTTCAGCTCCATATTGAATCATTCCGTTAATGGCCATACTTGCTGTCCACATCAGATTAGCTCTTGCATCATAATTGTCTGGTTCTTCTAAAGCAACAGGACCATATTTAAAACAGTTCTTTAACAGTCCTTCCGCAAATCTTGCTTGAACGTCTGCATTCTTCACATTGGTAAAGTAATTCTCACAAATATGACTGATGATATCTGCTGTTCCAGCCGCTGTCTGTTTTTTTGATACCGAATAGGTATATTGCGGATCAAGGATTGACATCTTTGGTTTCATATGATCACTTGCAGTTCCCCATTTTTCATTCTTTGACATATCGGAGATAACCGCAAATTTATCCATCTCTGATCCTGTGGCTGATAATGTCAGGACACTGTAAATTGGCAATGCTTTCTTGATCCATCTTGGTGTAATAACCAGATCCCATGGATCCCCATCATAGCAAGCTCCTGCCGCTACAACCTTTGCACAGTCAATGACAGATCCTCCTCCAATAGCAAGTACCATATCGATGCTGTTTTCTTTACAAAGTTTTACACCTTCTCTAACAGATTCAATCTTTGGATTTGGCGCGATTCCTGATAATTCAAAGATTTCCATATCTTCTTCTTTTAAAATCTTGACTGCTTCGTCATAAATTCCTGCTTTTTTGATACTTCCACCGCCATAGCATAGTAAAACTTTGTTACCGCTCTCTGAAAGTTCACTAAGATGAGAAATCTGTCCTTTTCCAAAATGAATCTTTGTTGGAATAGAATACGTAAAATTGTTCATGGCTACCTCCTGTTTTTAGCGTTTCATTTATTCTTCGTCTAACATGACACTTACCCTGTACATTCCAGGTTTGCTTGCCTCTTCATAAGCTTCCTGCAGTCTGCTTAGTGGAAATTTCTTCTCTTCTACCAATTTAGACACATCCACAACCTTGCTACTTAATGCTTGGGCAGCTTCTTTGAAGTCTTCATGATCTGCCCCGAATGTCCCGATCAGTTCCATCTTTCTATAGTGTAACATATTTGAGTCAACTTTCAACTCTGGAACTGGATATCCTGCCGCAAATAATAACATTCTTCCATCATTTTGTTTTAACATCTCAAGTCCCTGACTGTTGGCACTGGTTGCTCCAACAGCTACGATCACAGCATCTGCTCCAATTCCTTCCGTTAACTCTTTTACCTTTTCTACAGGATCACTTTCATTACAGTCTATCACTTCAAATCCCATCGCTTTGGCTGTCTCAATCTTCTTAGGGATCATCTCTGATACGATCACACGACATCCGTAAGCTTTCGCTGTCTGGGCGTTAATTAATCCCATAGTTCCTGCACCAATGACTACAACTGTTTCAAATGGCTTTAATCTTAATTTCTTTGCTCCATGAATGACTGTTGCAAGTGGTTCCATAAATCCTGCTTCCGATGGATTTAGGTCATTCGCCACTTTATAAACTCCACTTGAATTCTTTACACAATAATTTGAAAAACCAAAGAATCCCCATTTATATCCATCTTCTGTATCATTGCGAATTTCTTCACACTGATCGATATGTCCTTCACGACAAGCAGGACAATGTCCGCATCCTTCGTATCCAGTTGCTACCATATCTCCTACTTTGAGATCTGTTACTTTTTCTCCAACCTGTTCAACGATCCCTGCTGCTTCATGTCCTCCTGCCATAGGATATCCCTGATGTTCTCGTAATCCTAACCACTGTCCATAATCTGTCGTGCAGATATTACATACTTTCATATGAAGTAATACATCATATGGCCCTACTTCTGGAAGATCACGTTCTCTGACCTCTGCAACACCCTTTTTTACCAAACACCCAAACTTCATTTTCCTTCCCATGACACTGCACTTCCTTTCAAAATTCATCCTTCTTATCTTTATTTTTTCATATATTGATGTACCGTACCTAGACTACTCCATTGCTATGCTTTGTTTACACTGCCGAATAGTGTGATGTAGTGTTTTAATGCTTCTTTGTATCCTATCCTCATCTCATTAGAAAGATCAAACATATTCGCTGTTTTATTTCCAAATTCTCCAAGACTTCCATCTTTCTTCATATGATCATAGTTAATCTGTAAGTATCCTTTTAATGTTTCTAACCCTGCGTTACTTAAGTCTGTGCACAAATTAACTTTCTGAATTCCTGTCTGCACTGCTTTCTTCAGGTTATCATCTCCTGTTCCTGATCCTCCATGAAGAACTAATGGCACTTCGACCATCTGATGCAAGTCTGCTAATAGTTCAAATTCCAGTTTTGGAGTTCCATGGTAAGTTCCGTGAGAAGTTCCAACAGATACTGCCAACGCATCTACATTCGTCTGTTTTACAAAATCAATCGCTTCTTCTTTCCTTGTAAGACCGGAATCTCTGGTCTGTTCGTATTCAAATCCCTGTCCAACATGTCCAAGTTCTGCTTCTACAGAAACTCCAACTGCATGAGCAATCTTTACGATTTCTACAACTTCTCTGACATTCTCTTCAAATGTCAATGTAGAACGGTCTACCATGACAGATGTATATCCACAGCGGATTGCCTGAATGATCTCTTCAAATGGTCC
>OLNN01000617.1_pt1 | contig 36573 bp, 28 predicted proteins | sample 1672141 | NCBI WGS metagenome assembly OLNN01 (sample SAMEA3136652, study PRJEB25190) | human gut metagenome | biome: human gut; feature: human-associated habitat; material: faeces | place: Austria | collected 2013
GCGTTCGCCGTCTGTATATTTAGAATGGGAGAAGAAGAACGCTGCGTGGGTGCGGCTTACTCGTAGAACTTGGCGGTCTCCTGGTACATGTTTTCGACCGCGTCCTCCGGCGACATGCCGCCGATGATGCACTCCTGTTCGTACTTGCCGATGACCTGGTCCTTGATCTCGGTGTAGGCCTCGTCAAAGGGCATCGTGACGAAGTATTCGAGCTGGTCGACGGCCACGTCCAGGTAGGGGTACTGGGCCAGCATCTCCTGGTATTCGGCCGAGTTCAGCGCGGCTTCGCTGGTGGGCAGGTAGCCGGTGCCGGCCGCGTACTTGCCGGCGACCTCGCCGCTGCACATGTACTTCATGAACTGCCAGGTGGCTTCCTCTTCCTCCTGGGTCATGCCCGCAAAGGCCACCAGGTTGGACCCGCCAGGGATGGCCGCGTAGGTCACGTCCTTCGGGATGTAGGCCACGCCCACCTCAAAGTCGCTGTTGTCGGCCAGGCTGCGGTACTGCGCCGAGCTCTGCATCGTCATGGCGCAGGTGCCGGCCATGAAGGCGTTGCGCAGCGCCGCGTTGGAGGCGTAGTCCTCGCCCTCGGGCAGGTAGAGGGTGCCCTCGTTCATCATGTCCAGCCACAGTTGCAGCGGCTTGGTGCCGGATTCGTCGTGGAAGCCGATGTTGTTGCCCTCCGCGTTGTAGATCTGGCCGCCGGCGGTCAGCACCATGGCCAGATAATACCAGGAGTCGCCCAGCGGCAGCCCGAAGCCATAGGTGCCGTCCTTGGTCAGGGCCTTGGCGTCATTGCGCAGGTCGTCCCAGGTTTCGGGGGCATCCAGGCCTGCCGCCTGGAAGGCGTCGGCGTTGTAGTACAGCACCGGCACGCTGCGGCCGTTGGGCAGCGAGATGAGCTGGCCGTCGCAGTAGGAGAAGTCCATTACGCCGTCATAGAAGCTGTCCAGGTCAAAGTCGGGGTCGTTCTCGGCGTAGGGCATCAGGTCCAGCAACATGCCGGCATTGGCGTACATGCCCACCGAGGTGATTTCGATCTGGGCCACCTGGGGCGCGTTGCCGCCGGACACGGCGGCCTGCAGCTTGGTTCCGGCGGTGGTGTAGTCGCCCTGGTAGATGGCTTCCACATACACATCGTCCTGGCTGGCGTTGAACTCGTCCACGATCTCTTGCAGCAGCTCGCCGGTCGTGCTGCCCATCGAGTGCCAGAACTCAATGGTGACCGGGCCGTCCCCGGCCGATTCACCGGTGGCGGTGGGGGCCGCCCCGCCGGAACAACCGGCCAGCAGGCTCAGCAAGCTGGCCGAGGCCAGCACGGATGCGATCAGTCGTTTCATACCTTGTTTCTCCTTTTGTCTTTTGTGTCAGAATAAGGGGGGGGGGAGCGTTCCGGCGCCGCTGGCGCCGCCGCGGGGAAGGGTTTGGCATCAGTCCCGGAGCAGTTCGCGCACCGGCTGGCCCTGCGCCGCCGGCATTGTGAGGCCCAGCAGGGCGGCCCAGGTGGGGGCTTCGTCGATCAGGCGGCCGCGCGCCACCGTCACGCCGGGGCGCACCTGCGGCCCGGCGGCGAAGAAGGTCGGCTGCGGGCCCTTGGTTGGCAGGTGGCCATGGGCCGAAACCGAGATCTTGTAGTCGCTGTTGTCCGCCTGCTGCAACACCGGGCCGGTGCACCGGTTGCCGAAGGCGGTGCCTTCGCGGCTTTCGAGCACATACTGGAAGGGGCCGGCCAGGTGCCACTGCTCCCGGGCCTGCCGGGCGGTAAAGACCTGCTCCACCCCGAGCGATTCGTCGGCCACAAAGCTTTGCAGCAACGCCTCCACCTGGCGGCGGACCGCCTCGTCGGCGGGGTCGGCCAGCACGACATGGGCGGACAGCCCCGCCGAGTGGCAGTAGGCCTTCCAGGACGTGACGCGGCCGGTCTCGCCGGCGTCGAGCAGGCCGTGTTCCCGAAACAGGATGTTCGGGTGGAACACCTGCCGCACCGGCAGGTGGCCGTGGTCGCCCACCACCACAAAGTTGGTCGCATCGTACAGGCCCAGTTGCTTGAGCAGCCCGGCCACCCGGCCAAACCGGGCGTCGCAGGCCTGCAAGGCCTCCCTGGCTTCGGGGGAGAAGGCGCCGTGTGCGTGCCGCGCGTGATCGAGGTAGCTCAGGTGCAGCAGGATCACCTCGGGCTGGTGGTCGCGGATCACATCCAGCAGGCAGCAGGTGCCGAACTCGTCCAGTTCTGGCTGGTATTTCCAGCGCAGCAGGTGGCTGTACCGGTCGTAGAGCGTTTCGATGCCCGGCGAGCAGACCTGCACAAACCGCGGGCGGCCGTCGCCGCCCGGCTCGTCCGACCAGATCTCCGGGATGTCGTAGGTGATGTGGGGGTCCGCCCCGGTCACCGGCCAGTTGACCACACAGCTCGTGTAGCCCGCCGTGTACGCCGCGTCCAGCAGGGTCGGGACCTTCAGCTCCGCCCGCCGCCAGTGCCATTCGGGGTGGGGGTTGTCAACCTGCACCTTCTCGTTGTGGTAGATGCCGTGTACATCGGGGTAGCAGCCGGTGAGCATCGTCGCGTGGGCCGCGTAGGTCATGGCCGGGTACACCGACTGCACCCGCTCCACCTGGGAGCCGGCGGCCAAAATAGCGGACAGGTTGGGGCAGTCCTTGAGCCAGCCCATGTCGTCGTAAAACAGCGAATCCACCGAGAGCACAAACAAACGTCGCATGGCAGCCTCCTTACTTGATGCCGGAATACACAAAGGCGTTGCGGATCTTTTTGCTGGCCAGTACATACAACCCCAGCATGGGCAGCACCAGCAGCAGGTTACCGGCCATAATGATGTTCCACCGCTGCAAAGAGTCGGCGTCCTTGAGCAGCGCGATGCCGATGGGCAGCGTGCGGAAGGCGTCTTTGCTCGTCATGATCAGCGGCCAGAAGTAGTTGTTCCAGTTGCTGATGAAGGACAGCAGCCCGATGGTCACGAGCGCGGATTTGGCCATTGGCATCATGATCTTGAACATGATCTTGATGTCGCTGGTGTCGTCCAGCCGCGCCGCCTCGATGACCTCCTCCGGCACCTGCATAAAGTATTGCCGCAGCAGGAAGATCCCGAAGGGGTTGGAGATGAACGGCACGATGAGGGCCTGGTAGGTGTCCATCCAGCCGATCTCGCTGAACATGAAGTAGACCGGCAGAAAGGTGATCTGCATGGGGATCATCTGCCCGAGCATGACCAGCGCAAACACCAGCGGCTTGGCCCGGAAGCGGTACTTGGACAGTGCGTAGGCCGCCGGCACAATGATGAGATACTGCAAAAACACGACGCAAACGCAGACGATGATGGAGTTTTTCAGGTACCCCAGCACCGGCACCGTCTTGAACACCTCGGCAAAGTTGTCCCACTGGGGGCTGGCCGGCCAGAGGGTCGGCGGCACGCTGATGGTCTCCTGCAAGGTCTGCAACGCGGTGCTGATCATCCAGAAGAACGGGAACGCCATCACGACGATCAGCACAAGTTTCCCCACCAGGTCCAGCGCGCTCAGCACAGCGCCGGCGCCGATTCGTTTGGTTTTCATCCATGGCCCTCCTTTATTGATAGTGTACGCTCTTTTTGCTGATGCGGAACTGCAGCCAGGTGACCACGCAGACGAAGAACAGCAGCACCACGCCGGCCGCGCAGGCCTGGCCCGGCTTGCCATAGCTGTAGGCGTAGTCATAGATGTAGTACACCAGCGTGTTGGTGGCGTTGAGCGGGCCGCCGCCGGTCATAATGCTGATGCTGTCGAACACCTTGAAGGAGGCGATGGTGGCCACCACCGTCGTGAACAGGATGGTGGGCGAGATCATCGGCAGCGTGATCTTGAAAAAGGTCCGCCAGGCCGGGGTGTCGTCCATCTCGGCGGCCTCGTAGACGCTCGCGGGGATGTTTTGCAGCGCCGCCATGATCAGCAGCACATAGTACCCGAGGCCCTTCCACACCATGACCAGCGAGAGGGAGAACAGCGCCGTCTTGGGGGAGGACAGAAACGGGAAGGATTCCAGCCCCAGGAGGTTCAGCACCGCGTTGAAAAAGCCGTTTTTGGAATCCATCAGCCACAGAAACAGCGTGGACACCGACACCACCGAGATAATGTGCGGGGTGAACAGGCAGGTCTGCACCCACTGGTTGAGCCGCGGGTGGCGCTTCGAGCTGAGCCAGGCCGCGATGAGCACGGCCAGCACCATCGTCATGACCACCGTAATCAGGGTGTAGATGGCGGTGTTGAGCAGCACTTCGCGGAAGTCGGCGGACTCAAACAGCGCCTGGTAGTTGGCAAGGCCCACAAACTCGGGGTCACGGCTGATGAGGTTGCCGCCCATCACCGAGCGGTAAAACAGGTAGCAGATCGGGTAAACCGTGAATACCAGCAGCAAAATCACGGCCGGGGCGGCCAACAGGTAGCCGGCCAACTGGTCCCGGTTCGCCTTGTGCCGGGCGCCTGCCCGGGCGAGCGGTTGTTTCATGCCCGGTCACCTCCGTAAACGGCGGCCACCGCCGCCTGCGCCGCGGGGGCGAAGGGGAGGCGCAGTGTGTCGGCGCCGAACAGGTACATGCTGTCGAAGGCGACGCTGACGGTCAGGGCGCTGTTCCCGTCGATCTCCTCCTCGCTCTTGCACATGATGACGCCGAAGGGGGTGTCCATTGAGTAGATGATCTCGGCACCCAGGACCTCCTTGGTCTGCACCCGCGCCGGGATGTTGATGCCCTTGGCCGGGTCGATGGCGCGCAGCTTGACCCGCTCGGGGCGGAAGCCCAGCTTCATACCGTCGGGCAGTTGGCCGTCCCAGATGTTGGTCTGCGGGCTGCCCACAAACTGGGCGGTGTAGATGCTGTTGGGGTTGTGGTAGAGCTCCCGCGGGCCGCACTGCTGGACGATCTTGCCCTTGTCCATCAGCACGATGTCATCCGCCATCGACATGGCCTCCACCTGGTCGTGGGTCACATAGACGAAGGTGGTGCCCATGCGCTTGTGCATGTTGATGAGTTCCACCCGCATCTGGGCGCGCAGCTTGGCGTCCAGGTTGGACAGCGGCTCGTCCATCATAAAGACCTTGGGCTTTTTGACCATCGCGCGGGCCAGCGCCACGCGCTGCCGCTGCCCGCCGGAGAGGTTCGCGGGCTTGCGCCGGAGGTACTCGGTCAGGCCGACGACCTCGCAGACCTCGCGGATGCGGCGCTTTCGCTCCTCCGCCGGGACCTTTTTGTTGATCAGGCCGAACTCGATGTTTTCCTCCACCGTCATGGTGGGATACAGCGCGTAGTTCTGGAACACCATCGAGATGTCCCGCTTGCCGGGGGCCACCTCGTTGACCCGCTGCCCGTCCAGCAGCACGTCGCCGGAAGTCGGCGCGTCGAGGCCGGTGATCATGCGCAGCGTGGTGGACTTGCCGCAGCCGGACGGCCCGACCAGGACGGTGAAGGAGCCGTCCCGGATTTCCAGGTTCAGGTTTTCAACGACAATGTCTTTTCCATAGGCTTTCGTGACGTTGTGTAAGGATATGAAGCTCATGTCTTTCCCTCGCTTTCCGTACCCAGTATACCGCGAAAGCGAGCGCGCCGGTATTGCGGATTTCTCGGATTTTGTTGCTGTATTCTACATGGTCCGCCCCGCAAGAAATTACATTATATAGGGATTTTTCCCGCATTTTACACAGCGCCGCCCCGCCTGACAGGTTCTTTACAAAGGGGCCGGCTGCGGTACGGCATACGCCCTCCGAAAGCCGGCCGTGCCGGGATACCGCCGGGGAGCCATGGGGCGGCTTCGTTTTTCGAATCATTGCATCGTGCCTGTTTTCGGGGGCTATGATTCTTTTTGCGTAAGGGTCTGTTGCAAAATGAAATTGTCGTCATCGTCATGACCGTCATTTTTATAGATAAAGCAACAGGGAGGCCCCGAGCAATGAGGCTTCCCTGCTGCTTTTATCTTGTGGTTTTTGGCTTACTGATTTCCCGCCTCTAACATTTTCTGCTCGCACTCCCAGGCTATCGCATCCGCCGGCTGCAGCATCGTATCCAGCAACCCTGCCGCCTGCTCCTTGCAGGTATCCTGTGGGTGGCAGTAGGTGCGCTCCAGGAAGGCAGTGTCCGCATGGCCCAGCAGGTCGGCGGTCACCTGTTTGCTGGTTCCGTTTTCCAGCAGATAGGTGGCGAAAAAATGACGCATCGTGTGCAGGTGGTAGTCTTTGGGGAAGCCGTTTCTGTCGTATAATTTACGCAGGTGGCGGCTGAACGTATCCGGGTGAATGGGGTTTCCGTTTTTGGCGAAAATCAGGTCATCCGGGCAGACGCCGTTGTTTTCCACAATTTGGTTGAAAAGTAACTCGCCCAAGTAATCGTATACCAACTGGGGTAGTACCACCACGCGGGTGCGGTGGCTTTTGGTGTCACTTTCCACCACACCTTTACCAACTACCGTGCTGCGGGAGTGTTGGATCAGCAGTTGATTACCTTCATGCAAATCGCGCCAGCGCAGGGCACATAACTCCCCTCGGCGCAGGCCGGTGGATAACGCCAGCAGATAGTACACCCGGTAAAGCAATGGTTCCTGCAAAATGCATTGCAACAGCTTCTGCATCTCCCACGCCTGCGGGATGCGCTGGGGCGTGCGCTTCACACGCAGTTTGTCCACGCGGTGAGCCGGGTTGTACAGCAGGATGTCGTTTTTCACCGCATCTTGCAAGACGGCGGAAACAGCGTCAAGATACTTATGTACGGTGTTTTCGCTCAGCGGCTGGTCGCCGCGGCCGGGACGCTGGCGCAGTTCCTCGCACAGTTCTTCCAGCACCATAGGCCGGATCTTGCACAGCGGCAGTCCGCCAATGGCAGGGTACACCGCCTCCAGCATCCGGCGGTAGCCCTCCAGTGTACTGACTTTGTAGCGTTTGGCCATTCGTTCCAGCCAGCGGTTGGCGTAGTCCTCGAACCGGGTGTTCTCGCTCTGGTCGATGCCGGTGCGGAACCGTTTTTCCAGCCGCTCCGCCTCGGCCATAACGTATTGTTGGATACCCCGTTTCGCCACCTCTTTAGGAACAGTAATAGTTCGTGCCTGCATCCGCTTTTGACCATTGGGTTTATAGCCATTACAAACTGTAATTTTATACTTACGTTCTCCGCGTTGTTGAACGCATGCCATACAAGCACCTCCCTTACACATTGAATCTTATGATGCCAGTGACGGACGTGACGCTGGTGACGGTTGTGACGGCAATGACGGGACCCCCCGGTATAGCTGTGTCTGTCACACCCGTCACTGCCGTCACTCGTGTCACAGATGTCACCAACATGGGCCTCATAGCGTAGGCACAGTAGCCGTTTGCTGTTGGTGCGCTTGGTCTCTAACAGGATTCCGTATCGGGCCAGCGCCTCATCGTGGCCTTGCAGATATTTGGAAAGCATCGCCGGACTCCAATAGTTCCCCTGCCTTTCCAGTTGGGCTGCCAGTTCAGTGGCGGTTCCCCGGAACTCCCCCGCCGCCAGCAGTTTTTTCAGGGCATTCACAACCAAAGCCAGTTGCAGCTGCTCCTGTGGCACGGCCCGGCTCCACCGGCAGTCGGCAAATTCCAGTTCTTCCTCCACGTCCTCAATGTCCCGCCCGGTGGCATAGAGGGTGGCGGTGCCATCCTGGCGTTTGTTGCGCATCAGGATGAGGGTTCCATCCGCCGCACCAGCCAGCCCATTGGTGCCCGACAACCGGTTGAATGGATCATCGTCCGCCATTTTGCGCAGATGGTGGATGACCAACAAGCAGATGCCATTGCGGTCAGCCAGTGCTTTCAAGATGCCGGCATCCTCGTAGTCGCTGCTGTAGGACATCCCACTGCCATTGACACATCGCACCTTTTGCAGCGTATCCAGCACTACCAGCCGGATATGCGGATATTCTGCAAGCTGCGCTTCGATCTGCCGTTCCAGGCCCCGGCCTATGGGCGCTGCACGGTGGCAGAGGTGCAGCCCCTCCGGCGCGGTATCCGCCAGCCGCAAAGCCCGGCTGTGCAGCCGCTGTGGCCCGTCCTCCAGCGCCAGGTAGAGCACCTCGCTTTTCCGCGTTGCGCGCCCCAAAAAGGCCTTTCCGCCGCACACAGCGAGGCACAACTGCAGCGCCATCCAGCTCTTGCCCACCTTGGGTGAACCGCCCAGTATGTACAGGCCCAGCGCCAGCAGCCCATCTACCAGGTACTCCACCGGTTCCAGCGGCTGGGCGTACAATTGCTGCATTGTGTAGGTTTTCAGTTTGTTGGTTTCATTCGTCATCGCATTTTCCTTTCTGCCTCGCGGCCTTACTTGTTGTGATTTCTTCCCAGCCAGGTAACAAGGGGTTTGGGTACTCCCAAAAGTTTGCGTTTGGACATCCAAACGCTATGCTAGCAAAACTTACTGGGCTGAGAAAGAAACCTTTCAGCTGGTTTTTTTCGCATCCTTGTCCACCTGTACCCGGGTGGATTCCAATAGGAATCCTAGCGGGGAATCTGATAGCCAGAGTGGATTCCTATAGGAATCCCTGCCGGAGCAAGTGGTATCATACGGGTGATACCACCCTCTCCGCGGCCCGCAAAAGTGGTATCACACGGGTGATACCATTCCCGCATTCGGTTCGTCCAAGTTCAAATTCAGATGATAATGTGCTCTTGCCATGCGCCCTCCTTTACGCGCTTATTGCGCTGACTTGACTTGAAATCAAGAATTTGGTATGCTAATTATGCGAATATTCCGCATCTATTTGCCTTCTATTTTATGCGCCATATTCGCATCTGTCAATGCAGTTCATAAATTATTAAGCAATATATCTGCACAATTTGGGAGGTGTCTCATGACATTTGGTGAAAAGCTGCGCCGTGCTCGCAAAGAAAAGGGCCTGACGCAAGCCGAACTTGCCAATCAGGCCGGGTTGGGGCTGCGGACGATCATCGCTTACGAAAAGGGCGAGACCTACCCGCAAAAGCGCTCTACATATCAGACATTGGCGGACATTTTGGGTGTACAGGCGGACGATCTGCACAACGAAGAAACCACGACCAACACACCGCCGCTTTCCCGCGCACAATGGGAGAACGCCAAACAACAATATGAAAAGCTGCTCCCGGATGGTCCCGCCTGGCCGGGCGATTCCACCTATGAGGCTTACTGCGAAAAGATGGCACAATCAGCAGGTGTAGACCCCGCAAGCAACTATTACAAATCGACCGGGCAAGAGCTGCCGCAAATCACAATTCGCCCCGCCCTGGCCCAAGACTTCCCTTTTCTATTGCAGATCTGCAAGGACCGCTGCCAGTTCGACGCCACACGCGCAGGTGTTGACAAAAGTAAACTTCCCACTTTTGAATCACAGCTCGAAGCCCTGACACAGGCCCTCGTCGGTTGGATCGCTGCCGGGCAGTGCTTCCTGATGGAAGCCAACGGCCGCCCCGGCGCCTGGTTCGTCTTGCAGCTGCCTGCGCCGGACGAGTATCTCGCCCCCAACAAACGAAAAGGCGACGCGAAGGCAACGGCCTCCACGCCGCTGCCCCGCGCCACCATGATGGGCCCCTACACAAGCCCCCACTTTGCGGGTGCTTCCAAACACATGTTTGCCTTCTGCAAAGCCTGCTGCCCGCGGTTGGCCATCGAGGTCCTGCTGGATGACCCCCTCAGCAAGCACCGCCTGGTCTACTGGCTGGGCCAAGGATTTGTTCCTAACGCGCTAACGCCATCCGGCAAAGCAGTGCGGCTTGTCAGCCAATAAGCTCATGCCGTATTCACGTTGTCAGCAGCGCCCCTGATCCGATCGAACCGGACGCCGCACTGTGGTCGGTCTACAGAATCTCTTCGATCTGCTGCGGCGATGGCATCGAACGGATCGCGCCTTTGCGGGTGGTGACCAGGTAGGCGGCCGTATTGGCAAAGTGCAGCATCCCGGCCAGGTCAGCCTCGGTCAGGCCGTCCAGGCCGTGGTCCAGCACAAAGTTCAGCACACAGGCGCAAAAAGTGTCCCCGGCGCCGGTGGTCTCGATCACGCCGCCGCGGGTGCAGGCGGGTTGGAACACCTGTTGACTGCCGTAGAAGGAATGGCTTCCGTTGGCGCCCGCGGTGACATTCAGCAAGCGGATGTTCGGGTACTGTGCCTGCAGCTGAGCCGCGCCCTTGGCAAAATCCGTCTGGCCAGTCATGAATTCCAACTCGTTGTCGGCGATCTTCAACACATCGCATCGGGCCAGGCCCCAGGCGATCTGCGCGCGGGCCTCCTCCAGGCTGTCCCACAGGGGCGGGCGCAGGTTGGGGTCAAAGGAGATCAACGCACCGTTCTCTTTTGCCAGCTCTAGCGCCGTTTGGGTGGCGCTGCGCACCGGCTCACGGGTGAGTGAGAGGGTGCCGAAGTGAAAGATCTTCGTCTGTGTGATCAACTCGGCGGGAAGCTCCGCTGCGGTCAGCATCATGTCGGCGCCGGGGTTGCGGTAGAAGGAAAAGTCCCGGTCCCCGTTCTCGAAGGTCTTGACAAAAGCCAGTGTTGTGCGCACGGCCGGGTCCACCGCTAGTCCATCCATGCAGATGCCTGCTTCTTCGGCCACCTGCCGCAGCTGGCGGCCAAACAGGTCGTCCCCCACCTTGCCCACAAAGGCGCAGGAGCGGCCCAGCTTTTTCAGCATGGCCAGCACGTTGCAGGGCGCGCCGCCCGGGTTGGCCTCAAACAGCGGGTTGCCCTGGCTGCTCTCGCCGTTCATGGTGAAATCGATCAGCAGCTCGCCCAGGGCCACCACATCAATGGCTGGTTCCATCTTCTGCCGCCCCCTTTCGGTCCAGGTCGATGTCGTATTTTTCCACATCCATCAGCACCGAGCCGATGGCATCGAAGCTGATGGCGTTGGCGGATTGCCGGGTGAAGATCGCAACCGAGACCGCCTGTTCGCCATCGTTGACAAATACCTCGACACTGTAGCGGTCCAGCAGGATGCGCAGTTTCAATTGGCCATCCTGCGGGCGTACCAGCAGGCTGCGGGTGTGCACCACATCGGCATTGCTGCCGCTGCGGGTGCGGTCGATCTTCAAGATGCTGGTATCCGGCCGGTAGCGGATCGTGGTGACATACTCGCCGTCCTTTGCCACATTGACCCGGAAGCTGTGGTAGAGTTCCCGCTCGGCAGGGCGGATCTCTACTGTCATGTCCACCATGCGGCCTTCCACCCGGTGGAGGTTGGTCTCGGAAGTCAGCAGTACATTCTGGTAGCAGACCCAGTTGCAGCGGTACTGTTCCAGCTCCCGCACCGGCTGCTGATACAGCCGCCCCTCCCGGATGGAAAGCTCCCGCGGGATGGACATCTGCCCAAACCAGCGGGCATCGCGCGGCTTGCAGCTGAGGGTGTTCCAGTTCTGCATCCAGCCGATCATGATGCGGCGGCCGTCCGGGGCCAGCAGCGTCTGCGGGGCATAGAAGTCGATGCCGTAGTCGATCGCCTGGACGGCTTCCCGCACAAAACGGTTTGCGGAGGTATCATAGCTGCCGATCAGGCAGACCGTGCCATTGCCCGCGTGGAATTCCAACCCGATGGGGCTCATCTCCTGCGGGCTGACAAACAGTACCTGTTTGCCGTCCAGCGGGAAAAAGTCCGGGCATTCCCACATTTGACCATACTGGCTGCGGGAGGCATCCACCGTACCCACCAGCGACCAGGCAAAGCCATCCTCGCTGCGGTAGAGCAGCACGGCGCCGCTGCCATCGGAAGAGCGGTTGCCCACCACCAGGCGGTAACTGCCGTCCGCTTCCCGCCAGACTTTCGGGTCGCGGAAATCCACCGGGCTGCCGCCTTCGGGCAGGTCGGCGGCCGTCAGCACCGGGTTACCGTGCCATTTTTCATAGTTGACGCCGTCGCCCACCGCCAGCGCCTGGGTCTGGGTCTCGGTGGTGCGGCCATCCTCGCCCAGATGTTTGCGCACAGCGGTGTACACCAGCAGCTGGCGGCCGTCCGGCAGTTCCACCGCGCTGCCGGAAAAGCAGCCGTTCTGGTCATATGCCGTATCGGGGGCCAGAGCTGCGGGTAGTCGTTCCCAGTGCAGGAAATCCCGGGTCTTGGCATGGCCCCAGTGCATGGGTCCCCATTCGGTGGAATAGGGGTGGTACTGATAGAACAGATGGTATTCTCCCTGGTAGCAGGAGAACCCGTTGGGATCATTCATCCAGCCAATGGTTGGGGCCAGGTGATAGGCCGGGCGTTGGTCCGCCGGGATCAGGGGACCGTAACGGGCCTCGAATTCCCGCGCCCGGTGCAATGTGTTATCGGTCATTTTGCGTTTCCTCCTGTTGGGTTTTGGCGGCCTGCGCGGCTGCGTCCTCCGGCCGCAAATGCTTGAGAAATACCTTTTCGATCAGGATGCTGGCCAGCCAGTAGACACCTGCCGGGGCAACCAGCGCCATGCCCGGCAGCCCCAGCGCCAGAACCAGGCCCGCCGCCAGGCAGGCAAAGACCTCCAGTGTGCGGATAGGGTGCCAGATCATCAGCAGAACGCTGAAGCGCAGCACCTCCCGCACTGTGCCGTTGAAGCGGGCGGTGTAGGCGGCCAGGTAGATGGTCCAGGTCAGCACAACGCAGCACAGGATCAGCGACAGCTCATACAGCCCACCCAGCGGTTCGCCCTGCATCCGCAGCGAGCGGAAAACCAGGATGTCTGCCGCCATCAGCGCCAGCATAGCCACTTCCACCAGTCCTGCCAGCGTGGAACGGCGGAAGTTTTCCCGCAGGGCGCCGAAAAAGGTGGCCGTCAGGGTGCCTTCCTCCCGGCGGATATACTTGTATACCGTGGTGTACAGGGCGGTGCAGGAGACGCCGATGGTGATCACCGGCAGGCAGCAGACAAACCACAGCACGCTCAGGCAGATGCAGTCAAACAGTTTGATCAGGCCGCTGAAAACCGGGCCTTCCGCGCTAAACAGTTTCATGTTTTTTTCCTCAGACAGTCAGAGTATGTGCCGCAGGCCGCAGGGTGTATCTGGATCGATCCAAAGTGCCGGAGATTTTTCAGATGCACCTTAGGGGCGGGTGTACTCCCGCAGCGAGGTGAAGGCGACGGTGTTGTTCTCGGCAAACAGTTGGATGGTCTTGCCGCTGGCACCATAGATGCGCACGGTCAGGGCAGCCTGCCCGTCAATGTAGAAAGTGCCCACCGAGCCTTCCTGGAGATAGGTGAAGGAATAAGTCTGGCCCGGCTGCAGGTTGACGGCAGTCTCGGCGATGGGGGTACTGCCCTCGTTGAAGAGCAGGCGCACCATACCGTCGGCGGGGGAAATGGAGATCAGCTTATTTTTTTCCTGCTCCCCGTTGTAGTCAAAGCTCAGGCCGAAGGTCCCTGTGCCGGTATAACGGAACTCGCCAGTCAGGCGGAAGCTCTCGTAGCAGGTGAAAGCGTCTGCGTAGGTGTACAAGGTGCCCGCCTCAATACCCACATGAGGCTGTTCCACCGCCAGCGCCCGCCGGACCGAGAAGCTGTCCGCCACGGCGTCCACCGGCGCCAGGTACAAGGTGCCGTCCTCATTCTGGCAGATCTTCTGTGCCACCAGGTTGCCGCCCCAAGCGGATACCTCCTGGGTGGAGGAGGGAGATTCCGACCGGCGCGCCCAGCCCACCATGTAGCGGTTTTCCCCATCTTCCACATGCTTGGCGGCGTAGAACAGCTTGCCGTCCAGCCGGACCGGGTCGCCGTAGGGGCCGTAGGGGGTGTCGGACATGGCGTACCACAGCGTGTCGTCCTGGGCCGAGTAGGTCAGGTAATACTTGTCGCCGATCTGGAAGGTATCGCTGCACTCCAGGTTCCAGAACTCGCCCACCGGGTTGGTGAAGATGATGCCATCGTACTGCACCGTCTGCAGATCGCTGCTCAGGGTGTATTTCAGGATGCGGGCGGTGCCCTCCTGTGCGGCGGTCACCGTCATGGTGATGGTGTCGGTGGCAGGGTCGTAATAGCACTGGGGGTCGCGGAAATCCCGCTTCTGGCCCAGCTCGGCGGGCGGGGTGATCTCCCAGCCCTCCATCTTTTCAAAGGCCATCGGGCTATCGCCCACCGCCACCATGATCTTCTCGGCGTATTCCATCGCCGCAGAATCGGTGTGACCGGTGTAGAAGAGGTAGTATTTGTCCCCCACCTTGACCACCGAGCCGGTGCCGGTCCAGCTGTCCTGCCCGCCGGAGCGGGAGGCCTCCACCACCGGGTCGTCGTACTCGGTGTAAGTGACAAAGTCGGTGGTGGTGGCCAAGTAGATGGAATGGTTGTAGGAGTCTCCGGCTTCTTTGAGGTAGTAAATGTAGTAGGTGCCGTCCTCATAGTAGGGCATCGGGTCACCCACATAGGGCTGGCTGACACCGTCCGGCGCGGGCAGGAAGAAGCTCTGGTACTCGTAGGCGTTCTCCTGGCTGCCAGGGGTGGTCAGGGTGGAAAAGTCCTTGTCATTCGCCGACTCGGTGATGGTGTCGCCGGTATCCCTGTCCCACCCGGCGTAGAGGGTGGTATCCCCCGCCACCTTGCTGGAGGCGGTATCCCAGGGGGTATTTAACGTGGCATCCTGGAACCAGCCCAGGAAGGTATAACCGTCACGAGCAGGGGGCTGTACCTCCTGCACGGTCTTGCCCGACTGCACGGTCTGGGTGGACAGTGTCTGGCCACTATAGTTGTCGTCAAAGGTCACTGTATACTCGGCCGTACTGCAGCCGAACAGGCACCCGGCCAGGGCGATGGCGGAAAGGGTCATGGGAAGTCTCTTTTTCATACTGTGTCCTTTCAGGCCCCGCAAAAGAAGCAGAGGAGGTGCAGACGGCTACACCTCCTCTGCCGGCTTGGACTGGGGCGTTAGATGATACTGCGCTGCCAGATGGTGATGTTGGAAATTTCGATGGAGGTCTCCCCCAGCGCCGCCGTCTCAGCGGAGCCGAACTGGAACAGCATCTCAAAGTCCATATCGGTGATCAGCGGGTCGGTCGTCTCAAAGGTGAAGGTCTGTTCCTCAGTGGTCAGGTCGATACTCTGGGAGATGCGGGGGTCCCAACCGCCCAGCGGGTTCAGATAGAAGCCGCAGCTCACCGGCTGAGTGGCCTTGGCGGTGATTTCCACTGTGAAGTAGCTGTCGGCGGGCAGGGTCAGCGGGCAATCGGTGTGGCCGAAAATCAGCTTGTTGTGCCAGTCCACCGTGCCGCCCTGGTCGATGCGGTAGAACAGGCTGCTGCCCTCGGTCCAGATGGTGCCCACGCCCAGCTCGTTGTCCTCATCGGTGGCGTTGTAGACAGTCCACAGCAGGTCGGGGTTGGCGTCGGCAGCAATGCTCTGGCCAAAGTAGTCGATGGTCTTTTCGGTGTCCAAATCGCCGGAAACCGTGCCGAATTCCAGGTTGGTGACGGTCACTGTATTGGAAGTCACGCCCTCGCTGGGGGAACCCATCTGCAGGCGGATGACGGGGTCTTCCACGGCAGCCTCGGCGTCAAAGACGTTGGTGACCACCACTTCCTCGCCGGGGTCCAGCGCAATGCTGTTGAAGTTGGCGCGGGCAGCATCCGCCTGGGAGGCGCTCTCCACCAGGCACTCGGCGCTCTGGGCGTTGGCAGCCTGAATGGTGAAGCTGTAATAGTACTTCTCACCGGCGTTCAGCGTGATACCGGGCAGGGCCATATCGGCCTTGATGCTCCAAACGCCACCACCCTCGCCGGGGTAGGCGTCGATTTGGAAGGTGCCGGCGCCGTTCGCTGCCGTGGCCGTGGCCGAAGCGCCGTCCCCGGCGGTGGCGGTGATCGAATCTGCCGCTGAGAAGTCCGCGGTGTAGACAGGCGTCTGGGTCTGTTCACCGGTGATCTTGTAGATCTCGATCTTGTCGATGGTAACTGTAAAATCGGAAGGGGTGGTATCCTCCGGGTTGTCGGGGTTGGGTGTGATGCGGCCCAGATTCAGCATCAGTTCCGCGGTGCCCTCACCGGCGGCGGTGAACTCCATCTCCAACGGGGTGATAGCGGTGCCGATGGGCAGGTTGTAGGACCCTCCCAGGAAGCTTCCATCGGTGCTGGCTTCGTCCCGTGCCAGCAGGTGGGCGTAGGTGTCCGCCGTGGATTTGGCCCAGACCTTGACCCGGTAGGTGGCGGCCTCGATGGGCACGCCCGCCTTGACCAGGGCAATGTCACCATCGGTGGTGCCTGGGTCAGTGATGGTAAAGACGTAGGCCCCCTGGGCCAGCTCGCCGGTAGCGTCGACGCCTTCGGTGATACGTGGCTCCCAGCCGTGGCCATCGGGCTGCGGCGCACTGGCAAAATCAAAGTTCATCAGCTCGGTGGCTTCGCCCGCCTGCCTGGTCACGGTCAGGGTGGCGTAGGCTTTGGTCTCCAGGCCGCCCTTGTCAGTGACGGTGTAGGTCAGCTCGTAGTCGCCGGGGGCGTCGGGCGTGGCCTTGCCGTTCTGGAAAGTCAGTTCAGGCAGCGAGGTGATGGAGATCTTGCCCGTCACATCGCCATCCTCGGCATCGGTGGCGGAAACGCCCGCCATGGCGTCAAACTCGGTGCCAGCCTGCACGCTCTGATCCTGCACGCCGGTGATCTCCGGCTCAGTATTGGCGCCGGACTGGCCGCAGGCGGTGGCACTGACTGCCACACAGAGACTGAGCAAGGCGGCAAGGCTTCTGCGCAATTTCATATAGGTCATACTCCCTTCGCGTATTACTGAGCGTTGCTGCTGGCGCTGCCGCCGTTGGCCGTCTCGCCGGAGACATAGCGATCGTAGGCGTCCTGATAGGTCTGCTGGATAGCGGACAGGTTGGTGCGGCCGTTCAGATCCTCGGTAAAGGTGGCCCACTGGTCATCGGAGACACCACCATTGGTTAGCCAGGAGATCAAGTTGGTGCGGATGTAATCGTTCAGATTGGACTCGTAGCTGGTCAGCACGTTGAGCTCTTCCATCGTGAACTGCAGGTTGGGGGTGGGGGTCACGCCCTCGTCCACATAGGGGGTGGCGTAGGCGTTCAGACGTTCCAACCGCAGCTGAGCGCGGGGCTCCATGTGGACCACGTTCTCCCAAGCGTAATCGTTCAGGTAACAGATGCCCAGGGGTGCGTTCTGCAGGCGGAGCTCGTCAGCGGTCATGTCGCCGGTCAGTTCCTTCTGGACGAGCATGCCGTTCTCGTCCAACTCTTCCTCATAGACGATGCCAATGGGGCCGTAGTTGATCTGGGCGGAGATGTAGGGGTCATAATAGCGGTCAAAGTAGGCCAGCAGCACCTCCACGTTCTCCACGCCGTTGAAGAACACCAGCTCGCCGGTACCGATTTCGGGGTTGTTGGAGACGCAGATAGTCTGGTCGCCGTTGGGGCCAACCAGCGGCGCGCAGCAGATGTAGTTTTCAGGGTTGGAGACCACCGTTTCGCTCTCCCACCAGTAGAAAGCGCCGTAGGTCTCTTCTCCCTTGCCGTTGGCCAGGAAGTTGTCCTGAGACTGCTCGAAGGAGACCATGTCGATCAGACCATCGGAGACCCAGCCTGCGATGTAATTGGTGGCCTCTTTGAAGCGCTCATCCTGCACGGTGTAGGTGACCTGGCCGTCCACAATGACCCGGTGCTCCAGGTTGTCGTTCAGGCCGAACATCCCGTACAAGTCGCACTGGTTGCCCTGCCAGTTATTGTAAACAAAGCTCAGCGGACGCTCGTCATCGGTCTCACCGTTGCCGTTCATGTCGTTGTCGCGGAAATAGGTGAGCATTTCCTCCATCTGGTCGCAGGTCAGGGTCAGGCCGTCCACCAGATCGGCTTCGGCGATGCCAGTGACGGCACCGGCATCAATGGCCTGCTTGGCCCAGTTTTTGTTCAGAAACAGCAGGTTGGGATTCTGCAGCAACCCCATCTCCTCCACCCGGGGCAGGGTATAGATCTTGCCATCCTCACTGGTAAGCTGGGCGCGGATATCGGGGCGTTCCTCCAGGATCTTGGAGAAGTTGGGCATATACTCCAAATAATCGCTGATGGGCAGAAGCACATCGCGCTGTGCATAGCGGATGACTTCTCCGGGGCTCATGCCCGCATGGTAGATGGCATCAGGGCGGTCGTCGGCATTGCCGAAGATCAGGTTTTTCTGCTCGCTGTACACCGACTCGGAAACATTTTCCCAGTTGACGGTGACGTTGGTGCTGGCCTTCAAATCCTGCATGATCTTCATGTCGTTGTAGTCCAACGCCGATGCATTCTTGGAAGAATAGACGTTGAAGGAGAGAGCCTCAGCGCCAGCGTCATTCAGGATGGGAGCGCTGGTATCCGCCCACTGGAAGCCGTACTCCGACACCAGCTGGTCGATGTCCGTGCTGGACGCGGTGGCGGTGGTGCTTCCGCCGCCACCACAGGCGGTCAGAGAAAGGGTAAAAGCCACCAGTGTGGCAAGGGCGACAAATCGTTTCATGTAAAATACCTCCACAGAAAATGAGTGTTGGGAACAGGCGTTATCAGCCCTTCAGGGAGCCGATCATGGCGCCCTGCGCAAAATACTTTTGCACGAAGGGATAGAGCATGATGACAGGCGCGCTGGAGACGATCACCGACACATACTTGATCTGGTTGGCCAGGCGGTACTGTTCAAGAATGGTCTCGCCGCTGCCGCCGGTGGTGGTCTCAGAGGCGATCAGGATCTCGCGCAGGATCAGTTGCAGGGGGTAAAGGTTCTCATCCTGCAGGAAGATCATGGCGTTGAAGTAGCTGTTCCACTGGCCCACCGCGTAATACAATGCCATGACAGCAAGGATCGCTTTGGACAGCGGCAGCACCAGGCTGAAAAAGATGCGGAACTCACTGGCGCCGTCGATGCGGGCGGCCTCCACCAGACCGTCTGGGATGCTGGATTCAAAGAAGGTACGGGTCATAAACAGGTTCCACACCGACAGGATGGAGGGCAGTATGACCGCCCAGGGGGTGTTAATGAGGTTGAGCTGGCTCATGACATTGTAGAAGGGGATCAGGCCGCCGCCGAAGAACATGGGGATGATAAAGTAGATCATAAAGAACTTTTTCCCCAGCAACTGCTTACGACTCAGCGCCCACCCGGCCGGGACGGTGACCACCAGGGACAGCACCACCGTCAGCGCAGTATAGATGATGGTGTTCAGGTAGCCGAGCCATACATCAGAGCGGTGCAGGATCGCCTCGAATCCGGAAAGGGTGATGCCCACCGGGAACAGGATCACATCGCCGCCCAGGACCGCGTCCGGGTCTGAGATTGAAGCAATAATGATAAAGTACAGCGGATAGAGGATGACCAGGGCCAGAAATCCGAGAAAGACATAGATAAAAAGGTAAAAGATCTTGTCGCTTAAGTCGGATCGAGAGAGCCGTGGCCGTTTGGTTTTGGTCATTTCTGGCATCGTCACAGCCTCCTATCAGAACAAGGTGTTTTCAGAGAACTTCTTGGATGTGGTGTTTGCAATGTACAGCAGGATAATATTGATCACCGAATTGAACAACCCGATGGCCGTGGCATAGCCCTGATTGGGAACACCAGTCAAGCCCTGTTTGTACACATAGGTGGAGATCAGTTCGCTGACCCCCAGGTTGGCGTCGGTCTGCATCAGCAAAGCCTTCTCATAGCCAACGCCCATCAGGCCGCCGATGGACATGATCAGCATAACGCTGACCATTGGCATAATGGCGGGCAGATCCACATGCAGTACGCGCTGGAAGCGGTTGGCGCCGTCCAGGATGGCAGCCTCATGCAGGCCGGGGTCCACGTTAGAGAGGGCGGCAATGTAGATGATGGCGCTCCAGCCGAAATCCTGCCAGTTGCTGGACAGGATGTACATGGGACGGAAGGCACCGCTTTGCAGGAAGTAGGATACTCGATCTGCTCCCAGCGCGGCGGCGATGTTGTTCACAAGGCCGTAGCGGCCAAAGAACAGCGTCAGCATACCCACCAGGACGACCAGGGAGATGAAATGCGGGGCGGTAAAAATAGTCTGCAGCACTTTGGCGGTGCGCTTGCCCTTCAGAGCATTGAGTGCCAGCGCCACGATGATGGGCAGCGGGAAACCGATGATGAAACCCAGGATGCACAAAATAAAGGTGTTGGACATCAGCGGCCAAAACTGCACGTCGTTGAAAAAGCGGATGAAGTTGTCAAAGCCGATCCAATGGGTCAGCGGCCCGATGATCGGGTCGCCGGGCATGTAATCCTGGAAGGCGATCAGGATGCCATAGATGGGCATGTAGTTGAACAGAAATACCACCAGCACAGCTGGAAGCAACAGCAACAGCCAGGGAAAACTCTCTCGCAGCCGCTTCCAACGTTTGGCACCCGATGGTTTGACCGCAGCAACGGCGCCCGATCCGGTTTTTGTTGTTTTCATTTGATTTCTCCTCTCTTGTGTCTGGATTTGAGGCTGCGCAGCAGATCAGCTCCCCGCAAAACAGCAAGCCGGCCTTTGCCATTTTGCCCGGGAAGGAGACAACTTGTTGTACAGCCCCCTCTATTTCGGATGTGCCTGTCATTCTCCCAGCGATTTTTGCTCGGAGGATGGTCACATGAACTTTGCGTCTCTGCGGCTTGGCCAACGCGGTTTTATGCAAAGGGCACGTGGGCTTCAGGTACATCACAAGAACGGTCATCGACCGCAACACCAACTGGCGGCAATGGAGTATTTTTTATGACCCGCCTCCCCGTTTGACCTATCCCCTGCGCTCGCAATGGTTTACATAATGTAAATCATTGCAGAAGGGATATCGTTTCGCTTTGTTACCAACAATATACACCGGTTTTTACATTTCGTCAATCTATTTTCAGGAATATAAAATATTTTGGCAATATTGCCAACCGAGCCTTCTTTGCTTTGGGCAGTTTGCTTGTTTTTGGTTTACATTACGCACAACTTGCCATTTCACGCAGTTGTGTGATATAGTACTGTGTAGAATCAGCAATGCCTTATACAAGGAATGTCGGAGGTTTACATATGGCGGTCCATCGCGTAACCATGCAGGAGGTGGCAGATGCCTGCGGTCTATCCCGGAACACGGTTTCCAAAATTTTCAATCAGCGCGGTTCCGTACCCCAGGCGACCCAGAAGATGGTTTTGAAGAAAGCGCAGGAGTTGGGGTATATCCAGTCTCCCGAGCAGCTAGCTGCCCCCCAGGCCGACAACCACACCATCGTCCTTTTCACCAGCCGTATGCCAGCGGACTATCATTTCGGCACCTTTTTCATCCCCGCTTTTGCCAACCAACTCAGCCGCAGCGGATACACCCTAATGATGTGTGAGATTTCCCCCGAGGAATTGCAGTCCTGTACCCCTCCGCCCCATGTCGATGCAGACCGTATCGCTGGTCTTTTGAGCATTGAGCTGTTTGATCAGGACTATCTGGATATGCTTTGCGGTCTGGGCATTCCCGTTGTTTTGGTGGACGGGTACTATGGCTCCAATCTTCGGCCGCTAAAATGTGACAGCATTCTAATGGAAAACACTGGAAGCATGTTCAGTATCACCCACCACATTCTGTCATCGGGGGCAAAGTGTGTTGGATTCGTGGGGGACATTCATCACTGCAGCAGCTTCTACGAACGCTGGCAGGGTTTTTGTGCTGCCATGCAGGCGGCGGGAACGCCGGTCGATCCATCGTACTGCATTCTGGACAGTGACAGTTCTTTTTACGGGGATTCCCAATGGCTGGAGTGCAAGGTCAAGGGTATGCCGAACCTGCCAGATGCCTTGGTCTGCGCCAATGACTTCCTGGCGCTGAACGTGATGGCTGCTTTGAAGCACCTGGGGGTCAGCATCCCCGAACAGGTCATGGTCTCCGGCTTTGATGGCACGCCTCAGTCGGCTATTGTAGCCCCGTCGCTGACCACTGCCCAGATCCCCAGTTCCGAAATCGGCCGCTTGGCAGCAGATCTGCTGCTGGCGCGTATCACAAACCCGGACAGCCCGCTCCAGCGCGTTTATGTCGAAACCACCCCGGTTTTACGGGAGTCTACCGCAAAAAGGCAGTGACCGATACTCGCCACCGGGCACATCGTCCCACAAAATGAGCGCCGTGCCTCCGTGGCTTGGACACCCGGCATCTTCCGTGTGGTATCGCGGCCAGAAAATACCAGCCAGTGGATCGCGGTAGAGGGCCATTGGTGCCGAGGGCGCGAATAAAAGCCAGCGCCCCCGCCCGCAGACGTGAGGCGGTGCCGACCACTGTTTGACCACTTTTCTTTCCAACCGGCTTCGCCTATTGTTTTTTACGCTTTAACATTCTTTTGTTTTCATAGACATCAGCGCGGGAATTTGTGCAAAGCGCACAAATCCCCTCGCTGTATCATTACATATTGCTATATGTCACAGTTCTCCGACCAGACTACTACGTTCAACTAAGCTATGGACGACTGTTTCACAGACAGCAAAACTCAACAAAACGAAAAAACGAACGAATCTTCGCCTTTTATCCCAAGGCTTTGAATACAAAGAAAAAATCGTTCCCCCCCTGTAACGCCGGCGTCCTGCAGTTCTTTTTTGAAGAACTGTGACAATCTGCCGTTACTGTTCCGCCTGTTTTAATGGAAACGTAAAATAAAAGGACCCGTCTCATAGGTTTCTCCCTATGGGATGGGCCTTTTTCTTGTATATTTCCCCGGCAAATTGCACAAAGAAACGCGCTGTTTTTTTCCGTGATGCCCGAACGGGAAACAGTATGCCTCGCTGCGAAACCACAGCGGGGCTTTTTTCGTGTACAATACAACCAGAAAGAGCGGCGCGGCACAGCGCACCGCACACAGAAAGGAGTCCCTTGCATGAAACGTTTGCTCATCCGCGCCGACGATCTGGGCTATTCCCAGGGTGTCAACTGCGGCATTGCCGCCACCGTAGCGGCGGGGCTGGTCCGGTCGGTGGGGGTCATGACCAACATGCCCGATGCCGTTCACGGCCTGGGCCTGCTGGCAGGGCACCCGGTCTGTCTGGGACAGCACACCAACATCTGCGTGGGGCGGCCCCTCACCGATCCCGCCCGCATCCCCAGCCTCTGCACGCCGGAGGGGGAGTTCAAACCCAGCCACGCCTACCGGGACGCCGCCAAGGCCGGGGAGGATTTCGTGGTGCTGGAGGAGGTCGTGGAGGAGATCGAGGCCCAGTACCGGCAGTTCAAGGCCCTGACCGGGCAGGAACCCGGCTACTTTGAGGGCCACGCCGTGGCCAGTCCCACCTTTGTCAAAGGGCTGGAGATGGTGGCCGCCCGCCACAACCTGCCCTATTTTGCCATGGGCCGCCCGGGTCAGGCCGTGACTTTCCGCAGCACCAAGGTCTACGCCTACATGCCCAAGGATTTCGCCGCCTACGAAGCCGACCCCTTCACCGGGGTGCAGGACGCAGTGGCCAACGCCCACGAGGACGGCTGCGATTTGATGGTGTTCCATCCCGGCTATCTGGACGCCTATCTGCTGGACCACTCCACCATGACCACCGCCCGGGTACGGGAAACCGAGATGCTCTGCCGCCCCCAGGTGCGCGCCTGGCTGGAAGAACAGCCCGTGGAGCTGGTCACCTACGACGACCTCACCTGAATCCCAAGGAGGAATCCCTTATGCAGAACCAACATTATCCCTTCCCGGAGGATTTCCTCTGGGGTGCTTCCACCAGCGCGTTCCAGGTGGAAGGCGGCTTCGGTGAGGGGGGCAAAGGCCCCGCCACCACCGACCTGGGGGCCAACCGCCCTGGCATTGCGGACAACAAGGTGGCCGCCGACCACTACCACCACTGGAAAGAGGACGTGGACCTGATGGCCGAACTGGGCCTGAAGGTCTACCGGATGGGCTTTTCCTGGAGCCGCATCATGCCGGACAATTCCGGCACCCCCAACCCCGAAGGCCTGGCCTTCTACGACCAGCTCATCGACTATCTGCTGGAAAAGGGCATCCAGCCCTTTGTGACCCTCTACCACTTTGAGTGCCCCCAGGCGGCAGTGGATGCCTTCGGCGGCTGGCGCAGCCGCAAGATGGTGGACGCCTACCTGCGGTACGCCGAGGTCTGCTTCACCCACTTCAAGGGCCGCGTCAAACTCTGGGCCACCGTTAACGAACAGCTCATCGCCACAGCGGCGGGGATGCTCAACGGAAACCACGAGCCGGATCCCCAGAAAAACCTGCAGAATGTCTACCAGATGAGCTACAACGTCTCGCTGGCGGAACACAAGGCCATTTCGCTGCTGCGTCAGATCGACCCGGAAGCCAAGATCGGCCCGGTTTGTGCCATCCAGGTGGTCTATCCCCAGTCCAGCCGCAGCGAAGACGTGCTGGCTGCCGCCAACGCCGAGGAACTCATGGAGTTCTATCTGCTGGACATGAGCGTTTACGGCACCTATCCCCCCTATGTGGCTTCCTATTTGAAGAGTCACGGGCTGTACCCCCACACCGAACCGGAGGACGCCGCCGCATTGCAGGGGTCGAAACCCGACTTCATCGGCATCAACTATTATTTCAGCCTCTGCGTCAAGGCCAAGACAGGGCCCATCAACTACGATCAGCCCCCCTTCTGGGTGTCGGATGCCTTCGACATCTGCGAAAATCCCCATCTGGAAACGACCGAGTGGATGGACAAGGGCATCGACCCGGCAGGGCTGCATATCGGGATGCGCAAGGTGTACAACCGCTACCGCCTGCCCATGATCGTTACCGAAAACGGCATGGCGTACAGCGAAGCCCCCGGTCCCGACGGAAAGATCCACGACGTCTACCGCATCGACTATCTGCGGCGGCACATCCAGCAGCTGGAGATCATTCTGGAGGAAGGTCTGCCGGTATTCGGCTACTGCCCCTGGAGCTTTGTGGACGTGGTATCCAGCCATCAGGGCTTTGCCAAGCGGTACGGTCTGGTGTATGTAAACCGCACCGACACCGATGTGATGGACTGTGCCCGCATCAAGAAGGACAGTTTCAGCTGGTATCAACAGGTCATACGGCAAAACGGCCTGTGGGAATCATAAAGAGGAGGAAAAACAATGGCAAACAACAAAGAGATCGCCCAGCAGATCCTGGCGGCGGTGGGCGGTGCGTCCAACCTGAAGGACTCCACCCACTGCATGACCCGTCTGCGGCTCTACCTGAAGGATGACACCATCCCCAAGGATGAGGAAGTCAAGGCCATCGGCGGCGTGCTGGGTGTGGTACGCGGCGGCCAGCAGTACCAGATCATCATCGGTACCAACGTGCCCAAGGTCTACGAGGAACTGTGCAAACTGGCCAACCTCACCGCCGGCAAACCGGTGGAGGACGCCAAGGCTGCGGCGGAGGATGCCGCCGTGGCCAAGCCCAAGCTGACCCCCAAGCAGGTGGGCAAAAACATCATGGGCTACATGGCGGGCTGCATGACCCCGCTGATCCCCGTGCTTCTGGCGGGCGCGCTGTTCCGCTGCGTCAACTCCCTGTGTGGGCCGGAACTGCTGGGCCTGTACCCGGCGGAAAGCGACCTGTACATCCTGTTCGACTTCCTGTATGACGCCGCCTTCTACTTCATGCCCATTCTGGCCGGTTTCAACGCCGCCAAGCAGCTGGGCATCACCCCCATGCTGGGCGGGTTCATCGGCTGTATCCTCATGGTACCGGATTTTGCGGCCTACGCCACCTCGGGCGAACCCTTCACCGTCTTCGGCATCCCCTGCACTGTCACCAACTACGCCCAGACGGTGCTGCCCATCATGCTGTCGGTGTTCTTCTTCAGCGTGGTGTACAAGCTCATCAAGAAGATCATGCCCGACGTGCTGACCACCGTTTTCACCCCCTTCCTCAGTATGCTCATCTCCCTGCCCTTTATCCTTTGCCTGCTGGCGCCCCTGGGCACCCTGGTGGGCAACGCCATCAGCAACGGTCTGGCCTGGTTCGGCACCACCACCGGTTTCTTCGGCGTGGCGGTCATTGCGGCCCTGTGGCAGTTCCTGGTCCTCAGCGGTATGCACCTGGCCCTGATGATGCCCATGATGGCTTCCTTCTTTGAGACCGGCGTCCAGACCGGCCCCATGGTCAGCGGCAGCTTTGCCACCTGGGCCTGCTTCGGCGTGGCCCTGGGCGCTGCCCTGCGCCTGCGCAGCAAAGAGGAAAAGAGCACCGCTTTCGCCTCTTTCACCGCCGGCATCCTGGGCGGCATCACCGAACCCACCCTGTACGGCATCTGCTTCCGGTACAGCCGCTGCTTCATCACCTCCGCCGTTGGCGCCTTTGTGGGCGGTGCCTATGCGGGCATCACCAATGTGTGCGCCTACGCCATCACCAGTTCCAACTTCCTGGCGCTGCTCAGCTTCAGCGGCGGTACCACCGCCAACCTGATCAACGGCATCATCGCCTGCGCCATCTCTCTGGTGGTGGGCACGGTGGCCACCTATTTCTTCGGCTTCTCCAAAAAAGAGCTGGAAAAAGCCTGATCGGCCCTTTCGGATTCTGCTTCCAAAAAGACCGGTACCTTCGGGTACCGGTCTTTTTTGGGTTGCAGGGCAAGTCTGTTTTATGATACAGTAGTGAAAAGGGAGGTTATGCCGATGAACGACGCAAAAACAATGGGCTCTTTGGCAGAAAAGCTCATGAGTTATGTGAGCACGACCCCCCAGCAGGACGCCAACTATGACATCGCCATGGCCATGCTGACCCACTACGGCAAGCTGAAAAACCTTTCCCTGGCCGAGATCGCCGACCTGTGCTATGTTTCCAAGGCGTCCATCTCACGTTTCTGCCGGTTCATGGGGTTTGACAGCTTCCGGGAACTGCACGACTGTCTGCTGCAGGATTTTTCCATCGGCACCGACTATTCCCGGACCTTCTTTGACAAGCTGTGCGACGCCCCCCAGGCCGCTTTGCAGGATTACAGCGAGGAACTGATCCGCAATATCCGGGTCACCACCGCCCCCGAAAACACCGAGCGTCTGCCCGATATGGCCATGGCTCTTGCCAACAGCGGCAGGATCGCCTTTTTCTCCCACCATTTTCTGTGGGATATCGGGCGGCATCTGCAAAGCAAGATGATCCGGATGGACCGCTATGTGGAGCTGTATCTGGACTACGCCCGGCAGCTGGCCTGTGCCCGCAGCCTGCAGAAAAACGATCTGGCCATCGTCTGCACGGTGGGCGGCAGCTACCCGCTGCGCTACCCCACCATCTGGAACGGGCTGGTGACCGCCGGATGTCCCATTCTGGTCATCACCCAGAACGCCTCCAGCTCCTACTGGAATTTTGCCCGGTTCGTGCTGGGGTGCGGGGTGTCCAACCGCAACGACGTGGGCAAGTACGGAGCGCTGATGGCAGTGGATCTGCTGACCCTGCAATATCTGCGTCAGTACGGAAAAGACTATCTCTGAAAACCCCTTTTTGCGGGCAGGTGCCGTGACAGGCGCCTGCTCTTTTTTTGACAAATCCCACAAATTTAAGGCAAGTTTTTTGACACGCCGTCCCTTTCTGAAACCGCTTTTCCCAACAGGGAACCCGCCTTCCCGCAGGCCGCTGTATACTGAGATCAGAAGGTAAACATCTACGATCTGGAAGGAGCTGCCTGTCATGCATATTGCCGTTGTTTCTCTGGGAGCCTTTGGCCACGTGAACCCCACCCTGGAACTGGTCACCGAACTGGTGCGCCGGGGTGTGCGGGTGACCTATTTCTGCACCGAGGGATTCCGCCCCATTGTGGAGCCCACCGGCGCCCGGTTCGTGGCGGTGCCCTCCTGGATGGAAGCCCACGCCGGTGAATCCGGGGCGGACAAGTCCGACGTAGCCGCCACCGTGCCCTTTCTGTTCCTGCACGAAGCAGAAGCCTATCTGGAGCCGGTGCTGGCGGTGCTGAGAGAGGACCGCCCCGACGCCATCGTCCACGACTTCGCCGGCATTGCCGGTACCCTGGCCGCCGATGTGCTGGGGGTGCCCAACGTCATGCTCTACACCAGCTACCCGGCCAACGGGGAGTACTCGGTGGCCGCCGGGTTCGAGACGGTATCCCCCGACCATCCCCTGCGGGTGGCCGCCGACGAACTGGCCGACCGCTTTGTGGCCCAGTACGGCTGCCGCAAGATGACCGTGAAAGAGATATTTGACGGCCGGGGAGACCTGAACCTGGTCATGATGCAGAAGCGTCTGGTGCCCCACAACGAAAGCTTCGACGACAGCTTTATCTTTACCGGGGTGCAGATCGGCAAGCGCACGGCCTTCGGCAGCTGGAAGGCCCCCGCCGACGGCAAGCCCCTGCTGTACTCCTCTCTGGGCACCGCCTTCAACAACTGGCCGGAATACTACCCCATCCTCTTTGACGCCGTGCGGGACCTGGACATTCATGTTTTTGCGGCGCTGGGTTCCATTGACCCGGCCAGCCTGCAGAACGTGCCCGCCAATGTGGAACTGGGCCAGATGGTCCCCCAGCTGGACATTCTGTCCCAGGCGTCGGTCTTTATCACCCATGCGGGCATGGGCGGCACCGGCGAATCCATCTACTACGGCGTGCCCATGATCGCCATTCCCCAGATGGAGGAACAGGCCGTCACGGCGGGGCAGATCGAAAAACTGGGCCTGGGCATTGCCTTCCACGGCAAGGAGAGTGTTACCGCCCAAAGCATGAAAATGGCCATTGAAACGATTCTGCAGAAGGATTCCTACCGCAAGACCTTGCAGGAATTCAGCGCCGACATGCGCAGCCTGGGCGGGGCAACGGCTTCGGCTGATGCCCTGGTCCGGTTTCTCAGCCGATAAAGGAGTTATGAGCGTATTTCCCAAGGATTTTTTGTGGAGTGCCTCCACCGCCGCCACCCAGATCGAAGGCGGCTGGAACGCCGGCGGCAAGGGGCGAGTCCATCTGGGACACCCTGGTCCACGACGGCACCGGCAAGATCGCCCACAGTGAGAATGCCGACGTGGCCATCGACTTTTACCACCACTGGCGGCAGGATGTGGCCCTGATGAAAGAGATGGGCCTGAACGCCTATCGCTTTTCCATCAGCTGGCCCCGGGTTCTGCCCCAGGGGGGTGGGTGCTGTGAACGAAACGGGCCTGCAATTTTACCGGGACCTGTGCGACGAACTTCTGCGCAACGGCATCCAGCCCCTGGTCACCCTCTACCACTGGGACCTGCCCACCGCCCTTTACCGCCAGGGCGGCTGGAAGAACCCCGAAAGCCCCCGCTGGTTTGGGGAGTATACCGAGGTGGTCTCCCGCGCTCTGGGTGACCGGGTGAAATACTGGATGACCTTCAACGAACCCCAGATGTTCTGCGGGCTGGGCCTGCAGGCGGGCGTGCACGCCCCCTTTGAGCGCAACAGCGACGCCGACCTGATGACCATTACCCGCAACATTCTGCTGGCCCACGGGGAGGCGGTGCGCATCCTGCGGAAAAACTGCCCCTTCGCCAGGGTGGGCATTGCCCCCACCGGCGACTGCTGCCTGCCGGAGGATGACAGCCCCCTGGCAGTGGAAAAGGCCCGGGACCGTTCCCTGTCCCCCCGCCCCAACTACCTCATGAGCAACACCTGGTGGGCAGACCCCATCTTTCTGGGGCAGTACCCGGCCTGGGCCAAGGGGGAGCTAGGCACCTTGCTCTACCCCATGAGCGACGAAGAATGGGCGCTGGTGAGCCAGCCCCTGGATTTTTACGCCTTCAACTGCTACCAGAACACGGTGGAGCTGGTACCGGACCCCGCCCGCTACCCCGAGGGTGCCGGGCAGGGAAGCCCCCGCACGGCCACCGGGTGGAACATCACCCCCGAGGTGCTCTATTATGCCAGCAAGTTCTGGTTCGAGCGGTACGGCCTGCCGGTGCTTATCACCGAGAACGGCTTTGCCAACAACGACTTCGTCATGCTGGACGGCAAGGTCCACGACCCCCAGCGCATCGACTTCCTGCACCGGTATCTGCGGCAGGTGGCCCGGGCGTTGGAGGAGGGCATCCCGGTGATGGGGTATTCCTGCTGGAGCCTGTTTGACAACTTTGAATGGGCCGCCGGGTATGACGTCCGTTTCGGCCTGATCTACGTGGACTACGCCACCCAGCAACGCACCCTGAAAGACTCGGCCCTGTGGTACCGGGATGTCATTGCTGCGAACGGCGGCAATCTGTAAGGGAGGTTTTTTCCGTGAAATACCAGTATCCCCATCTGTGCGCCCCCATCACCATCGCGGGGGTGACCTTCCGCAACCGTATGTTTTCCGCCCCCATGGGCGGCACCGATATCACCAATGACGGCTGCATCGGCCCCAAGTCCACCGCTTTCTATGAACTGCGGGCCAAGGGCGGCGCCGGGGCGGTGACCGTGTCCGAGTGCATGGTCCACCCCGCCACCGACGGCTCCCACGCCTACCACCTGGACGAGAGCATCCTCAACTCCCTGGCTGCCGCCACCTACACAGCGGACGCCATCCGCCGCCACGGGGCCATGCCCAGCCTGTAACTCTCCCATTCGGGCATGTACTCCGGCACCTACATGACCGATAAGAGCAAGCAGAAAGGTCTGGCCCAATGGGGCCCCTCCGCTTGCACCCGCCCCGACGGGGTGGAAGTGGGCGAGCTGACCAAGGAGATGATCGCCGATATCGTGAAATCCTACGGTCATGTAGCGGGCCTTGCCAAGCGGGCGGGCTTTGAGATGCTCATGATCCACGGCGGCCACGGCTGGCTCATCAACCAGTTTTTCTCTCCCTACTTCAACAAGCGCACCGACGAGTACGGCGGCACCCTGGAAAACCGCTGCCGTTTCGCCATTGAGGTGCTGAAAGCCGTGCGGGAGGCCGTGGGTCCCCGCTTCCCCATCGAGTTCCGCCTGTCCGGCTCGGAGCTGTTCGAGGGCGGGTATGACCTGGCTGAGGGCTGCCGCATTGCGGAACAGATCGAACCGTATATTGATTTGCTGCATGTGTCCGCGGGCACCTACCAGCGGGGCTTTGGCGACACCCACCCCAGCATGTTCAAGGACCACGGCTGCAACGTGTATCTGGCCGCTGAGATCAAGAAGCACGTGAAGGTGCCGGTGGCCACCATCGGCGGCCTGAACGACCCCGCCCAGATGGAGGAGATCATTGCCTCCGGCAAGGCGGACATCGTCTACATGGCCCGCGCCCTGCTGGCGGACCCCTTCCTGCCCAACAAGGTCATGGCCAACCGCAGCGAGGAAATTGTCCGCTGCCTGCGCTGCTTCACCTGCATGGCGGAGCGCGCCGCCACTGCCACCCGCCGCTGCACCGTGAACCCGCTCATTGGCCGGGAAATGGAGGGCGACACCATCTCCCCCGCCCCCGAGAAGAAGAAGGTCCTGGTAGCAGGCGGCGGCCCCGGCGGCCTGTATGCCGCCTACACCGCGGCCCGCCGGGGGCATCAGGTCATCCTGTGCGAGAAGGACGGCGAACTGGGCGGCATCCTGAAAAGCGAGCAGGCCCTGCCCTTCAAGCAGGAGATGTACCAGCTGGCGGGCACCTATGCCCATATGGCCCGCAAGGCTGGGGTGGAAATTCGCCTGAACACCGCCGTCACCCCCGAACTGGTGGAGGCGGAGTCCCCCGATGCTCTCATTATCGCGGTGGGTTCCGCGCCCCTGGTGCCGCCCATCCCGGGTCTGGACGGGGGCAACGTGGTCATCGTCAACAACTATTATAAAGAAAAAGACAAGGTCACCGACGACGTGGTGGTCTTCGGCGGCGGCCTGGCGGGCTGCGAGTGCGCCATCCATCTGGGCCAGGAGGGCAAGCGTGTCCACCTGGTGGAGATGCGGGCCACCCTGGCCCCCGACGCCAACGTGCGCCACCGCCCCCTGCTGCTAAAGGAGATCGAGAAGTACGTCACGGTGCACACCGGCTGCAAAGGCCTGGAAGTGCGGCCTGACGGCATCCTTTGCGAGACCAAGGACGGTGAACAGGTCCTCGTCCCCGGCACCAGCGTCATCTGCGCCCTGGGCCAGCGGTCCCGCGCCTCCGACGTGGAAGCCCTGCTGGGCACCGCGCCTTTCGTGCGGGTCATCGGCGACGCCGCCAAGGTCAGCACCAGCAGTCCTCCCCCTCCCAGGCGCAGGCAAAGCGCATGAGGGAGCTGGACGAGAAGAAGCTCATAAACGGGGATGTGATCGACGGCATTAATGAAGTTTTTACGCTGTGTGTCCAGCGGCCAAAAACAACTGCCGTGCAGGGGGGCTGCACGGCAGTTGTTTCTCTATATCGTCGCTTGGGTGGTTTTTTACATCCACTCAGCCGGGTCGGTCCAGTCGCGCTTGCCGAGGAACTTTTCCAGCAGCTTCACGTCGATCTTCTGCTTGGCGGCATCGGCCTGCATCAGGCGGGCCCAGCCGCCTTCGCCCTTTTCGCCGCCGATGGCATCGGACGGTTTCATCAAGTTGAGTAACGGTTCTCCGGCCTCCAACCGGCGGGCGTTTTCGCGGATGATCTCAATGCTGCGAGCGGCACGGTCAGGTACCTGCGGCGTCGAATGTGGCGTGATATACACATTCTCCATCCGCCATAACGGGTGGTCTGGCGGCAGAGGTTGTTCTTCAAACACATCCAGACCCGCACCGCCCAGCTGGCCGCTTTGCAGGGCTGTGATCAGATCTTCGGTGCAGACAATGCCGCCGCGTGCCATATTGACCAGGAAAGCGCCCGGCTTCATTTTGGCCAGCGCAGCCTTATCAATCATGTGGTAGGTTTCGTCGGTCAAAGCCAGCGTCAAGATCACAAAATCCGACTGTGCCAGCAGCGGGTCCAGCGTGTCACCGTTCTGGGCGCAAAGCTTTTGATCCAGATAGTCAAGGCCACAGATCGGGAACTTGTCGTAGCCGATCAGTTTCATGCCGAAGGCGTGCAAACGTTCGGCCAACATACGCCCATTGTTCCCGAGACCAACGATACCTGCGGTACGCCCATATAACCCTCGCCAGGCGTTCATGCCTGGCACCCCCCACTGCCCTTCGGCTTGGGCGGCCAGCAATTCCCTGGTGTGGTAACAGCTTTGCAGCATAAAGTAGACACAGTGTTCAGCCAATACCGGGGCGCTGCGCCCTGCCGCACCGGTGACCGGGATGCCGCGTGCGAACACCTCCGGCCGGGCCGAACCGTTTAGGCCCGCATGGTCACAATGGATCCACTTGAGTGTGTTTTCGCCCAGCAGACAAGGGTCGACATCTCCCAGCAGGATGGCAACATCAGCGTCGCGGACTCCTTCGGTCAGCCTTGCCTTATCAAAGAAATCCACATAGACGAACTGCGCATCGGGAAACACCTGCCGCAGCGCGTGCATATTCTTTTTGTTATACCAGACGGTCGCAACGACCTTGTTGATTTTAGGCATAGCAGACGGCTCCTTTCGGTCTGATCGGCGGTTATTCCACGCGCGGGATCTGATTGAGCGCGGCGTTGAGCTGCTTGACCATGGCAGGGGTCACGGCTTTGCCCGCCTGCTTGAGCATCTTTTCCAGTGGCTGCCGGTCCAGCATTTTTTGCACCGAGGGTGGCATCGTCACGCTCTTGGCCACATCACCATAGGATTTGTGTACGTTTTCCATCATTTTGGCCAGCAGAGCGGCCCCGGCAGGGCTTTTCTTGATCTGTTCCATCGTGTCCAGAATGGAATAATACCCTTCCCGCATGACCTCGTCCGGCCGGTCGAACCAGTTGACGACCTCTCCGCCCGCGGCCTGATAGGCAGGGTTGGGTTTATCCACCTTGCGAATGGTCATGGTATCGGTCAGTTCGCCGCTGCGGGCCTCAATCGTGTGCTCACCGGTGATGGGCACCTGGAAACGGAAAATCTTATCGCCAGTCTGCATCGCAAACTCCTGGCCGTCCACCAGCAAGGTGACCGCGGGCTGGTTCGAGTAGACCTTGACCTCGGTGGTGGCCTCGGGCCGGTCGATGTACCGGCGGCCGCACAGGTGGACGAACGGCTCCTTGCTTAAATAGGCTTTGTAAATGTAGAAGGCGTCTTTTTTGGTGCGGCGGTCGAAGGTCACCAGCCCCTTCTGGTTCTGGCCCGGTTTGCCGCCCTCGTTGCGGCCGTCGGCGGCAAAGTCGAACATATTCCAGCAGTGTATGGCCCAAATGTAGGGGCGTTCCGCCCACATTTTGAGCATGTGCTCATGGTAGACGGCCTGGTAGGGTTCGCTCCAGTCGCCCTTTTCGGGCTTGCCATTCTGGTAGGCGGGGTTGGCGTCTGCGCCGTACTCCGACAGGCCGATGACAGCCTCGGGGTATTTGCGGTGGAACTCGTCAAAGAACTGGTCGTTCTGTTCCAGTTCGCCGAGGTACCAGCCGTAGTAGAGGTTGTAGCTGCGGATATCGGACGTCATCACGAACGGGTCGTCCATGTCCAGCATGAAGGCGTGGGCCATCGTTGTGGGGCGGGTTGAGTCGAGCTTGTGGCACAGGTCATTGAGCAGCTTGTGGTTCTCCACCATGTCGGGCGTCACGCCGCCGCTGGCCGTGATCTCGTTGGAAAGCCCCCAGCAGATGATGGACGGATGATTGTAATTCTGGACAATCAGGTCGGTCATCTGGTCCAGGGTATTCTGGCGTCCGCTTTCCATGTGCTTCGTGATATAGGGAATTTCCGCCCATACCACCAAACCATACTCGTCGCACAGATCGTAGAAGCGCTGGGCGTGCTGGTAATGGGCCAGGCGCACGGTGTTGGCGCCCATCTCCCGCAGCAGGACCATGTCCTCCTCGTGCTCGGCGTCGGTGAGGACGCTGCCGAGGCCCTGGCGGTCCTGGTGGCGGGCCGCACCGCACAGGCGGTAGACCCGGCCGTTGAGCAGAAAGCCCTTTTCTGCGTCAAACGCAAGCGTCCGGCAGCCGAAGCGGGTGGAAACGCTGTCCCCGCTCGAAAGGCTGGCAGTGAGGGTGTAGAGGTACGGATCGTCCACGCCGTCCCACAGATGCGCGTTTTCGATGACAAACTCCGCTTTGGCGCTGCCGTCTTTCACGGCAGCGGTCAGCGTCTGTCCGGCGGCGGAGAAAGTCACAGTCTCGCCGTCGGCGTTTTCCGTGTAGGCGTCCACAGTCACGACGGCGCGGTGCGCCTGCAAATCGACGGCCGGCGTCACCTTCAGCCCGCTGCCGCCGTGGTAAGCAAGGGCAAAGTGCGCGGCGGGCACGGTCAGCAGGTGCACAGGCCGGTAGAGGCCGCCGTAAAAGGTGAAATCGGCCTTTTGGGGGTAGACTTCCTCGTTTTCGCTGTTGTCCACGCTGACGGCCAGCATGTTTTCGCCGGGCTTGAGCCACGGGGTCAGCTCGCCGCGGAAGGTCGAATACCCGCCCGCATGTTTGGCGATGCTCTTGCCGTTGCAAAAGACCTCGGCGGCCATGGCCGCCCCCTCGAATTCCACCCACAGCTGCTCGCCAGCGGCCAGGGCCGGGGGCGTGAATTTTTTTACATACCAGCAGCGGCCGCGGTAATAGTCGTTTCCGCCGTCCGTCCCGTCTTGGGCATTCCAGGTGTGGGGCAGCGTTACGGCCGTGCCGTGGGCCAGTGTTAGCGCGGGGCCGCAGTCCTGGCGGGCAAAGTACCAGCCGGTGTCTAACAATTGTTGTGTTCTCATATTTGTAGTTCCTTTTGTTTACAGGTTGACAACGTTTTGCGGCGCGCCGTCCAAAAAGGCGCAGATGTTCTGTGCCGTAACGTCCAAAATGCGGCGGCGGCACTCGATGGGTGCCCAGGAGATATGCGGCGTGACAAGGCAATTCGAAGCATGCAGCAGCGGGTCGTCCGGGTCGGGCGGTTCCTTCTCCAGCACATCCAACGCCGCGCCGCCCACCCGGCCGTCGGCCAACGCTTCGGCCAGGTCCTTTGCCACGATCAACCCGCCACGGGCGTTGTTCACAATCAGCACACCAGGTTTCATCTGCGCGATGCTCTCGCGGCAGATGAGCCCCTGGGTGGCGGGCGTCAGCGGGCAATGCAGAAAAAGTACATCGGCGCGGCGCAGCAGTTCGCCCTTTTCGGCAAAGCGGACGCCGGGCGGGGCGTCCAGCGGCGGGTGGGGCGTGCAGGCCAGCACCTGCATGCCCAGCGCGGCGGCGATGCGTCCCGTTTGCCGGCCGATGCGGCCGTAGCCGAAAATGCCCGCCGTTTTACCGGCCAACTCGGTGAGGGGGGCATCCCAGTAGCACCAGTCGCCGCCGGGCGCCCAGCGTCCCTGCCGCACCGTGGCGGCATGGCGGCCGACCTGGCTGCACAGCTCCAGCAGCAGTGCAATGGCATACTGCGCCACCGCCATGGTGCCGTAGCCGGGCACGTTGCACACCGGCACGCCCCGCGCTTTGGCGGCGGCGCAATCCACAACGTTGTAGCCGGTGGCCAGCACAGCCACCAGACACAGGTGAGGGCAATTTTGCAGCACCGCCGCACGCAGCGGTGTTTTGTTGGTGATGACGACCTCCGCATCGCCGATACGCCGGCGGATTATTGCGTCATCGTCCGGGTCGGTGCGGTCGTAGACCGTCAACTCGCCCAATGTTTCCAACGGAGCCCAGCTTAAATCGCCGGGGTTTTCGGTATAGCCATCCAGCACGACCAGTTTTGGTAGTGTCAACATTCTTTCGCAAATTTAGTTTGCAATCCCTGGCATGAGTGAAGTCAGCCAGCAATGGAGGCATCTTCAAGGGCGGCCTCCAGG
>OLNN01000618.1_pt1 | contig 36517 bp, 30 predicted proteins | sample 1672141 | NCBI WGS metagenome assembly OLNN01 (sample SAMEA3136652, study PRJEB25190) | human gut metagenome | biome: human gut; feature: human-associated habitat; material: faeces | place: Austria | collected 2013
TAGTCCCGACGAAAGCGAGTCCAATGAAACGGTAAGTTCTTGTAGAACACAACGGTATGCAGATATCTATCACTTGCCTTACGATGAGATTGCGCAACTCGATGGATTCGGCTATACCTCTGCTCAGAATATCAGATCAGCGGTCGAGCATTCAAGGAACACAACCCTCAAGCAATTCATATACGCGCTAGGCATTCCTCTTGTCGGCCTTGACGTAGCAAGTGCGCTATCCTCCTTATGCCACGGAGATGTTGATGCGTTGCTCCTGATGGTCCCTGATTATGATTTCACCTCTGTAGATGGCATCGGACCAAAGATTGCAAAGAGCATACATGATTTCTGGGCCGACCGCTCAAACGCACTTCAAGCAGAATATCTCATTGAAGAACTGACTTTCGAAAGTCATGACACTCAATCAGACACTTCACTTGCCGGGCTCACTTTTGTCATAACAGGCACGCTAAATCACTTTTCAAACAGAGACGAGCTGAAGCAACTTCTGATCAGTAAAGGAGCAAAGGTTGCAGGCTCTGTTTCAAAAAATACAACAGCCCTTATCAATAACGATACGGAGAGCGCCAGTGGCAAGAATCAAAAGGCAAAAGAGCTAGGAGTGCCAATTTTATCAGAAGAATCCCTTTCTTTTTTAATATTGAATCTATCAAAAGATTGACATAGTCTTTTAAAATCAATATGATAAAATAAGAAAGGAGAGAATGCAAATGAACAGAATCATTAAAAATTTGTGCATAGTTGTTCTCATTGCATGTCTTGCCTGTACCATGATTTCTGGTTGCTCTGAGTCACATACCCATATGTGGATAAAGGCTACGTGCACAGAGCCAAAGACATGTAAAATTTGCGGTAAGACAGAAGGCGAAGCGAAAGGGCATACTCCAGGAGATGCTGAGTATTATGAACACAGTGACGGGACTGTAATAATGACGCACTGCACTGTGTGCGGAAAAGTTTCGTCAAAGGAGTTTATTTCAAACAACAGCAAGACTTATTATGGAGATATTCACTATTGTGAAGAATGCTCTAATATTGGGACACATAGCATGGTTGGTATTTCAGGCTATATCGAGTACTATTGCGATTACCATTATAATGAGATAATTCGTATGTATAGTGATATGGCTGATTCTACCACGCCATAATTAATGCACAAATATATGTAATTTGAACCCGCTATAGCATTTAGCTATAGCGGGTTTTTATTCATCGTTTTTATCAACATTATTAAAAATTTTGAATCTACAAAAATTCTGTCTATTATATGAGATTAAAATAGTGTCTCAACCTATGGAATCATATGGTGGAATCAAAGAAAGTAATCAGGCACTGTGATAATTTCAAATTTGAATGCAAGGGAGTTTTTATTTGATCCAAATTACAAAACAGGAAGCTAAGTTTATCCGAGAAAAAGTGCGCGGAGCTAATATTCGAAAGACCCGGCATAAGTATTACATGGTTGAGTCAAGGCCGGCAATGCGATACCTGTACGCGCTGAGAGGCATCACACCTCCTAGACGGAGAGGGCGTGATCGTGTATAATTAGCTCTGCACGTTTACGTGAGATTGTAACGGGGAAACTCATCGATCACACGATGGACGACTCTTTTGAAAGCCTAAGTGAAGAAATATTTGGCGAAGGAAATGCCTTTAGTGCAACAGAAGTTCGAAAAAGATTGTATGGCATGAAACGCATGATGGAGGTAGAAGATTCTGAGAGGTTGACTAATAGCAACGGCTCTCCCGTAATATATCAGAAGTCACTTTTAGAGGAGATCGAAAATCGGAAGCGTGACTTACTAAAAGAAACTAAACGATTACAGGATCAGCGCCGCGAATACAACAAACTTCTTGCGTCTGATGCCCGCTTCGAAGCATTAGCCGACAGGCTTTTACTTGCAGCAGAAAACCTTAATATTAAATTGCCATTACAGAATAGCACTGCCGCACTCACCGCAACAGACAATGAGGCAGTGTTGATTTTGGCAGACTGGCATTACGGTATGGTTACGCAAAATATTTGGCAGAAATTCAATATAGACGTTTGTATTAATCGGGTTGCACAGCTGGTACACGTTGTTAATGAAAAGATAACATTTCACAGCCCGGAAAAACTACACATCCTTATATTAGGAGATATGGCTCACGGAGCTATACATACATCTGCCCGTGTTGCGTCTGAGGAACTCGTCTGCGACCAGGTTATGCAGGTATCTGAGCTTCTCGCACAAACAATAGTTGCTGTTTCAAAATGCGTTAAAGAGACCTATGTGTATTACACCTACGGGAATCATCTTCGTACAGTTCAAAACAAGAAGGATAACATTCATGCCGATAATATGGAGCGGCTTATCCCATGGTGGCTAAACTTGCGATTAAAAGACAATCACAACATCCATGTAGTCGAACCTGAGCACTCAGAATTTGCACTCCTGTCAGTTTGCGGGTTTACCATATGTGGAACACACGGAGACTTAGACAAGTCTACTAATGCCGGTAAGACGTTATATACTCTATTCGGCAACCGTTTTAATAAGCAAATTGATTATGTTGTACTTGCAGACAAGCACCACCACGAAGAATTCGAAAGTCTTGGCGTTGAAACAATACTGGTACGAGCTTTGTGCGGTACAGATGACTACGCCAACCAAAAGCGTTTGTATTCTGAACCAGGTCAAACTCTTATGTTTTTTACACCGGGTTATGGAAGGGATGCAACGTATCACATTCGCTTTACTGCATAAGTAGATAGCACTTATTTTTGCTACAACAAGCATACACTTCAGGAGGATAAGATGAAGAAACAAGAACTCGTAAATGGACTAACGCTTTCTCATTTCTCCTTACGGTATCATTACTTTGTTTTCGTTGATACGCCAGATTATTTGGCTGACGGGCTATTCGTTAAACACGAAGTTCCAGTTCATTTTTTGAAAGAGTATGCCAAGGAAGGAAGTCCATATCTGATTATTTTCTGTAAGTGTAGAAAGAGAGACACGAGCAAATTTTTAACTGCACTCAAAGAGCTTCCGGATAAGATGCTATTGTGTGGATATACAGATTATATTGAGTTTTGTAAAATGTTTATAGAATCTATTTCACGTAAAGCCAGAGCGTTATAGCTCTGGCTTTTATAGCTATATTCATAAGTGAGGTGATGTAATGCCGCGACACACTAATCGAATCAAGATCACATCTCCAGAGAAGACTGCAAAAATAAACAAATCTAATATGCGTCTGAAAGATGATTTCCTACTTTATTTAAAATCTATCCAGCGTAGCTCTGGTACTATCGCCGGTTATGATTCTGACCTGCTGATTGTCTTTACTTATATCCTTGATAACCTGGATAATAAAGACTTTCACAAACTGACCAAGCGTGACATCATCTCGCTACAGAATTGGTTGGTCGAAAACGGTAATTCTCCAGCTAGAATCAGGCGTATCAAATCTGCGATCAGCAGTCTGTCCAATTATATCGAAACAATCCTCGCAGATGACGAACCAGAATACAAAGACTACCGGCCGATTGTACGAAAGATCGAATCTCCCGTTAATCAGCCAGTAAGAGAAAAGACAATATTCACAGACGAGCAACTGTCAACCCTGTTAGATACCTTAACCGAAAACGGTAGGTACGACCAGGCGTGCGCAGTTGCTCTTGCTATGTTCAGCGGGCGCAGGAAATCTGAGCTTCTCCGTTTTAAAGCCGACTGGTTCACTCCAGACAACATCATGTACGGATCTCTTTACAAGACACCGGAACGGGTCAGAACTAAGGGTGCCGGCTCCGGCAAGTTCATTTACTGCTACACATTAGCAAAAGATTTCTCACCGTACTACAACCGTTTTATGGAGTGGAGGGCCGCAAACAACATTGAAAGTCCGTGGCTTTTTTACAATAAGTCTGATCCAGACCAACCCATGAACATAGCTACTTTAAACAGCTGGGCGAGCCATTTTAGCGACATTTTAGAAGTCCCGTTTTATTGGCACGCACTGCGACATTACTTCACGACAAGGCTGGCAAAATCCGGGCTCCCCGATTCTGTCATCCAGACAGTCATCGGATGGTCGTCGGCTGACATGGTACGGCTCTACGACGACACCAGCGCCGATGAACAGCTCGGAAAGTACTTTGATGAGGGCGGTATTAAGTCCGATATCGCAGCCACCAGCTTGTCTGATATCTGAATGAAAGGAAATACAAATGGCAAAAAAGGAAAACATTATACATAACGACGAACTTGTTAACCGGGTTCTCCGCGCGGCGAAAGAGATCACCGGAATCTCATATTACAAGAAGGACGGCCAGCTCATGGTAGATGCTGTCGTCCTCGCAATCGAACAAACCTTAGTAAATGGCGAAGGTGTATCTCTCCGAGGTTTCGGACAGTTTGAGCCTCGCATGACGGCCCCACGCAAGGTCACTACTCCTCGCGGCGATACCTATGACGTTCCTCCAGTACAGATCGTGAAATTCAAACCTGGTATGCGTTTGAAGAGAGAAGTCGCACAGGGAATCATCCGCCCGGTAGAGAGTGATGCATAATGGCCAGACAAAAGATCCCAGCCAAGAGACAAGAGGATACTTCCGCCACAAGATACGTCTGCATCGGGTGTCGCCGGTCCTATACTAAGCAGCGCACAAACTTTCAAACAGCGCAGAGCTTGCTATACAGGGGCAACAACTATTACCTCCCCTGGTGTAACCGCTGTGTTGATACAGAGTTTGAGCGCCTGAAAAATGATTACGGCTTATCTGATAAAGAAGCGACAAAGCGCCTTTGCAGTAAATTTGACATGTATTGGAACGAAGAGTTGTTCAGCTCGACGCCGGCTTCCATTCCCTCCAGCAGCTCTGTACCACGCCAGTACTTTAGACGAACAAACCTACAGCAACATGCCGGCAAAACATTCGATGATACGATTTCTGAGGAAGCTGTAAAAAGAGCTGCTCAGGCACAAGCAACCTATTTGAATCTTGAAGAAACACAGACACAAAACACGCCAAATGTTCCAGATGAACTTATCCAGAAATGGGGGCCGGATAGGCCATATGCTTCCTACTTTGATCTTCAAAAACGTTATGATGAATTGACAGGCGGACGCCCCGTTGACGCTGCCACAGATTTACTCGTAAAGCAAGCCTGCTTGTCCTCGTATGAGATTGACCAACTTCAAAAGGACGGCAAGCCGTTTGAGAAACAGCAAGCCTCTCTGGTCAATATTCTCGGCTCTCTTAATCTGAAGCCGAGTCAGATCAAAGCAGATGAACGCGATTCCGGCCTTGATAGTATGCCGCTTGGTGTTGGCATCCAGCGCTGGGAACAGACTCGTCCGATCCCGGAAGTTGATGACAGTTGGAAGGATGTTGATGGTATTAAGAAATACCTTAACGTCTGGTTCCTTGGTACACTCTGCAATATGGTTGGAATTGAGAATAAGTACAGCGCCGAATATGAAGAAGAGCTTGAGAAATACAACGTGACACGCCATGATTATTTTGAAGGCGGTGATAGCGAGTGATCTCATGCACACCAACAAGGACAATTGAGTTGGATCATTCTAAAACAAGAGAACAACGAGTACTGGAAGGTATGGCGGCGTGGGTTTCATTTTACCGTGAGAACCCACACCGTTTCGTTAAAGATTATCTCAATATAAATCTGAAGCCGTTTCAGCAAATACTGTTGCTCGAAATGGATCAGAACAACTACACAGCTTATATCGCCGCAAGAGGTCAGGGAAAAAGCTTCATAGCTTCCCTATTCTGCTGTGTACGTTGCATTCTGTATCCTGGAACAAAGATATGTGTCGCGGCTGGTGTAAGAGCGCAGGGCATTAATATTCTTGAATACATACAGAACCAATTTATACAGATCTCTCCCAATTTAAAAAATGAGATCGAGTCCATGCAAATATCTAATCAGAAAGCGGTTTGTACATTTAAGAACGGGTCGTTTATTAAAGTTGTAACAGCGAGCGATGGGGCGCGCGGTAATAAAAGGTGGTAATTATATAGAGCAAAAATCAAAAAATGGAGTGCAGAAGAAATCTCCGTACTAAATGAAGTATACCACAAGAAAATACGACAAATACTATAATTACTACTACAATAAGTTGCCCGCATAAGTGGAAACGCTTATGTTGCATCCGGCAAAAACAGGAAGGCTAAGTTGAAAGATATGCTAACCCGAGCGGAAGGCTGTATGTAAAAGTATAGTCACGCGCAACGCGTAGCAGTTGAACCTGTTATACAGAATATAATACTGCCAAGAGGCCGGATACCGTACAGGTAAAAAGGTACGCTGAGCTTATCGGAAACGATAAGATCTACCGGATAAAAAGCTGGTAGGATAACAAACTGAACCGCGCTCATATCATTCTACTCGACGAGTTCCGTATGATCTCTGAGGATATTGTAAATACCGTTATCCGCAAATTCACATCAGACGAAAGACACCCGCCGTTTGTAGACAAACCTGAGTATGCACATCTGCGTGAACGAAATAAACAAATATACTTAACCAGTGCATGGTTCCAAGATCACTGGTCTTATAAGAAAGTAACGGACTTTTATGAACGGATGGTTGAAGGAAAAGCGTATTTTGTATGCGGTCTTCCATATCAGCTTTCCATTAAGGAAGGTTTATACAATGCAGAACAAGCCGCTGAGGAGATGACTGAATCAACATTTAACGAAGCGCAGTGGCGTCGAGAGATGTTGTGCGAGTGGACCGGCGATACAGACGGGTCATTCTTTAATTTTGAAGCTATTAACAGGACACGCAAGATAAAGTATCCGCTTGTACCATACAGTATGTCAAGTAGATTTGGCGGAAAATATATGGCTGTTCCTCACAAGCAACAGGGTGAACTGCGAATTATATCTGCTGATATCGCCCTTATGCGCTCCAGTAAAAATGTCGAGAACGACGCAACATCCATCTTTGTAAACCAAATGATACCGAATGCGCGCGGGCGTTTTTATAACAACATCGTCTACACGGAAGCGCACGAAGGTGAAACAACTCAAAGACAAGCGTTGCGACTTCGCAGGTTATTTGAGGAATACGAGGCTGATTATATTGTTATAGACGGAAAAGGTGTTGGCGCTGGTATCGTCGACCTGCTTCTCGACGATGTATATGACACAGATACAGGAGAAACATACGGAGCTTTGTCTTGCTACAATAACCCAGAATTAGCAGCTCGCTGCACGGACATCGAAGCACCAAAGGCTTTATATGTAATAAATAATCAAACTGCACGCTTCAATTCGGAGTGTGCTTTTTTGTTACGGGAAGGGTTCCGCTCAGGCAAGATCCGCCTGCTAATGACAGAGTACGAAGCCGAAGATATGCTTTCCGAAATCAAAGGCTGGGGTGGACTTAACCCAACGGAAAAAATGAACTTCAAACTTCCGTACATAAACACAACGATGTTAGTAGACGAGCTTATAAATTTAAAGTACGAAGATACACAAAATGGCGTAAAAGTCTATGAGAAGTCCGGTTATAGGAAGGACCGATACTCTTCTCTGAGTTACAACTACTGGGTTGCAACTCAACTTGAAGACCAATACAGACAAAGACGCAAGGGTAGTTTTGATATTTCGGACCTCATGAAGTGCCAGCGTCAACCAAAGATTAAATAAAGGGGGTGAGTCATTTGTCCAAAAAAGAAAAGTTTGTTTTTCAAGATGCCCCATCTAAGTCATCGGATGATAGTTCAGTAAAGAAGTTCAGCCAGGAAGAGACCTTCCGCCTTCCTACTCGATTCAAATATTTGAATCATCTTATCACGCGAGACCTTAACCATAGGTGGGAAGAGACTAAGTTTAAGAAGTATTCTAAAGAAGAAATACTCAAATTCTTAAAGGACCCTTATACATACGAGAAGCCTTTGCGTGATGCATGTATTAATGTTTACGCCTTCAGCCCTCATTTCCGCAGACTAATCCAATACCTTACCATGCTTAACGACTTTGCATATGTTGTCTCACCTAATGGCATCAACGTGACAAAGGCGAATCAAAAGACGGTAAAGCGCAACTTCGACAAAGTGCTTAGATGTATGGAGGGCTTCCAAGTCAAATCACAGCTCCCAAAGATTCTTACCGTTTGTCTAAGAGAAGATGTTTTTTACGGAACACTGTGGGTTACAAGTGACAACGTAACAATACAGCGGCTGCCATCTGACTATTGTAAAATCGCCTCGATTACAGGCAACGTGTTTAATGTCAGCTTTGACTTCTCATATTTCACAGCTCGCCCCTGGGAACTGCAATACTTTCCAGAGGAATTTGCCATAAAATACGAAATTCATAAGAGCGACCCGACAAACATGAGATGGATCGAGCTCGACTCCCCCACCTCATTTGCAGTCAAATGCACAAGTGATATTAACGCTTACCCTATTCCTCCGTTTGTCGGGATCCTTCCGGAGATATACGACCTCGAAGATTATAAGTCTCTGAAGCTGACCCATACGGAACTTGAGAACTATGCAATTCTCGTCATGAAGTTAGGTATGGATAACAACAGGAATTGGGATATGGACTTTGATACAGCTCGCGACTTCTGGCGCAATCTTGATAGCGTTCTCCCTGATGCTGTCGGTTCAGTCCTTAGTCCGATGCCGGTCGAAAAGATCTCCTTTGACAAGTCAAATTCTGCCGAAGCGAACGCTGTAGAAGATGCGACCAGCGCATTGTTTAGTGCGGCCGGCGTCTCTTCTCTTTTGTTTAACAGCAATAAGTCTTCTAGTAACGCCCTATTACTCTCCGTTAAGGCAGATCAGGGTATGGTGTACGGCATTGTTAAAAATATAGAGGATGTTATTAATCGTTACATTCAGTCAACTAACTTCGGCAAATATTTCAAGGTTACCTTCTTAGATATTTCACCGTTTAACCGGGATGAGGTTGGCGGGCAGTATCTTAAAATGTGCCAAGTTGGTATGCCAATGGTCTCATATCTGGCAGCAGCCTACGGTATGCCACAGTCTGATATGTCTAATATGAATTTCCTTGAAGACGACATTCTTGGCATCAAAGAAAAGTTTATGCCGTTGCGTTCGACTAACACAATGTCTGCTTCTGAATCCGAAGGTGTTGGACGTCCGGAATCCGGATTAGGTGAAATCAGCGATAATGGTGAAATTGCCAAAGAGCAAGACGAAGAATGAAAGGATTTTTATATTGAAGTTTATTTATGTTTGCACCGAAAATGATCGAGACAAGTTGTTAGATCTTGGATTCAATCTGCTCGGGCAAAAGGATGTTGGAACGCTATGGGCGTTTGAGGCAAGCGACAATCTTAGCATCGACCTTGACGCGGTGCTGGATGCGTATGTCTTGTCAAATACCCTTATGTTCTAACAATAAATCTTAGAGCAAGGAGGTGAAACGTTGACAACCTGTAAACTGCTCTTCAACTCCTCGCTTGATAACATCATCAAGTGTAACGACTCGTTTGATTCTGGTGTGCTGCGCATCGCGTATCACGGAGAGAATCGCAACGGGTCGTTTATTTCTAAAGAGACCATGGAAAGATGTGCCGCGCGGTCGATCTTTAATGTTCCGGTCGTAGCTAACTATCGCCGAGAGACAAATACAATCGGTGGTCACGACGCTAAGATAGTTCGCAAAAATGGAATCCCTACTTTAGTAAATATTACACAGCCCATTGGCGTTGTGCCGGAATCTGCCAGCTTCTGGTGGGAGAATATCACCGAAGAAAATGGAGAAGTGCATGAGTATCTTTGCACTGATGTGCTTTTGTGGAAGCGCCAGGAGGCGTACGCAAAAATTAAAGATGACGGCATTACATCTGAGTCCATGGAGATTGACATCAAAAAAAGTCACCGCGAAGGAAAGCTTCTTATTGTAGAAGATTTTGAGTTCCAGGCGTTTTGCCTGCTCGGTGATGTCAAACCTTGTTTTGAATCCGCATCACTCGCTATGTTTAACGAAGATGATTTCTGTATGCAGTTTTCTTCCATGTTGGCAGAGATACCAGATGCGATTAACTTTACTCAAAACCCGAAAGGGGTGAAAAACCTAGTGATCAAAGAAAAGCTTAAACTGATGGATGAGTACGGCCTCACAATCGATGATATCGACTTTGAGCTGGAAGATTATACTTGCGATGAGCTCAAGAAGAAGTTTGAAGAAATGAAGGCTGCATGTAAAAAGGAAGATGACAAAACTTCGTGTTCCGAGCTTGATGAAGACTTCAAATGTAAGAAGAAGTGCTCTGCTCAAGATGATGACTTTAAGTGCAAAGAAAAGTGTTCAGCCCAGGATGACTTTAAGTGTAAGGAAAAGTGCTCCGATCAAGAAGATGAACCGGATGATATCGATGATGTAGATCCCGAATCCGACAATGAAGAGGACGAAAAAATTCCCAATAAAAAGGAAGACTTTGATGATGGCGACACCAGCGAAAGCACTGGCGATGGTACCGGTGGCGGAACCGAAACTGAAACCGATACTGGCGATAACACCAGCACAGATCCCAACGAGGATAACACTGAGGATACGGCTGAAGACGACAGCGCTCCTGCAAAGACTAAGCGTCTCTATGCACTTGACAGTGAATTCACGAAAGAGTTAAATATCGCAATTGCAGCAGAGATGATTGATTGCGACGGCTATATCTGTCCCAGATATTTCATCATTGACTACGATCCCGCTATCAATACTGTTTATTGTATTGACACTAAGGATCATTGGATCACAGTCCGTATGGATTATGTGATGAACGGCGATCACATTGTTGTTGATTTTAACAGTGCAAAGCGCGTTAAAGTCACTTTCGCAGACTTCGATGAAGGCTCTGTTCAGACTTCCGATTCCGAGTTCAGTATTGAACAAGCAGTCGAAACATACTCTCGCGCCAAGGTTGAGTGCGCCACCAAGAAGTACTCCGCAGAGTTGGACTCCGTCAAAGAAGAGCTGAGCTCTTTGAAGCGACATAACGCAGAGGAGAGCATCTTCGCAAAATTTGTGGATCTGTCTGATAATGAAGAGTTCCAGAATCTGCGTGAAAATTGCGCAGACTTTGACGTCGACATGTTAGAAGAGAAGTGCTTCGCTATTCGTGGCAGAGTTGGAAACTTCTCTCTTAACAGCAATCAAAAGAACGGGCCTCATAAGCTGCCTGTTGATACCCACTATGCCCCCGACTATGAACCGTACGGCGGCATTGTCAAAAAGTACATTTAATTTTTAAAGGAGGAAACGAAATGGCTTATACCGTATTTCGTTGCGATAATATGCCGGGCACTGATCAGCGTGCTTACATCGCTTCTGTGCTCGTGCAGGATAGTTCCGGTAACCCCATTGAGGTCGAGAATGGCACCATTGTTGAGATTGGTGATCTGATCGATGGCAAGCACGATCTGTATGCTGCCACTCTGGCAACCAAGACTTCTACCGTAGCTAACTGTGCCGTGATTGGCACACCCGAGGTTATCTATGATGATCACCTGAAGAAGAATCTGGATGACTTCATCAATGAAGCTGGCAAGCCCGCCACCGCGTACCTGCTTGGTCACGGCGGCGTTTTTTCTGTCACTAAGGAAGGCTTTGTCAACGGTACTGTTCCTACTAAAGCAGGTAAGACCGTCGCTGTTGGTATTGGCACTAACGGCAAGATCGATAGTGCTGGTACTGGTCTCGGCACTATTCTGGCCATCGACCAGACCAACCGCTATACCTATTATGCCGTACGGCTGTAAGAGAGAGGAGGAGAATTATGCCTGTTGATAAGAATCTGGTAAAGCTGGCAATCGATACTTATAAGGGCCAGCCCGAAAAGTACTCTGTTGCTGAAGCAAATAAGGCGCTGCGTGAGGCGCTGATTGATATTAATGGCGGCACCAAGCTGGACTATAAGCACATGCGTGATGGTGCCCATAATGGCCTGTTCGCTCTGATTGAAGAGATTATCCCCAACCTGGTTGTTGAGGGTCTGACTGGCGACGAATTCTTTAATAAGCTGTTCGAAATGCGTAATGTCGCTGCTGGCGACGAGCCCGTCTTCACCGTTAATGATGTGAATTGGTACGAGGTGTCCACTGTTGCTCCCGGCGTTCGCGGCCTTCGTCGTCAGAGACTGGGTGGTTCTAAGACCATCACCGTAAACACCGAGATGAGAGGCATCCGTATTTACGAACCTCTGCGCAGACTGCTGGCCGGTCGTGTTGACTTCAACGAGTTTATCACTCGCGTCGGCGAGTCCTATCGTCAGCAGATCCTGAATGACATCTATACTTGCTGGGCCGGTCTGACCGCACAGGATATGGATGGCACTACCTTCTTCCCCGCCGCTGGTTCCTACAACGAAGACACCGTTCTGGACGTCATCGATCATGTTGAGGCTGTGTCCGGTAAGAAGGCAATGATTCTGGGTACCGCAAAGGCACTGCGTAATCTGGCACCTGCTGTCCAGGGCGAGATGTCTAAGTCTGACCTGTATAACATGGGATTAGAAATTGCATAGTATAGTCCCCGTTCATTGTAAGATGTTCGAAAAACAACCTATTGAATTGCTGGAAAACCCTAAAGCTACATATACCACAGCATAGCTATGAAATATAAGCAGGTGCGATGGTGACGAAAGTAGAAAGAAATATGTAGATGGTACAAGGTTAAATCCTAAATACTGATGCAATGGGCAATCAGCAGCGAAGCTCTAAATAGGAGAACGTTCAACGACTAAGTGCTCCGCAAGCGATTGGCGGAGACTGTGGTAGGCTACCTGTTATTAGGTAGAAGATATAGTCTTTTCTTTGCCGAAAGGTAAAGGGTGCTTTGCGCATCGACCGGGCATAGCGAGTCCGACAAGTTAGCTTGCGCTAACCGAATGTCAAAAACATAAGATTACGGCAAGTTCTATGGAACTGATGTATTTAAGATCCCGCAGCGTCATGCTGTTGGTTCCACCAACTTCATCTTCCCCGATAATGTCCTGCATGTTATTGCTACTGACAGTCAGCCTATTAAGATGGTTTACGAGGGGAACAGCATTATCAAGCTGACCGATGCTCTGGATAATGCTGATATGACTCAGGAATATGAGTTCTATGATATGTACGGCCTGGGTGTCGTCACCGCTACTAATGACGGCATTGGCCGCATTGAAATCTCCTAACCTATTGTTAGTGTGATCATAAAAGCGGGCCCCGTTTTAGGGGCCCGCTGAAAGAAAGGAAAAGTAAATGGCAACAAGTACTAAAAAGAAAATTGACCCGCCCGAACAGCAGGTGGTAGATACGAAGGCTGATACGCCCACTAAGTCAGCAGGAATAGCTGAGGCAAAAGCTCCGGCAAAGAAGTCTGCTAGTCGTAGTGATAAAAGGCGTCGCGTCCGTAAAGATCTTGACCGCAATATGTACGTCACTGTGCGCAACGGCTTTCACGGTCCTTTAGTTTATATTGATAAAAATACATCAGAGCAGTATACCTGGGCTGAGTTTGGAGACGAGGCAGATCTTACTCTTTCAGTCCTGTTAAACGCCAGAAACTCTCAGAGAAGATTCTTCGAAGAGAACTGGTGGTTGATTGACGATCCTGATGTTATTGAATACCTCGGCGTCGAGAAGTATTACAAAAATGCGCTTACCTATGCTGATTTTGATGAGCTGTTTAGCTTAGATATTGATGAAATTAGAGAGAAGATTAAAGCTCTGTCAGAAGGTCAAAGACGCGGAGTAGCTTTCATGGCAAGAGAGCAAATTGAAAGCGGAGAGCTGTCCGACCTGAATATTGTGAAGATGCTGGAAGAGGTTCTCAATACTGAACTGATTTCAGGCAGGTGATGTAAATGGCTCTTTCATTTGATGAGTTCATCGGAGCTTTTTTAGGTAAGATTACAGCCTACGATTACGTTGATATCGATGAAGAGGAGTTTAACCAGCAGGTAGATCAGTTCTTATTTTCTTCCTGTGCTGACTTTGAGAATATATTCAGAAGGCGTACCGGCCTTTCTTTTGCCAATAGAGATTTAGACGATAGATGTTTTAACTGGGACTTCCCTGATTATATCGACCAGTACAACCATCAACGCATTGACGATATCATTACAAAGGAAGAGATAATTGATATTATATCTGAAGGTATGGTGTTAAAGTGGCTTAAAAGTTTTTTGTTCACAAGCGACACATTTGAGCTTAGCAACTTTGTTAGAACAAAAGACTTTAGCCCGTACTCCCCTTCTAACTTTATTGGCACTATGAAAGAGTTATACGATACAACTGAAGCAAAATATAAAAACATGATAAACACGTTTTCGTATCAGCACGGCGAGCTCCATAAACTCCACATGTAGGTAATATACGTGCTTCCTAAAAACATGATGCTACATTACTTGGAGCGAACAGTAGGGAAACTGTATAAAATCCTTCCGCTAAAAGAGAGCGGAGAAGCTTCGATACACGAATATCTCGATAGCTTACGTTCAGAACTCGTAGGCGTCGAGCTTATTGAGGAATTGAGCGACCAGCCATACTATGTTAGTATCGTTGGTATCGTCACATATTTGTCATCTTACATCGACTCCTGCTCCACAAAGAAAGTGAAGCGGGATGTTTTTCGCGCTATCGACATGTGCAAAAAACTTCAAAATATTTATCGGGATGGTGATATCTCTTGAACAGTCTTACCAACTACCAATGGAGGCTGCAATCTAAGAGTGGGACGTCTCGCGACCGTTGGCTTAATAACACACATAAATGGCTGCGAAACAAACTCCCTGCCTCCCTATCGTACTTTACTGTCATAATCGACGGAGAAGAAAGAGAATGCGCAATTGTTAGCTCCAGAAGCGCAAATGAAAAAACGATCATCTCCATGCCGGGAGAAACGCTCAGATGCGGGGCGTATGTCGAGTGGATGGATAACATTTGGATCATCACCTCATTAGATCCCGCAAACGAGGTATATCAATCCGCAAAGATGCTTCAGTGCAATTATCTTCTGAAGTGGGTCAATGACGACGGCGAAGTTGTATCAAGATGGGTGACCGCATTAGACGGCACCAAATACTTAACCGGCGAATATGCCCAGCAGGTCTTAACTCTTGGTGACTCGCGACTTCAGATGACGATGCCTAGAGACAATGAGACCGTTCGATTGAATCGTGGGTTCCGCTTTTTAATCGACGATCCGGACGCCACTGAGATATTAGCATATGAGCTTACTAAGGTAAACCGTAGTAGTTCTGTGTATAATGGCGATGGCGTTTTTGTACATATGTTAACTGAGAGCAACCGTGAAGACAAGTATGATAACTACGAGCTTATGATTGCCAACTATTACGATCGTATTGGAAAATTTGCGATAAAGATCACTAATGCAAATAGTCCGCTATCTTTAAATATCGGCAACAATTTTATGACGCAAGTATCCGTGTTTAAGGATGGCCAGGTTTACAATGGCGCGCATATAGAATACGTTTCTTCTGACACATCTGTTGCTACCGTTTCAAAGAACGGCGAGATCACAGCGGTGTCTGTTGGAACGTGTGAAGTATCTGTATCATATCTAACTTTTAGCACAGCGCTAGTTGTTAATATTACGGAGCAGCAAACTGAGTCACCTGCTGTATCTAAAAATTATCACATCGCACTCGGAGATTTAGATAGCTTGCAATATGCACTTGTCGGTTCTGATATTTCCTTTGTTGCTAAAGTGTATGAAGATGGCAACGAAATTAGCAACGTCGCACTATCCTACTCTCTCGATTGTTCTTCCGATGTTGCAACAATAAAATCATCTTCTGAAAATACTACTATCCACATTGACAAAAATCGAAAGAATATTGGAACGCGCTTTACTGTAACAGTTACCTGTGATCAGTATGATATATCGGCTTCTAAAGAACTGATAGTAAAGGGGTGGTCGTAATGGGACTGTTATATCCTCTGCGTGCTTTAAAGGATCGTGTAATAGAACTTATACTTTCTTCCCAGAAAATTGTAGACCTCATCGGAGATGACGCTTACAAGACTGCTCCAGCCCCTAACCTTTTATATAAAAAGGTTTACCCGTTCATATACATCCCAGATACAATCGACTCTGCATCCGCAATCATTTGCGTCGAAGCAAATATTACCAGTGTTAAAACCGATACTGTCTGTGACGTGGAACTCATTATAGCAACGATGTGCCATTGTGATATAATGCGAACAGATTTTGGTACACGCATCGACGCCCTTGCCGACGAGGTTGACGATATCATCAATCACAGCAGGGAGTTCGGTATCGGAAAGATTGTTCCATCACATCGATATCCAACCGACTATACTTTACCAAACTATAACTATGTTTGCAGAAAAGTAAAGTATACGATCCCGAACTACAACTATCGGTATGGTACTACTTATGATGGCTAGAGAGTTTTCAAAGCTTGAATTAAATGCACCATTCCCGTTAGAGATCGATGGCATCGGGCACATCAGATGTCCAACTGTTCAAGACATCACAAAGTGCAGAGTTCGCATTACAGATAGCGCTGTACTGTACGCGGAAGATGCGTACAATTATTACTTGGAATTACTTGTAATATCAAAAGCTAAAGTTCTCGAACGATATTCTCCTGTATTTGAAGAGGATGTTTTGGAGAAACTCGATAAACTATCCTTATTCTGTGTGCTCATCCTGATACCGGACTTGCGTGAGCAACTTACCAAGACATTTAACTTCTTTTTTGAAGAAGATGTCGTATTCGACCTAGATACTAATGCGTTTCGCGTTTTCCATGAATACTCAGAAGAGGTCGGTGTTATATGCAATGATAATTTTATCGATGTACGCAACCTTATATTGAAACGCGTTCATATCTCTCCGCCAAAAGTAGTTGATGGTAAGCGCCGCAGCAAGAAGATGATTGAATTTGACAAGAAAATCGAAGCCGGGCGAAAACACTCTCGCAGGTACCAAATTGATCAGGCCGCTATGGAAATTGGAAATATTGTATCAAAGGTTGCATCGAAAGCTAATGCTGCCGATATAAACGATGTCTATGGATGGACAATTTATCAGTTATATGAACAGTTCAGCGAAATTAATGTCGGCATTCAAATCGACACAATTCTGAAACGCTGGTCTACCTGGGGCAAAGATGATTTTGATTTTTCTGTGTGGTATAAACCAAATAATTCTGATTGAACAAAGCCGTATCTACGGCTTTTATTTTTTATCTTTTAGGAGGTAAGCTATGTCTGTTAATACCAGAATGGCAAACCGCGAGGTTTGCAATCTTGTTTTCTGTGAGTACAAGACTCAGAAGCCGTTCCTGAACGTGGATTACGCAAATGTATCTACCACTGAGATGACCGGCGAATCCGTGTATGCTAATGGTGGTTGGGGGCATCCCAAGGTCATCACCTTCTACGGTGATAAGGGCGGTACGATTTCTTTCGAAACTCAGATCACCCCCTTTAAGCTGTATTCTCTGATGACCGGTGCTGCTATCGAAAATACCGCAAGTTGGCTGCACCGCAAAGAGGTTACTGCTACCACTACCGGTAGCCTCGATCTTGATACCGGTGTATCCGCAGCTACTGTCTTTGCAGCCACCGACGACTGTGGTACCGAGATTGAGGGCTCTATTTCTTCCGGTAAGTTCACTGCCGAGACGATCCAGAAGGACACTAAGTATGTGGTTTATTATACCGAAGAGCTGTCCAATGTTCAGAGAATCTCTATCACCTCTACTACCTTCCCGCAGTATTTCACTGCATACATGGAGACCAAAGATAAGACCGACGCTGGCGAGGACGTACTGTTCCGTATGATTGCGTATAAGTGCGCCCCCCAGGTCGAGTTCTCTCTGGAGATGTCCAACAACGGTGACCCCGCAACTGTCACTGTTACCTGTGATCTGATGGAGGATACCGAGCGCGACAAGAAGATGCTGGATATGATCCTGATCGAAGAGTAATCAAAAATAAAACCGGCGTGGCAAAAGCCACGCCGGCTATATTCATAACAATTATTCAGACATTATTGCAGTTGAAAAGCAATAGGTAACTACATATGCTGGCGCATTGTGGTTCAATCCCACATCCCAGCACATCATAACAATATGAAGGGACTGATTCCTTGCGCGTAGTCGCATTCGACCAAGCCACTTCGACAAGCGGTTACGCCGTAATCGAAGATGGACATTATGTTAAATCAGGTGTTATAGATATACGCAACAACACAAACACTGATAAGCGTTTTGTTGAAATGGTAAATAGGCTTTGTAAAATTATATCTGACGAAGATGCAGATTGTGTTGTTATAGAGGACGTTCAGCAGCAAGTGAACAAACAAACATTCAAGCTGTTAGCGCGATTGCAAGGCGCTATCATCGGATACTGCTGCGTAAATGAAATCCCATTTTTAATCTTCCCTGCTACGACATGGAGAAGCCGTCTCAGGTTTAATCAGGGAACCGGAATTAAACGACAAGGCTTAAAAATGCAAGCCGTACAGTATGTGCTCACTAACTGCAAGAAGATAGTAAAAAATGACGAGGCCGATGCGATCTGCATCGGCCTCGCTGCTTTTGCTGACAAAACTACTGCTTGAAGGAAAGGAAATATTATGACTAGAAACTTTGAATCTTACGTACCCGTAGATACATTTAAAGAATACTACAACACCATGCAAGCTAAAACCGTTGACGTAACGCTCGATAACGGTATTTCACAAATGGTTATTCAGGTCACGCCGTTACTGGATATGGACACATTCGCCTCTGCGGTAGAATCCGTTGCTAATACATGTTTCGACAAGAACGGTAAATACATCGCGTGGGTAAAAGATATTGCGTTTATGCACGTCGTTCTCTCTTCTTATACGAACTTGACTGTGCCGGAAAAATTGAAAGATGAGTTTGACCTTCTGGTTGGAACAGATGTATACCGCAAGGTAGTTGATGTAATTGATGCAGATCAATTCTACATGTTGAAGGCTGCTGTCTCGAAGAAAATTCACGCCACTATGGAAGAAAATAATAGTTCCCGCGAACAGGAACTTGACCGCGCACTGACTATGTTAAACTTGATTACCCAAAAATACTACGAGATCGGAACGATCTTTAATGAGGTTATGGGAGACGACATGAAAGCTCTTATGGAGAAGTTGCGCGACCATGCTAAGGATGTATCCGGCGAGGTGTCTTCAATAAGAGATGCACTAAATATGAATGTAGAAGCCAATAATTCTTCGGCTAAAAACTCTACTAACGAAGAGCATCAGCGCAGCACTGGTGATTCAGATGCCGGTGTTTGATACTTACGCTTCTCTTGAAGCATATATCCTAGCTCAAATTAAAGAAACTTTACAAAATGAGATCGCAGATATGGTCGATGAAACTATTAAACAACATGCGGTCTCTGATGTTTACAACCAATATAGTCCCAAAACTTATAACCGTCGCGGCTTGCTTAGTTCCGGCGGCAATTATAAACATGACCTGAACGGGTTCTCTCTGACTGTAACAGACGAGACACCAGGCAACACACCTAGTGGGTATGGGCATACGCCGTCTGGCACCGAGTTGTCTGAGATTATTGAAACCGGCGCTCAGGGTAGGAATGGCGGTTTATGGCGCGACGCTTTTGCACGCCCATACATCGATAACGCTCAACAGGAAGTCGATACAAAGGTCATAGATATTTTGCGATCAAAATTTTCGTAGCACAACACAAGAGGTGGTGAGTAGGAATGTCCGACATTGGTGTAAAAGTTGATATATTACCGCAGATAAGTCCAGATGCGATACAATCTGCTATCAGCAAAGCTGCCTCCGGCATGACGCTTAACATTGGTAATATGAAGTTTGGCGTAGACAACGCAAACTTACAAAAAGAGATACAGAACGCAGTTAGTGCGGCTTTAAACAATTCACGCGGTAATAAATTCAGACTGGACGTTGACACAAGTCAGTTTACCGGTAGCATGAAGAAGCAAATGTCATCCTTACAATCAGCATATAAATCTGCGATGACAAAAGCGTTAAAGTCCGGCAACACCGCAAGAGTGGACGAGCTTTCAACTGCATATAACAAGATGATATTGAAGGCTGAAAACGCCACCAAAATCACATCCAGTGGTGCTCGTAGAGCTGCCGAAGCATCTAAACAGGAGTTCATGTCCCTTTTAAGTGGGATTAATAAGAGCGACGCCGCTATTAAGAAATTCAATAGCTCAATTAAATCAATTGAGTCTCGCACTAAAAAATTAAACATCGGTAGTGTAGATACACAGAAGGTAACAGAGTTAAATAATATTGTACAGAATCTGCGCAATAATGTAAGTGGATTAGGAAATACTACTTCTCGTGAATTCAATCAGATGGCAGGGGCTATCGACCGAAGCATCCAGAAGGCTGAACAACTTGCTACAGAGATCGAGCAAAGCAATAAGCTCTACTCTCAGAGCATGAAGCCTGTGGATGCTATTTTTAGCTCTGTCACCAATAAGATGAACAGAAACGGCAACTATGCAAAGCAGGCACAGTTTAATGCAGCTTACGAAGATGCCGCTTCTGCCACTAAAAAATCTGTACTAGCAGGCGCGTCCGGCAACGCCGCATCTATAGCTTCCGCAGCCGCAGCCGCAGATCAGGCGCAACAAAAGTTCTTTGCTCTTGGCAGAGAGATAGAACAAGATAATTCTGCGATCCAGAGCCTCAAACGCACCTTATCATCTTTAGATGGGAAGTTCTCACTTTTCGATGAAAGCGGAACGGCAGATAATATAAAGCTTAATGAGATGAAGGTTAAAATCGAAGAGCTGAGAGATGCACTTAGTAGAATGGGAACTTCATCTGGTGGTGAATTTGAAAATCTTCGCACGAAAGCAAACGAAGCCGCAGAAGCCGCCGGTAAAATCGGAAGAGAGCTTACATCTGAATCAAAGGATATAACAACAGACCTCCGATCTGTTTATAATTTGTTGACTAAGATTCGGAATTTTGAAAGTAAAAACCCGAATATCGGCAGCGACACGGTTATGTCTGCACGGCTCAATCAGATCAAGCGCGAAGCAGAAGAAATGACTCGTGCTAATATCGGTTCTGCATCAAGAATTAAAGAGTTACAGAACAGATACGCTGCCTTTGAATATGGCGCACAGGGAGATGGCTATGATATATCTTCCGGAAAAGGATCTGCTTCCAGCAGAATAGCCAGCCTCTTAAAAAATGTTTCTGGCACTATGGTTTTTTACGAGGGCTTCCAGAAAGCTAAACAGGCAGCTAGAGCGATGTATGAGTCTATTGTATCCGTAGACGATGCGATGACTCAGTTAAAAATAGTTACTGGCGCTACCGGCAGCGAAATGGAAAGATTTTTTACAGCTGCCGCTTCTACCGCATCGGACCTCGGCCACAGCGTGTCCGAAGTTATGGGATCGATAGAGACATTCAGCCGACTCGGATATAAACTGCAAGACGCATTATCTCTTTCGACAGCTGCAACAACGATGTCAAACGTTGCCGATACTGGCGTTGATGAAGCAACGACAGGTTTAACTTCTATTATTAAAGGTTATGGGCTACAGGCCTCTGATGCAAGCTCTATAGCAGATAAACTTACCTCTGTCGGCAAAGATTATGCTGTTAGTGCGGCAGAGTTAATGGAAGCACTTGAGCGAGGCGGATCTTCCCTTGCAGCGGCAAACAGTACACTCGACGAATCAATTGCATTAATTGCCGCCGGCAACGCATCCGTACAGGATGCAAAATCCGTAGGGACCACTTTAAAGACCGTGTCCGCCCGTATCAGAGGGTCTGAGGCATCTAAAGAAGAGATCGAGGAAATGGGTGACGACTATGATCACTTGGTCGCTTCCGCATCAAAATATCGTGAAGAGATCAAAGCTCTGTCAGGCGTGGATATTATGCAGGACGAGAATACATACAAGTCACCGTATAAAATCTTAAAAGAGATCTCAGAAGTCTGGAACCAGATGACAGACGTAAGCCAGGCTGCCCTGCTAGAACGCCTCGGCGGCAAAAGAAATATGAACGTCCTTATGTCTATCATCCAAAATATAGATGATTTAACTGGCGCATATGAAGACTCCGCGACTTCCGCTGGTACCGCTGCGGAAGCGAACGATATTTATATGGACTCCATTACCGGCAAGATTGGACAGCTCAAGGCACAGGGAGATATATTCTCAAATACTGTACTCGATTCCGATATGATCAAACCGTTTATAGACGGTGCGACCGATCTTTTGTCTATCCTGACATCTATTGCAGGTGTACTTGGTAAATTAGGCCCAATAATTCCGATAGCAGGTATCGCCGCTGCCGGCAAAGGAGTTGTTTCCTTAGCAAAGGATTTACAGAACACCGATTCGATCATCGGCTCCCTTTCCAAGAAGATTGTCGGTTTCTCTGATAAATCAAAAGGTGTTCTTTCCTCTTTAGCATCTGTTGCTGCTGCACATCCTGCCGCAGCAGTCGGTGTTATTGTTGGAGCTGCCACCGCCGCTATTGCAGCATACTCTGTATACGTTAATTCTTTTACAGCCAAATATAAAGAGTTCCAGAGCAACCTACAGGAGTCTCAGAAACTCTCCGGAGAATTAGACGCTTTAAACACTCGAATTAGCGAGAACCAAGATAAGATAAATAGACTTGAGGAACTCAAAGCTGCATCAGGTAATCTGTCAGCTGTAGATCAGGCAGAGCTTTCGACCCTCCAAGCGCAGACAGCAGAGTTGGAACAACAGAGAACGATTAAGGAAGCTCTTGCTAAAGCAGCATCTGATAGTGCGGCTAATTCTGCGGCTGATGCTCTTACAACGGATAAATGGAATTTTTCTAATCCATTTACCGAAGGAGAATTCAGCATCTCTAAAGAGAAACCGTACGAGCGGCTAGAGACTTTACGTAATGACTATAAAGAATATCAAAAAATCGCTAATGACTACGAAGGTCAATTAGCCAATCTTGCCAAGAAAGGCAAAACTGGTACTACAGAATATCAAAAGATACAAGATTCCTATGATCGGTTTAGTGGCTTCGCACAGGAAAAAAGAAGTGAACTGGTAGATGAAGTTGCGGTTGTCTCTGAATTGTATGGCCAGATAGACCGTTCTACTGCTTCCGGAAAGGAACTTGCCGCACTAATTGAGAAACAGCTCAATCCAAGTAACAGGATGTTATTGGAAGAACCAGGCAGTACCATATATGACAGTATCAAGGAATTGATGAGTGGCGATGGTATGTCAACTGTAAATAATATGTTGACCGCTCTCGCCGCATCCGGAACAATTACAGGCAGTTCTGTTGTGCAGCTTGGCAATGATTACGCAGAGCTTGATGCGATTATGCGTACGAATGGTATCACTGCAAACGAGATTGCTAATTACTACAACAACGCTGCCGATTCTTCAGAACAATTCTCTGGAGAAACTGCATCCGCAAGTCGGTTACTTGCGGCATATTCTGATGACATACAGAGAGCAGAGTCAGACGTTGGCACTTTACAGACCGCATATGAAAAGTTGCAGGCCGGTACCTTTACAACATCTGATTATGCAACTTTACTCAATACTTTTCCTGAGCTTGCAGAAGGCGTTGATGTTGCTTCTGGTAGCTTTGAAGGGCTTGCAAGCAATATTAAGTCAGCTGAGAAAAGTGCATTTGATCCAGTTATAGATAAACTGCAAAAGCTTAAAGATACTGCTACAACAGATATACAGGTGAAATCAATTGACGCCGCCATTGAAGCTATAAAACAATTAGGTAATGCAGCAGAGATTACATCTGATCAGTATGGCGGCATGGCAAGAGTTATCAATGATGCCAATACGTATGCGTCTGGAACCACAGAAATTTTAAATGGATCAGAATCAAACCAAGGATTCCTAACAGATGTATCAGCTTTTGAACAAATTCAGAAATATCAAAAAGGCGGGGCTACCGGACTCGGAAACATGAAGTATTGGCAGCTCTTAGATAGAATATTTTCTGGGTACAACGATGTAAATATTGATAATGTTGCAAAGCTTAGGAAGAAAGCTGAATCAGACACGAAGAAGTGGAAATCTGTCCTTAAAGCAATGGACAAAGACGGTAACTTAACTTCTTCCGGCGCTCAAGAATTCTTAAAGGTATTCTCCAAAAACGAGGATGCTATGGAGACTATCAAGAACTTAGGTGATGATCTCTCTTATAATAGCAAAACCGGAGAATGGAATATTGAGATTGCAGAGGATCACTTTGATGTATTAGCTGAGCATCTTGGTCTGACAACAGATGTATTTAAAGACTTCATGATCCAAGTATCTCAGTTCTTGGACATTGACTGGAATGATAATGGCGCGGCTTCGTATTTTAGCAGATTAAAAACTGGCCTTGTAGGCGGAGCTGTTAGCGATCTTCCATCGGATGGATATTCGTTCACGGAAGACGGTTTAAATGTTAAGTTCAATACTGTGCGCCAAGCAGCCAGCCAGATGGGTATTTCTATCGAAGATTTCCTTACCGGAATAGAAAAAGAAACTGGCATGACAGTTAAAGTAATTGATGACGAGACCGGTAAGGTTATTGATGAAAACAAACAGAAAAGACAAAATGCGATAAGCAAGAATTCTGATCGACGCAATCCAAGAAAACAAGATACTGATACATCTAAAAAAGATAGCGATCAGAAGGAAGAAAAGAAGTCTTCTAAGAAAGAAGAAAAGAAATCGGAAAGCAAGGATAAGTCTTCCAAAAAAGAAAACCCCAAAATAACTCCAGAGGTAGACACATCAAAGGCAGAAGCGCAGACAAATAAGCTGTACGACAGTATTAAGTCAAAAGCGAAAGAGACAGAAAGTGCAATCACAATTTCAGGACAAGACGCTGCGATGGCTGCTGCCACATCTGGTATGAAACTCGAAGACTATATCTCTGCACTAGAAAGAGAGACACATAAAAACATTGTTATTGATATCGATAGCGATACCACTAAATTAGATAACGGCATAAAGCAGTCGAAGGATAAAGCACAGCAAGATCCGGCAAAAGTTCCTGTTGAAGTTGACGACTCCGGGTTCAAAGATAAAAGAACATTTACTAGGTCAGACGGAAAAACTGTTACTGTTAATGTCGATGCAGATACCTCTAAAGCGGATGAAGCAATAGGGAGAACATTTACTAGATCGGATGGCAAGGTAGTACATGTAGATGTCGATCCAGATACCTCTAAAGCAGAACAGAAGATCGAAGACCTGGGCGGAGAAAAGAATCCAGCTGTTGTGCCGGTCGAAGCCGACTCAACCAGTGCAGAACAAAAAATCAATACTATAAGCAGCAGCGGCGGCTCCCCTGCTGTTGTTCCTGTAGATGCCGATACTTCTGCTGCTCAAAATAAGATTTCTTCTGTTGCGAATAATCCTCCAACTGTAAAGCTCAATGTTGATATGCAGGCTCCCGGTGCAGATGAGATGTTCAGTAGTCTGGGCAGTAGTGGGCAGATTCAAGTTACAGCAGATACGTCTGGAGTAAGTAGCGCAATAAAGAATGCCATCCCTGACAAAACAGTTTCTGTCCAAGCAACTGTTGCTGGAGAAGATAAGGTAAAATCTTTGATCGCAGCAATTCAGTCACTTAGAGGTAAAGTAGTTGCGGTTGCTGCTTTAGTTGTTGGTAAAGGGCTCGTTGATAGTTTGAAATCTGCGATTGCAGACGTAAAGAGTAAAACTGTAACAATCACGACAAACAAAGTTACCAATGTAACTACCAAATATTCGTCTAGTAGCATCAGTTCAAGCGGTTCTAACAATGGAGTTGTAAGAGTAGATGGTACTGCACATGCAAACGGTACTGCCTACGCTAAAGGCAACTGGGGGGCCAAAGACTCTGGAACCGCTTTGGGTGGAGAACTTGGTGAAGAACTTGTGGTACGAGATGGAAAGTTCTTCACGATCGGATCTGACTCGGCAGAGTTTTTCAAGTATAGAAGAAATGACATTATTGAATAGTGTCCATATATAGCGATATATATGAAAAATTTATCTAATTGCTGGAAAACCGTAAAGTTATTCAAACTACAACATAAGGATGAAATACGCCTAAGTGTGAATGTGGTCGAAAGACAGAAAAAATTGAATAAATGGCATATGGTGAAATAAAATCATACTGAAAGAAATATGTCCTAAGTGCTAAGAGCTGCATCTAATTTCTGAATTAGATGTTTTTATTTTGCTCAAAATTGGCAATCAGCAGCGAAGCTCCGAATAGGAGAACGTTCAACGACTATCCCTTTATGGGAGTAGGATTGCAAGCGATTGGCAGTTCGAAAAGGTAAACGTGTTAGCACTCAAGTAATACTAACACGAAGATATAGTCTGTTCCTATATGAAAATATAGGGGTTTACAAAGCCATCTTAGTGTAGCGAACTAAGGTAAACATAAAAGAATTTTCAATGCGGAGCAAACCAAACAAATTCTTGACAAAGGAAAAATCACCCACGGAAAGAAGCGCGGATCAGCACTTGCTGACGGTACAGCATTTCTGGAAGGTAACGCCTTCGTTAAGGGCGGCGGTTCATTCAAATCTGGCGGGAATTCGAGTTCAAGTTCTAGCTCTAACAAAAATAACACTTCTAACAATAGGTCTTCTAGTGGGAGATCTTCCGGTAGTAAAGGAAGAACCTCTGGTAATAAGAACAAAGGCAAGGGTAAAAAAAGAGCAGTAGCGAGGCCGAATACTTTGACTGGATCGAGGTTATGATCAGCCGCATCGAAAGAAAGATCACCAATCTTGGAAAGGTAGCCGACAGCACATACCGTACTCTTGGCGCTAGAAATAAAGCATTAAAGGACGAGATGTCCGCTGTAACGAAAGAGATCAGCACTCAAGAAAAAGCATATACCTACTATATAAAAAAGGCTAATTCACTCGGCTTATCTAAGAAGTATAAGACACTCGTTCAAAACGGTGCTATTGATATTGATAAAATTAAAAACAAGAAGTTGAAAGAAAAGATTAAGCAATATCAGGAATGGTACGAGAAGGCCATCCAATGCAAAGACGCGATCGTTGACTTAAAAGAACAGCTGAGCGAACTGGCTAAAGCACGCTTTGATAATATCGCAACACGAAAAGACAACACTGTTACTAGGATTAACTCTTTTATTGATTCTTTCCAAGGATATATAGACTTAGCGGAAGCAAAAGGATACCAGAATAACACGGCATACTACAGAGCTATAAAAAAGTATCGCGGAAAAGAACGTAGCAAGCTTGTTGAAAAGCGGGACGCTCTTATCTCCGAACTTAACAGTGCTGTTAATAGCGGCGCTGTCAAAGTATACTCAGATGCTTGGTACGAAATGCGTTCTCAGATCGATGATACCACAACCGCTATCATAGAAGCAGATAAGGCAATTGCTGAGTGCAACAATTCAATGCGCCAGATTAAATGGGATCGTACAGACTATGCCCATACTGCGATGACTCGTGTCGCGGATGAGGCAACATTCATGATTGGACTTCTCGACGAAGATAACTTCTTTGACGATAATGGGAATATGACTGATCAGGGATTGGCTGCACAAGGACTTCATGCCCAGAATTACAACACCTACATGCGTGACGCTGATAGGTATGCTAAAGATATCGCAGCCATTAATAAAGAGATTGAAAAAGATCCTTACAACAAAGACCTTCTTGATCGGCGCAATGAACTCATCGACGCGCAGCAAAAGTCCATTGAGTCGGCAGAGCAGGAAAAGAAAGCGCTTCAAGACCTTGCCAAAGACGGCGTATCAGCTGTTCTTGATTCTTTGAAGGAATTGATTGATAAATACGAGGACTCTCTTGACAGTGCAAAAGACTTATATGAGTACCAGAAAAGTATGAAAGAAAAATCGGAGAATATTGCCGCTATCGAGAAGCAATTGACTGCTTATTCTGGAGACACGTCAGAAGAATCCCGTAAGACCATTCAACAATTAAAGAAAGACCTGGCTGATGCGAAAGAAGACCTGAAAGATGCGCAGTATGACAAATACATATCCGATACCAAGGAATTACTGGACGACCTCTATTCTAACTATGAGAAAAGTCTGAATGACAGTGTATCTGATATTAACGCCGTACTCCACGACAGCATCGATGCAGCCAATAACAATGCTGACAAAATCTCTGCCACCATAGAAAGCGCTGCGCAAGATGTTGGGTACACCGTATCAGAAGCTTTGAGTTCCTCCTGGGATACAAGCACTGGCAACGGAAAGGTCATCGATGACTACAGCAGTTCTCTTTATGACGAGGACACGTCTACCAACCAGGCCCTTAGTAACGAACAAGAAAATGCATATGATGTGTACGGCAACACAGACCAGGCTTCCCAGACATCTAAAGATGTATCTAATGTTACATCTCAGGCTTCGGAGTCCAAAGGAACTAAAAGTGAAACTAAAACAGAACCTAAGAAAGATACTACTAAGACACCTGTTAGCTCCCTTGCTAAAAAGTATAGCTTCTTTATCCCCAAAAAGTACAAGGGCAAAAAGAGTAAGGCACAACTAAAGAAGGACGGAAAGCATGGATTAAGATCCCGGCTGGCATATTATAATATTGACTATTCTGACAAAGCCTTGGCTAAATACTATAAAGGCATGGGGCTTCACAAGATTAAAAAAGGCAAAAAGTATGTATACGGGAAAAAGTATAATGACCAAGGTTCTCAAAGAAACGCTATGTTGAAATGGATCAACAAACGCGGGTTCGCACGCGGAGTGCAAGATCTTCCCGTGGACCAAATTGCATGGACGCAAGAGAATGCACCAGAGACCATTATCCGTCGCTCAGACAATGCCATTCTCACTCAGCTGAAACGCGGAGACAGCGTTCTCAACAAAGACGCCACCAACAATATATGGAGTATGGCCAATAACCCTGCTAAGTTCATTGCAGAACAGCTTCGACTGGCTAATCTCGCCGCTCAGGTTGGAACGCCGACCAGGGACAGCAATATCCAAAATTCAATAGATTTGGATATCATTTTACCGAATGTATCCAACTACAATGAGTTCATGAACGCAGCAAGATCTGATCCTAAGTTTGAAAAGCTGATCCAAGCCATGACAACCGATAGACTTGCAGGTAAAAGTTCTTACACAAAGAATAGTATTAAATGGTAACAGTCAACTAATATTTAAGCGGCCTGTAAGACAATCCTACAGGCCGCTTATGATATAGTCGCAGTGATTTGGAGGGAAGGAAAATAAATTATCGAAAGCTATACGAGCTTGAGTTGGCCAAAAATACCCAACTCGAACAGCGATATAAAACTGTCATTTCAGAAAAGACATACGCCGAACGAAAGAGCCTAGATATTGTAAACCAGTATGAGAACATCCTCTTTGAGCTGGAACAGATTAAGGCAGAATATAAACAGGCTCTTGATTCTGTAAAGGCAAAAGAAAAAGAGTGCGAGGAACTGCGCCGGGCACTCTTAATTATCATTGATGAAATTAAAAAAAGTCGACCGCAGCGATATGGAATAGATCTCAATTTTTAAAGGAGGGATACCGTGCAGGCTACTGACTTTATATATGACGGACTCAAGCTAAGCGACTTCGGCTTTATGATTTGTACGTTTGACTCCAGCGGTACAGATACGGTAACCGCAGGATCAAACATTACATTTAACTCCGTAAAACAACATGGTGGTGTATATTATGCGCAGACTGACACCGAGTATGGGGAGTGTTTCACAACTACATTTGATATTTGTAAGGCTGACTATCGCACTCCGGGTACTGATATTACGTTTGATGAGTTCCGTTCTTTAATGCGGTGGCTGAATCGGCGTGAGTTCTGTACCTTTTCACTGATAGACAACCATGACAGTTCATGGAATCATGTGTACTTCGAAGGCAGTTTTAATATTGACAGGATCAATTTTGCCGGAAGGTTAATTGGCCTTACACTCACCTTTCAATCTAACAGGCCATTTGGTATTGGGGAAACAATTACTGCCACTTTGAATGTAACGTCTTCTAACCAGTCCTATTCTTTGGAGAATAAATCTGATGAAATAGGGGCGTTGTATCCTGATACTGTTGTTATTACTTGCAACGGATCCGGGAATCTATCTATTCAGAATTCACTGGATGACAAGACTGTTTATATTGCAAACTGTGCGGCTGGCGAAGTTATCACCATGCAATGCATGAGTAAAATTATAACCTCTTCCATTGACTCTCATAAATTATATAACGACTTTAATTTCAGCTTTTTCAGGCTTTATAGCACATACAGCGATAGAGAGAACAAATACACAGCTTCTATCCCGTGTGAGATTAAAGTGTCATATCGCCCAGTGATAAAGGTGGTGTTCTGATTGGCAATCAAAATCGAATTTGACGGCAATATAAACCCACTATCCCCAACTTTTGTCCTTGCCACAAGAGGGGGAGAAAAACTGGGTGTTCTCAATACAATTGACAACATCTCTGTAAAAGATAACCTTAGCGAAGCAAGCGAAATCTCCTTTGACCTGTACAAGTCTATGGATGGAGTGCAGTGCCCACTATGGAGTAAGGTAAAGGATTTCAAATTAGTGTGGTGTAAAGAGTGGGACAAGTGGTTCTCTATAGAGGTTAAAATCACCGAGAGTAACAGCACCATCAAAAACATCACGGCTACCAGCCTCGGCGAAGCAGAACTATCTCAGATTATGCTTTACGACATTGAAATCAACACTGAGGATGACATCGCCCGTGACGACTACACGGACCCAACGGTCTTATATCATCCCAGCAAGCCTGACTGCTCTCTGCTTCATAGGATTTTGTCCAAGGCACCGCATTACTCAATCTTACACGTAGACGATAACATAGCAAATCTTCAACGCTCGTTCTCTTTTAACAACACTTCCATTCAAGACGCATTCAGTGAAGTTGCCGAAGAGATCGGGTGTTTATTTATATATAACTCAAACTCAGACAGTGATGGGAAGATCTCGCGGACAATATCTGTATATGACCTTGAGCAGACTTGCTTAGATTGCGGGTATCGCGGTGAGTTTACTGATATTTGTCCGGAGTGTGGAAGCTCGAACATTCACAACGGGTACGGCAAAGATACTACAGTATTTGTTTCAACGGAAAATCTAACGGATGAGATCACATATGAAACGGACACCGCTTCTAATAAGAACTGTTTTAAGCTTACCGCAGGTGACGACCTTATGACAGCAGCTGTAAGAAGCTGCAACCCTACCGCAGGCGGCTATATATGGTACATCACAGAAGAGTCGCGTGAAGATATGTCTCAGGAGTTGTCCGACAGGTTAAGCGAATATGATGCCGATTACAAGTATTATGAGACCCAGGCTGGTCAGACAATCGATGCCGGCATTATTAACTCCTATAACGCTCTGGTAGACAAGTATTCTGAATACAATAGTGACCTCAAGAAATTAAGCTCCCCTATTTTGGGCTATTCAAACTTAATCCAGGCTGATTTTGAGGTAATTGATTTTGGTCTGTTTTTACAAACAGTTCTCATGCCAACACCTGAAATAGACCATTATACAGCAACTGACCAGGCAGCTTTATTAACAGAGGACAACCTCTCCCCCGTTGCAGTCTCCGATCTTTCTGATATTACCACAACATCCAATGTGGAGAATGCCATTAAGGCTATGGTAAAAACCGTTTTGGATACATCACAGTTTAAGTTTACCATCAACACTGCGAACTACTCAGACAATGTGTGGACCGGCAACTTTACTGTTATCAGTTATTCAGATGAAGAAGACACTGCCACCTCCAGCACAATTACCATATCCATCACAGATGACTATGAAACATATACAAAGCAGATGATTGACAGAAAGCTTGCCACATTAAATGAGGATGGTTGTAACATCGCCGCAATTTTCAAACAGTCATTAGATGAGTTTAAAGCTACACTTAAAAAGTATTGTCTGGACTCGCTTTCTGAATTTTCCAGTTGCTGTCAAGATGTGTTAAATATCTTAGTTGATCAGGGAGCGAGCGATAAGGAATCCGATTTGTATGAGTCTGTTTACACCCCTTATTATGAAAAGCAAAAAGCTATCCAGGCAGAAATTGATGTCAGGCATAATGAAATCGTGATACTGACCGGAGACACTGTTACATCGGATGACGGAACCGAAACTGTTACAACAAAAGGACTACAGCAATATATCGAAGAGGTATGCGATGAAGTCAGAACCACGCTGGACTTAGAGAATTATCTTGGAGCTGCGCTGTGGAAAGAACTCTGTGCCTATCGACGAGAGGACGAATACTCCAATCAAAACTTTGTATCGGACGGTCTTACGAATTCTGAACTTATTACAAATGCGCTAGACTTTCTTAAAAAAGCAAAGAAGGAAATCTATAAATCAGCAATGCTACAGCACTCGATCTCTGCTACACTAAACAACCTGCTGGTTATCCCGGAATTCAAGCCAATCGTCGACTTCTTTTCTGTCGGCAACTGGATTCGAGTCCGGGTAGATGACGACATTTACAGACTCCGTTTAATTGGATACGAAGTGAATTATTCTGACCTCCCTACTATATCGGTCTCCTTCTCAGATGTGACAAGAACTGCCGATGGATTATCTGATGTAGCGAGTGTTTTGTCAAAGACGTCTTCCCTCTCCTCTTCCTTCAACGCCGTAACGAAACAGGCAGATAAAGGAAATGATGCCGCAGCAATCCTTTCTAACTGGTTTGCGAATGGCCTGTCCGCAACACAAACAAAGTTAGTAGACAATGCATCTGATCAAAACATTGTGATTGATGAACATGGCGCGTTGTTTCGAAAGTTAAACCCAGTTACAGAGCAATATGACGATACTCAAATCAAAATAGTCAACTCGACTATGGCAATCACAAATGATAACTGGGCGTCCAGTAAAACTGCTGTTGGCAAAATTTATTATGTGGATCCAGAAACAGGCATACTCACAGAAGCGTTTGGCATAAATGGAGAAGCTCTTGTCGGTCGAATACTCATCGGAGAGGAGTTAAAACTGTATAACGCCGGTGGGTATTTGATTTTCAATGATGAAGGCAAGCTTATCCTGTCCAACGCGCTTGAGGCCGGCAGTATTATCTCTGATAACTATAACGGAACAGATGCGGCTCCGCTGGATAACTCAAGCGGTAGTATTATTCTTCTGTCAGACGGGACATTTAACTTAGGCGGCGGAAGTATAAAATGGGACGGCAAGACATTTTCAATAACCGGGTATGCAACAGAAGAAAAGGTCGACAACCTGGAGATTGGGTCCCGCAATTATATTCGCAACAGCAAGACTATGACCTATGACGGCTACGGCTTCGTGTCTCGCGGCGATGATACTAAAGCCTACGTTGGGACAGCTATTGTTGGCACATCTATAGTATCGTAAGGAGTGAAATCTTATGGCATATACACCACACAATTGGTCCGCCGGCAATGTTATTACAGCAGATCTACTTAACGCCCTTGAGCAGGGCGTAGGAAATGCTCTCACCGAGCACCCAACTGTGTCTAAACAGAGTGACAGTACATCTACAACTGCACCTTCAGCAGGAGGCACGGTGACGGTGGTGGACAGCGTGACACGAGATTCCAACGGTCACGTCACAAAAGTCAACACAAAGACCATTACACTTCCGGCTGGCGGTAATGGCTCTTCCGGCGCAGACGGTGAGGACGGTGGTTACTACAAACCATCGGTTGACTCGGATGGAAACCTCACCTGGGAGGCGAGTAAATCAGATATGCCGTCGGTCTCCGGTGCCAATATTAAGGGAGGCACTGGGGCAGACGGTGCAAACGCTACAATTACCAACGTATCCGCAACGGTGGATGCGAATACAGGGACTCCAAGCGTAGAGGTTGCACTTGGTGGCACTGAATCGGCGCGTACATTCTCCTTTGCGTTCAAAAATCTGAAAGGAGAAAATGGGGCGCTTGGCACATGGATCAAGGTCGATAGCAGCATCAACGACCTGTCTGCCTTGAATATAACAGATAACTCCGTTGTATACTTTTCAGCCGGAACCTACTCACTCCCTGCGTGGGATCTAAGCGGGCTGAAAAATGTCACCATCCTGCTGGACGAGGCCGTTATCACGTGTACCGGTGACTACTTTCTTTCGGCTGATAACTGTGCTGATATCCGCGTGTGCGGCGGAAAAATCACTGGCGCAGCCCTGTATGCCGTATTCTTTAAGGACTGTAAACGGGCTAGAATTGAAAACTGTGAAATTGAAAGCATCGGCGGAACTTCCTCAGATTCACCTGCTGGCATAAGAGTGTTTGGAGATTGTACCGGGTTTGTGGTTGAGAACTGCTGTATCCATGATATATCTTCCCAGTATATCTCCGGCGACGACTATATCCACAGCTACGGTATCTTTGTCAACCGGCTTTCCTCCTCTAATGCGTTCAGCCAGATAGGGAGAATCGCGAATTGCTATCTTTACAATATTGCCGGTATTGACAGTGGCAGCGTGAAAGCGGACGGCGACGGTATTTTTATTCAGGGACCGCCGTACCTGGATGCAGACAGCAACGTGGTCTGGCGGGAGCCGCAGATCATCATTGACCGCTGTATCTTCCAGGACTGTAAGAAGCGCGGGGCGAAGATCGCGGCAGATGGCGTGTCCATCCTAAACTCGATTTTTTCCGGCGAATTCTGGTACGCCGCCATTGATTTGCAGTACGGCCACGGTAAGGTAATTGATTGCAACATTTATAATTCGAGCCCATACACGGGCTCTATCACCTCCGGCATTGTGGCATCAGACGGAGACATTGAAGTACATGGCTGTACGATCCGCTGTCCATACCAGGACAGTAGCGGCAATACAGCATACCACCCTGGGATCCGGTTGGATAAACGCCTGAGTGGATCTGTGATTGATTCGACTGTGCCGTGGGGGCGGTGCATTGTAGCCGATTGCTATTTTGATAATGTTTCCGCTTCCGTGTTAGCGAGTACATCGAATAGTGATTCTCCGACCTATACGCTGGATGGAATTGAGATCATCAGCTGCCGATTTGGAACATCTAACCAGAGCCATGCAGTTGATATTCTATCTACTGTATTTCCTACTATTGGCACGTTCCGTTTTATTGATTTTAGATTTGACGCCGGTTCCAACCGTACAGATGTGAAGTCGGCAAACAGTAACTTTACCTATCCCGTTGGAGTCGACGCAGACCCGACGGTTTGTTTTGAATTGTACAGCAAATACTGGACCGCCGAGCCAATGAGTGGTTACAGCGGATTGCCTACAAGCCCGCACACAAGAATTGTGTACGCTGGCGATATTTCCGGCATCAAGTATAAAGAGTACACCGGGCACGGCAGCCGGATTTACGGCACAAAAGCACCTGCTTCTATCACAGCTACACTGGCAAAACAGCTGCTGTATAACAGTAAAGTTGGAGACCAATACACGGATGTGACAACCGGCACTGTGTACATCTGCACGGCCGCCGGTACAAGTAGCTCTATTGGGACGTGGACAGAGCTGTCGGATAAAACATATATAGATAATCAGATATTAGGAGGTGCTTCTTAATGGCATATTCGACAGCTAAAGAATTATTTATAGCTATATGTGATGAAATTAGATCTGGGTTGGGCATAACCGATCAGATCAATCATCCCGATATACCTGATAAAATCCACTCCATCGTCGCAGGCTCCGGTACTGGTTTAGATACAAGTGACGCAACCGCTGCTGAAACAGATCTGGCGGAAGGAAAAACTGCTTACGTCAATGGAGAAAAAATAACTGGAACACTTGCGAAAACGAGTGCTATTGCAAATTTGCTATCCCTACAGAGCTCAGCTAGTAATGATGGTACTGCAAAGTATATTGAAAAAAGTGGATCTGGCATTACTGGAAATCCAAATACGATTTCGATCAGTTGGAAATATACCAGCGGCGATAAAATATTAGCCGGGACAGACTCAGGCTCGACGATTACAGCGAAAGCGAGTGCCACGCAATTCGGAGATGCTACGGTCGACGATGTCATATCAGGTAAAACATTTACATCGGTAAACGGACTGAAACTAACTGGTACCCACGAATGTTCTGCGGCGACCCCAAACTTACAGTCAAAGACGATTACGCCATCTGAAAGCCAACAGACTGTGTCACCGGACACCGGCTACGATGGCCTGTCAAGCGTAACGGTCGACGCTGTCAGTAGCACCTATGTAGGCAGCGGCGTGACCAAAAAGGCAGCGGCGACCTATACGCCAGGCACAGCAGATCAAAGTATTTCCTCCGGACAATATTTGTCGGGGGCACAGACCATCAAGGGGGATTCGAACCTGCTTGCTGCGAATATCAAAAGCGGTGTGTCTATTTTTGGTGTAGCAGGTAACTATACGGGAAGCGGTGGCGCTGGTGGTGGCCTATCGATGGCAACCGGCACAACCACCTCCGGCACCATTGAGACCGGCCTGTCCTCGATCCAGTGCATT
>OLNN01000629.1_pt1 | contig 35989 bp, 19 predicted proteins | sample 1672141 | NCBI WGS metagenome assembly OLNN01 (sample SAMEA3136652, study PRJEB25190) | human gut metagenome | biome: human gut; feature: human-associated habitat; material: faeces | place: Austria | collected 2013
GTGGAGCTCAGCGTCGAGGGCGGCGAGGAGGATCTCCGGGCGCAGGGCGCCCTCGTTGTCCATGCGGGTCGAGAGGTCGAGGGCGAAGGCGCCGTCTGCGAGCGCGCGCACCGTGTACGCGTCGAGCGTCCGCGTGAGGTCGAGCACCTTCTGCTTCTTGCCGCGCTGGTAGGGGATCTGCCCGCGGGCGACGACCGCCGCGAGCGCCGCTTCCAAGCGCGGCGCGTCGAGCGCGGCCGCCTCCCCCGCCGCGTACTCCGCGCACGTGATGAAGGCCGTGAGCGCGTCTGCGCGCACATCGACGTATCCCGCCTCCTGGGGTGCGAGGTCCGCGGGAGCGGCGGCGCGCAGGCGCTCGAGAGCCTCCGTCACCGGCACGAGCTCGGTGAGGAACACGTCGAACCACTCGCACGAAGATGCCGTCCCCACGGGCAGCGCCGCGGAGAAGCCGGCGCGCATATGCGGCGAGAAGCCCTGCGTCACCGCATAGGGAAGCCCGGCGCGTCGCACCACGCGCTCGATGGTGTGCAGCACCTCGAGGTGCCCCAGGTAGCGCAGGCGCCCCTGCTTCACGTAGCGGACGCGCAGGCGGAAGAGCAGCTGCTCGGTCATGAGCGATCACCTACCAGGACGTTCTCGGCGCCGAGCGTGGGGCAGATGCCGCAGCCGGTGCACGAGGAGCGCGTGCAGTCGTCGGTCGTCTTCCCCGCGAGCGCCCGCCGCCATTCGCGCAGGAGGAACCCGCGCGACACGCCGGGGCTCACGTGCTCCCAGGGAAGGCGCGCGTCGAGGGGGAACTCCTCCTCGGCGATGGCGCGCAGGTCGAGCCCGAGCTCCGCGGCCGCCTCCTCCCAGCGCGCGAGCGAGAACTGGTCGCTCCACGCGTCGAAGCGCGCGCCATGCCGCCAGGCACCCAGGATGAGCGGGGCGAGGTCGCGGCCGCCGCGCGAGAGCACCGCCTCGATGAGCGAGGTCTCGGCGTCATGGCAGTGCACGCGGATGGCGCGGTCGTGCACGCTGTCGATGAGCAGGCGCTGGCGGCGCTTCACCTCGGCATCATCGAGCTGCGCGCACCATTGGAACGGCGTGTGCGCCTTGGGGATGAACACGGAGACCGAGACGGAGACCTGGATGCCGCCGCGCTGCCCCTTCGGCACGACCTCGCGCGCGATGGAAAGGACGCGCTCGGCGAGCTCGGCGATGGCGACGATGTCCTCGTCCCGCTCGCCGGGAAGCCCCATCATGAAGTAGAGCTTCACGCGCCGCCATCCCGCCCCGAAGGCCGCGCGGCAGGCGCGCTCGAGGTCGTCCTCGGTGACGTTCTTGTTGATGACGTCGCGCAGGCGCTGGCTGCCCGCCTCGGGGGCGAAGGTGAGCCCGCCCTTCTTCTCCCCCGCCACCTGGAGCGCCATGTCGACCCCGAAGGCGTCCAGGCGCTGCGAGGGGATGGACACCGAGATACCGGTGTCCTCCAGGCGCCGGTTCAGGCGTGCGAGCACCTGGCGGCAGCAGGAGTGGTCGGTGGTCGAGAGCGACGTGAGCGAGACCTCGTCGTAGCCGGTGCGCGCGAGGCCGGACATGACCGCGGAGACGATCTGGTCGGCGCCGCGCTCGCGCACCGGGCGGTAGGTCATGCCCGCCTGGCAGAACCGGCAGCCGCGGGCGCAGCCGCGCAGGACCTCGACGGAGAGGCGGTCGTGCACGAGCTTGGCGTAGGGCACGATGGACTGGGGGACGGGGTCGGTGGCCGCGAAATCGGCGACCACCCGCTTGCGGACCTCGGCGGGCGCATCGGTGCCGGCGCGCGGGACCGCGTAGCCGTGGGCGGTGCAGGCGCCCTCGTGGGAGACCTCGTAGAGCGAGGGCACGTAGGTGCCGGGGATGCGCGACAGCGCGGCGAGGACCTCGGAGCGCGTGGCGCCCGCGTCGCGCAGGCGGCGGTGCTCGGCGCAGACCTCCACCAGGTGCTCCTCACCCTCGCCGATGAGGACGGCGTCGACGAAGGGCGCGAAGGGCTCGGGGTTGTAGACCGACGGGCCGCCCGCGAGCACGAGCGGGTCGTCCTCGCCGCGGTCGGCGGAACGCAGGGGGATGCCCGCCAGATCGAGGGCCTCGAGCATGTTGGTGACGGCCATCTCGTGCGGGACGTGGAGCCCCACCGCGTCGAAGGAGGCGACCGGCGCCGCCCCCGACGCCATCGCCGAGAAGCGCGACCTGCTCGAGAAGATCGACGGCTTCGCGGAGCAGAACCCGATGCTCGGCATGCGCGGCTGCCGTCTGGGCATCGTGTACCCCATCCTCCCCGAGATGCAGGTGCGCGCCATCGCCACGGCCTGCGCTCGTCTACAGAAGGAAGGCTTCTCGCCGAAGCCCGAGATCATGATCCCGCTCGTGTCCGTGCTGCCCGAGCTCGCGAAGCTGCGCGGCGTGGCCGAGGCCGTCATCGCTGACGTGTCCGCTGCGGAGGGCGTCGAGCTGGATATCCCCGTTGGCACGATGATCGAGCTGCCGCGCGCGGCCGTCACCGCCAACGAGATCGCCACCGAGGCCGACTTCTTCTCCTTCGGCACCAACGACCTCACCCAGACCACCTTCGGCTTCAGCCGCGACGACGTGGAGGGCGAGTTCGTCCCGCAGTACCTCAACGAGCACCTGCTGCCGTACAACCCCTTCGCCACGATTGACGCCGGTGTGGCGAAGCTCGTGGAAATGGGTGTGGCGCTGGGGCATGAGGGCAACCCCGATCTCGTCTGCGGCGTCTGCGGCGAGCACGGCGGCGACCCGGAGAGCATCCACACGTTCAACCGCATCGGTCTGGACTACGTGAGCTGCTCGCCCTATCGCGTGCCGGTGGCCCGTCTGGCCGCTGCCCAGGCAGCCATCAAGCAGCGCTAGGCGTCTGCTGAACAAGCTTGAGTCCCGAGGGCCGCTCCGCACGACGGGGCGGTCCTCTTTTGCTTGACAGCGCGAACGAGGGCGCTATAATCGCAACTGAAATGGCAGGTGGACACCTTGGGTAGGACGGCCGCCTCTCATTGTCACATTACGTGAAGAGGGGCCGTTCCGCTGCTGGTGGGACGGCTCTTCTACTCTTTTCTTCGACTCAAAAGGTCTACCGTCAAGCGTATGAGCTCAATTACTATTAAGCAGAACGCGAATAGCTCTTGCAAAGAAACCATGGTAGCTCCTTCCGAAGAAGAGGCGACCACACCACCTGCCACGATTAATATAGCACAATAGTATCATGCACGAAAGTGCTAATATGAAAGATATGACATGAATCTTGATTTGGGGAACCTGCCGCGGACGATCTGGGTTGAGAAGAGCGAGGGAGGGCCCGTGGTGGGGTTCGTGGACCAGCGGCTTCTGCCAGATGATCTGGCTCTTGTGCGCACCGCGGACTGGCGCGAGGTCGTGGATGCCGTGAAGACGCTGGCCGTTCGCGGCGCGCCGGCTATCGGCGTGGCGGGGGCGGCGGCGGTGATGCTGGCCGCCTTCGAGTGCGCGGCGGACGAGAGCGCCGCCAACCTCGTGAGGCAAGGCGATCCGGAGGCAGGTGGCGGTTTCGGGAGGGAGGGCGCTCGTGCCGATTTCGACCGTCGCTTGGAAGAGGCTGCCCGCGTGATCACCGGGGCGCGGCCGACGGCGGTCAACTTGTCCTGGGGCGTGCGCAGGGCCGTGGAGGCGGCCCAGGAGGCCCGCAGCGCCGGCAAGACGGCCGCAGAGGCGGCCGAGGCGCTCTACGGGCTCGCAGGGGCCCTCATTGCCGAGGACGAGGCGGTGAACCGCCGTATCGGCGCCCATGGGGCCATGCTGCTGCGCGAGATTGCGGATAAACGGGACGGGAGGGGAGACGCCCCGGAGGCCTCCCATGGCATCGACGGCTCTTCGCGCGTGGCCGCACCTGTTCGGCGGCAGGGTCTCAACATCCTCACGCACTGCAACGCGGGCAGCTTGGCGACGGCTTTCTACGGCACGGCGCTCGGCGTTGTTTATGCGGCTGCGCAAGAAGGGCTTATCAACCGCGTCTATGCCGACGAGACGCGCCCGGTGAACCAGGGGGCGCGCCTGACGGCGTGGGAGTTGGCGCGCGCTGGGGTGCCGGTGACGCTGCAGTGCGACGATATGGCGGCGTCGCTTATGGCCGAGGGGAAGGTGGATGCCGTGATCGTCGGGGCCGACCGCATCGCCGCCAACGGGGATACGGCCAACAAGGTGGGCACCTTGGGGCTGGCGATCATGGCTCGTCATTTCCAAATTCCGTTTTATGTGGCTGCCCCAAGAAGCACCATCGATTGCATAACGAAGACAGGCGACGACATCTCCATTGAGGAGCGCGATTCGTCCGAGGTGCTCGCCGAACCCCTCTTCGGCGTTACGGTGCGCAACCCGGCTTTCGATGTGACGCCCTACGCCCTCGTCACGGCCATCATTACCGAAGATGGGATTTGGAAGCCCCTTGAACTCTAGAACCCTATAGACAACATAACATTATATGTAATAGTACGTCCCATAGAGAACGGCGCAGTGGGGCGAGGCCTCGTCGCGGCAGTAAGGGAAGGCTATGATCACACTGGCGGCCGCCTCTCAAAAGGGCGGCGTTGCGAAGGCGACGACCAACTTGGCCATCGGGGCGAAGCTGGTCGAAGACGGGGCGCGGGTGCTCTATATCGACCTCGACCCCCAGATGAACCTCTCCACCACGCTGAAGGCTCAGACAGGCGGCGTTCTGTCGTCGCTTGACGTGCTCACGGGCGAGGCGGGCGTGGCCGCTGCGGCGCAGACCATCGATGGCTACGATGCCGTGCCGGCCAGCCGCCTGAACGGGAAGGCCGACGACCTCATGCCCTCGGTGGGGAAGGACTACCGCTTGCGCAAGGCGCTGGAGGCCGTCTCCGATCGCTATGACTTCGCGATCCTCGACACGCCGCCGGCGCTCGACACGCTCACGGTGAACGCGCTCACGGCGGCCTCCTGGGTAGTCATACCCGCTCAGGCCGATGCCTATTCCCTGGACGGCGTCACCGATTTGGCGGCCACCATCCAGGCCATCCGCGAGTACACCAATCCCGATCTCAAGATAGCCGGCATCCTGCTGATGCGCTACAACCCGCGCACGCCCATATCGAAGATCATCCGTGAGGACGCCGAGGCGATGGCGGCCGAACTCGATACCAAGGTGTTCCGCGCCTGGATTCGCGAGGCCACCGTCATCAAGGAGTCCCAAGCGGTGAAACAGTCACTTTTCGCGTACGCCCCCTCGGCGAAGGTGGCCTACGACTACCGGTTCTTCATCGAGGAGCTGCTGGAGGACATCAATGGCTAAGAAGGATCTGCGCGCCCAGATGGATGCGGCGCGCGCGGCAGCCGCCTACATCGGCGCCGCCCAGGAGGATCTGGCGGCGCCCGAGAGGGGGATCTCCCCTTCGGGCAGCTCGGCGAGATCGTCCGAGAAGGACGGCGCGAAGGCGGCGCCGAGACGGTCGCGAACCCATGAGGTGAGAAGCGCCTCCCTTGATGTGACCCAGGCCGCCGCGATGCCCGATTTTTTCGCCGAGGACTATACGGAAGAGCCTCGGTGCGAGGCAATCCCATCGGTCTCCTACGGCATCGCCTCAGTGCTAGCGGCATCTGACGCGGCGGGGATGGTCGAGGCCGCCGATACGGCGGGGATGGTCGAGGTCGCCGGTGCGGCGGGGACGGCCGAAATCGCCGGTGCGGCGGGGACAACTGAGACCGCCGATGCGGCGGCTGCTGCGGTGGAGGATGCGGACGCGCCTTCCCGGGCCGCCGGCGCGTCTAGGGCCGCTGCCCGTACGCGCAAGCCGCGCAAGAAAAGCGTTGAGGCCGAGCCGCCGGTCCAAGCCGGAGAGGGGACGAGCGGACGTATGACCGCTCAGGTGCGGGTGCCCATGACGGCCGAGCAGAGAGAACACGCCGACCTTTTGGCGTCGGTCATGAAGATCACGCGAGCCGAGGTTATGCGCCAGGCCCTTGACGAGTACTGGGAGAGCCACAAGTCCGACCTTCAGGCGGCAGTCGCGGCCTGCGAGGCGCTCACCAAAAGCTCATGAAGTAAAACCGCTCGCCCTCGATTGAAAAGAGGGGCGGATCGCTTCGTTTGCGCCAAGGTTGAAGCACCCGACCAACGGATTCGAATGCTGAGTCCGTTGGTCGGGTTTTTTGCACGGAAATCTCCTCGACGAAAAAATTTTTCCGAAGTTTCTCCTCTGTTACCTAGCAAGGGCCAGGACGTTGAGCTCGCCCAGTGGTTCTACCTTGAGGGCACGGGTACCGTGGCCGAGGTGACCGAGGGCGAAGGCGAGGCGAAGCGCACCTACAGCAAGGTGACTTTCACCGCTGCCAACGTTGTGAACAACAAGGGCACCGAGCTGCGTCCCGCCAAGACGTTCACCGGCGAGGAGTACTACGAGATCGAGCTGGTGCGCGACGACGCGAACGCGGTCGTGGGCGCCTGGATCAAGAACCCGGCCTTCGGCGACAAGGTCACCGAGACTGTGACCGACGAGGCCTCCGGCACCACGGCCACCGTGGTCACCGGGCATACCGGCTTCTACACCATGAAGACCGACGCCGATGGCGCCTTCGCCTTCAACGACGACAACACCGCCGGGCTTCTGCCCTACGTGCAGTTCGACACCAACGACAACCCGGTGGCGGCCGGCGATGCCGCGGCTACCGACGACACCCTGGCCATGGCGTCCTACCGCCTGCCCGAGCCGAACCTGCCCGAGGGCCACGTGCTCACGGTGTTCCACAACGGCGACAAGAGCTCCTCGCCGGTGTGGGCCACCAACGCCGACTCGGATGCCAAGCGCGACATCCACCGCTCGGCCATGGTGGACGGCTACGACACGGCCATCGTGACGAGCTACCCGCAGTTCGCCGCTACCGACAAGAACGGCGCCATCACCGGCGCCGATGGCAAGCCTGTGGAGCAGGACGGCAAGGGCCTGGCCGAGAAGACTGGCTTCATCGTGACCGCCAACTCCTCCACGCCGGCCGCCAACACCCCCTACACCTTCTCTATGGAAGGCGTGGCCTACGACGTGGCCAACCAGGTGTTCAAGCGCGAGCACGTGAACACGGGTCTCTTCAAGGCGCCTACCTCCCAGATCACCGGCATCGTGTGGGACGACACCGAATCCGACGACAACACGGCTCCCGATGGCGTCCGCGCCGATGACGAGCAAGGGCTTGTCGGCGAAACGGTGCTTGCCACCCAGTGGCACTACGTGCCCAAGGGCGCCGCGGCCTTCGCCCAGATCAAGACCGGCGATGACGCTGGTCTCGTGGAATGGGTCGCCGCTGACGGCACCAAGTCCACCGACGATACGGCCAAGGCGTCTGCCGTGGGTGCCTGGGTGCAGAACATCGGCTTCGGTTCCGACTGGGTGACCACCAAGGCCACCATCGTCAAGGATCCGACCGACATCACCGACCAGGGCAAGGTCGTCTGCATCCCGGTTGTGAGCAACGGCGAGAACCGTGCCGATGCCCGCAACAAGATGGGCGTGGTGGCCGTGAAGACCTATGCGGCCGGAGGTGCCCAGAAGGTCGTGGCCGACGCGAAGGAGGCCGCCGGCTACAAGCTGGTGGACGTGGTCGACGGCGAGTACGTCTTCGACAACCTGCCCACGGCCGTGGTGGTGCTCGACGCCAACAGCGGCATCGACGAGTACTTCCTTGCCGCCTACCGCGTGGAGCTGGCGGCCCCCAAGAACTACCTGAAGAGCGGCTACGTGAAGGGCGAGCGGGACCCCTGGCACATCACCACGCCGCATCAACCCGTAAGCTTCGCCGACGCTGACGCGACCGCCAAAGGGCTCGCCGTCGACTCCGACGTGCCCGGCACCAAGGCGGGCGTGGCCGGCAACGCCGATGAGCTCGACATCACCGATGGCGCCATCAAGGCCCTGTACCAGAGCTGGCCCATCCAGCACCGCTACGCGGCAGACGGCTCGGTGCGCGCCAACGACGGCCAGGTCATCCTGGCCGAGGTGAACAACGGCAAGACTGATGGCATCCAGGCCAGCTTCGCCGACATCCCGGTATCCAACGCCATGGACACCGCCGATGCGGCCACCTACCAGTGGACGCATCCGGTAGTGACCGAGGTGGCCGGCGACGTGGGCGAGATCGCTCCGGCCTACCGCGCCATCGGCGGCTACGTGTGGAAGGACAACGACTACAAGGACGGCATCTACAACCTTATTCCCGGCACTTACGAGGATATGGTCAACACTGGCATGACCATCGAGCTGAAGAACCCCGAGAAGCAGCCGGTGCCCGATCGCCCGACGAGGCTGTACCTGCGCCAGTGGTACTACGATCCCGACCGCACCAACGGCGGCAACGCGAACCCCGAGGCGGACGCCCCGGCCGACCACTGGTTCCCGGTGCCCCAGGGCGCGTTCACGGAGTACGGCAACGATCGCGACTGGAGCCCGACCGAGACGACCAAGGCGCCCTTCTACTACAAGACGGTGACCACCCGCAACAAGAGCGTTACCGGCAAGGAAGCGGACAGCTACTACCAGTTCGACGACCTGCCCGTGCGCGTGTTCACCAACGGCAAGGAGTACCTGGCCGGCTACACCGTGGCCATCCGCGGCAACGCCGACTTCAAGCCGGGCAACTACGAGGTGCAGACCTCCGACTACCCGGTGAAGAACAAACTTGCTGCCCCGAACTACCTGGTTGATCAGTGGAGCTCCAAGGGCAAGGCCAACGTGCGCGGCACCTCGTCGTTTGCCTACCGCTACGGCCCCGAGACCTTCCCGCTCGTCCGCAGCCAGAAGTTCAGCTCCAACGGCGACATCCATACCATGGACTCCGTCATCGTGCTGGCCGGCTCCACCACCGCCGATGCCAAGGGCGCCCGCACGGGCAGCACGCCGTATGTGGTGAACTCCGCCGAAAAGAACGGCGACGCGCCGCTGGCCTCGTTCGATCTGGCCTTCGGCAAGAACGAGACCCGCATGAACGGCGGCTACATCGTGCCGCCCTCCGCTCCCATTGAGGGCTACATCTGGGAGGATGCCAACTACGACGGCATCCGCCAGGAGGATGTCTACGATAAGGACGGCAACCTCGTCTCCGAGGGCGAGCGCGGCATCGGCGGCGTGCGCATCCGCCTGACCAAGTACTACCTGGACGACACGGACAAGACCGGCGGCCCGGACGGCACGTGGAAGCGCACCTACAGCCTCGACGAGGACGGCAACCGTGTGCTCGACCCGTACTATCCCTTCACCACCTCCTACGGCACCGACCCTGAGGAGGATCTGGAGCTGGGCCAGTACCGCACCGACCTTGTGCCCACGAGCTTCAAGAAGCCCGATGCCCAGAAGCTGGGCGAGGCGAGCGACCGCGAGTATCTGTGCGGCTACACCGTAGCCGTGGCCGACACCAACCCGGCCGACCTCTACCAGCAGGTGCCTAACGAGGCCATCGCCGGCTACACCCTGACCCGTCCGCACGTCGCGGGCGACCTGGACGACGTGGTGGCGGCGGGTGACGCCGAGGGCATGCGCACCGAGTCCGATGCCTTCCGCTACTACACCTCCGAGGGCCTGGACGCCCTCGACAGCACCACCAAGGCCTTCGGCCTGGTGAACCGCTTCATCGATATGCAGGACTCCGTGCCGGCGATGGGCGATACCGACACGAACGCGGCCTTCAAGAACCGCGTGCCGGCCGGCCGCGCCGACGGCATGGTCATCGTAGCCCACGAGGCGGTGGAAAGCTCCACCAACAGTAGGACCCGGAAGAAGTACAAGGGCGTCACCTACGACACCGACGAGAACGTTCAGGTGCAGCAGGGCGGCGACGGCGGCTTCATAAAGATTCCCGAGACCTCCGTCACCGATGTGGTGTGGGACGACTCCTACAGCGACCAGTGGGCCGCCAGCAACCCGGTGCTCGACCGCGCCGAGCGCGAGCGCTCCTACGACGGCATCTACCAGCCTGCCTTCGAGAACGGCCTGCCCGGTCGCACCGTGGCGCTGACCCAGTGGCACTACGTGACCCACGACCTGTGGAAGAGCTTCGCGTTGCGCCATGCCCATCTGGTCTACAACCTGCTGACCAAGGAGGATCTTGAGAAGCTGGGCATCGACAAGATGGATCCCATCGAGGCCATGAAGACCATCGACAAGTCCACCGACGCGACGCTCGAGCTCGCGTGGCAGCTGCTGTACGACCGCGCCGAGCAGGGCGCGGCGGGCGATGTGCGCGCGGCTCGCGGCGACGAGGGTTCCCTGGGCTTCTGGGTGCGCACCCGCGCCTTTGGCGGCGATGTCACCTGGAAGAACAACGGCACCGCCGAGAATCCCGATTGGGAGCGCGTGGTCACCTACAATCCGACTAAGACCGAAACAGTACGCGACGGGAAAGTCCAGTATGTCATCAACGGCGACGGCGACCGCACGGTGACTACCGGTCCTCTGGGCCTCGACTACCTGGGCAATGTGGTAGACGACCTGGATCCGGGCACCTACGCCTTCTACAACCTGCCCACCAGCTGGGTGGGCTGCGGCGACGAGGTTCACAAGGAGATCGAGCTCGCGCCGCGCTACGTCGGCAAGGCGGACGCCGCGGATGCCGGCACCACGCTGGTGAACGCCGATAAGGCCACCGACTACCCGGCCGGCTCGGCCCCGATGTACGGCGATACCTATTCGCTGGCCAGCTACGAGGTGGAAGTGGACGGCCTGGCCCACGACGGCTCCGACGTCGAGGCCAACGGCACCAGCTGGATGCTCACCCGCTACCACGCCGGCAAGGCCGATGAGGTGGAGTCCGACGTGGCCTCTACCGACCGCTTCGGCGTGGTGAACTTCGCAAAATACGAGGGCGACGGCAAGACCGTGCGCCTGGGCCGCACCGTTACCGACCGCACCGTCATTGCGGCCGAGGGCGGCCTTGAGATCGCTGGCACGCGCACCTCGGTGGGCGATGTGGACGGAGAGGAGCACGGCGGACGCATCGTGGTGGCCAGCGAGGGCGTGACCGAGGGAGAGAATAAGACAAAGCTTGCTCACGCGAGCGACTTTGCCCGCGTGAGCACCGAGCAGCTGGTTCGTCCGGACGCGCCGCTGTACGGCGTGGCGGCCTACGACTGGCTCACGGTGGACATGGAAACGGTCGTGGTGGATTCCATTCCCGACGGCAACGGCGGCGCGTGGGAGCATAAGGTGCCGCTGCCCAAGGTTGTCCAGGGCGGCGACATGGGCATGGTGCACCCCACCCTGCAGTCCATCTCCGGCGTGCTGTGGAACGATGAGAACAACAACGGCATCCAGGACGTGACCTTCGACGAGAACGGCAACGTCGTCGAGGAGGAAGAGGCTCTCGACGGCTACGAGGTCACGCTCGAGCGCTACTACTTCGATGGCGCGAACTGGGTGCCCGACACCACGAAGTGGGCTGCCGGCAACACGGCGTCTGCAGCCGTGACCACGACCGATCGTGTGCTCATCGAGCGCGATACCGACAAGACGAAGCCCACCGAGCTCGGCGAGGACATCGACGGCGCGCTGACCGGCACGCCCGATCTGTACCGCTCGGGCACCTACCGCTTCGACAATCTCGAGACGGCGGGCCTGCGCAACGTGAACGGCACCGACACGTGGGTGGCCTACGGCTACAAGGTGCGCGTGAGCGATCCGCGCGTCACCGAAAACGAGCTCTTCCGCGCGAAGTACCACCTGACCGGCGCCGGCTATCGCGAGAACTCCGACCTTGCCGGCGACAACAAGCTGGTGGAGCCCGACGAGTACATCATCCTTCTGGAGACGGTGGCCGACGACGGCACCACGCCCGATGGCTTGGTGTCCCACGAGTCGAACATCGTCTACGCGCCGGCGTCGAACAACGACGACCAGACGCCGAATCTGGTGCTGGACGAGAACGGAAACCCGGTGCTGGATGCCGACGGCAAGGTGCAAGTGAAGGACCCGATGACCGCCACCGTCGGTGGCAAGACGCTCGTGGCCTACGACCTCATGATGGGCGCGAGCCGCGACCACAACGACGGCGGCCTCATTAAGCCTCCCGCCTACGCCATCGACGGCTACGTCTGGGAGGACGCCGACTACGACGGCCTGTACAACTACAACACCGAGACGCGCGTGACCACCGAGAAGGACGGCACCAAGACCGAGGCCGACTACCTCGAGTACGGCTACAACGACAAGCAGGTCATCCTGAAGCAGTACGTGCTCGGCGCCGACGGAACCTGGAAGCTCAACCCGCACTTCGGCAACGACGGCAACGTCATGGCCGAGAAGGTGGCCGACGGCGTGACCGAGGCGAAGACCGACACGCTGAACCCGACCTCTGGCACCTACAAGGTGCGCAACGAGGCGGGCCAGATGGTGGACGCCTCCCCGGCCGAGCGCCTCACCTTCACGGTGCCGAACTCCACCTACCTGGGCGGCGGCAAGGTGGCCGTGCTGACCGGTGACAACGAGAACCTGAAGGCGCTCGCCAAGGACGGTACGACCGAGCTGCACGACGTGTCCGGCTACTACCTGTTCGATCAGCTGCCCACGGCCGTGCGCACCTGGAACTCGACGGCGAAGAAGTACGAGTACGCGCTTGCCTCCTATACGGTGGAAGTGAACGGCGAGAAAGCCGCCGACGGCATGTCCTCGCTGCTTGTGACCACCTTCGAGGCCGAGACGACCGCCCACGACGTGGTGAACTCCCGCGTCCAGCCCATGGTGACGGCCGAGGAGCAGCACGAGGACACCAACACCGACGGCATGGCCGAGGTGTGGAGCCGCTACGAGACCAACAACTACCCGGTGTTCCTGGACGAGCAGAACATCCAGACCGCCGATGCGACGCACTCCGATGGATCGTGCACCATCAAGGAGTGCGAGACCGTCGAGGGCGAGATCTCGAAGAACAACGCCGCCTGGCGCATCGTGCTGGCCGGCTTGGTCGATGGCGCCAGCTGGGCGAACCAGCGCACCGCCTACGGCTGGTCCGAGAAGCACGAGGCTGTCGACGCCAACGGCCGTCCGACGACGGAGACGGTGACCGGCACCTTCGATTACGACTTCGCCATCGGCCAGAACCAGAACGCCATGAACGCCGGCTTCGTGCCGCCCGACCGCTCGAGCCTGGTGGGCCAGGCGTGGTACGACGAGGACTACGACGGCAAGAACGATTCCGACACTTCCGACGACCGCATCGACACCGACGACCGCGACAAGACCGAGCAGGGCGTCGAGGGCCTGCGCGTCATCCTGACCCAGTACTACTTCGTGCCCACCTACGACAACCACGGCAACCAGCTGCTGGAAGACGAGGACAACAACGTCTTCTTCCTCGACCGCGACCGGGCCAACGACGACTACCCGGACGGCCAGCTGCATCTGGTGGAGTCGCGCGGCGGCAACGTGGTGTCCGGCGCCGACGACAAGGTGTACCTGGTTCGCTCCGGCCGCACCTACGACTACGACGCCCTGTACAAGGCCGGCGTGCGCGAGCTGAAGGACTCCGGCTACTGGGTGGAGAACACCAACCTCAACGGCGGCCGCCAGTACAAGGACGGCGAGGACGTCGAGGTGCCCGAGACCCCGGTCGAGCCGGAGAATCCGAACCCGACCGACCCGGAGAACCCGGGCGAGACGACCGATCCCGAGAACCCGAGCCCCGTGGAGCCGGGTACCGGCGAGGATGCGGGCATCCGCATCGTGGCCGAGCCGGCCATGCGCAGCTTCTCGCTGGCGCGGATGGCACTGGCCGCCACCGAGGAGACCGAGGGCTTCGCCGACGGCGAGAGCACCGAGGTGACCGACCCGGGTGAGGAGACCTGCACCCACGAGAACAAGACCTATACGGGCAACAAGAACGGCACCCACGACTGGACGTGCGACGCCGAGGGATGCACCGCCTCGGCGACCAACGAGGCCTGCTCCGACGGCGATGGCGACGGCCGCTGCGACGGCTGCGGCGACTGCCTGCACCTGCACGACCGCACCTACACCTACAAGGATGCCGACGTCCACACCGTCACCTGCGCCGACTGCAACGAGGTGCTGGGCGAGGAGCCCCATGCCGACGCCAACGGCAACGGCATGTGCGACGGCTGCGGCGCCGATGTGTGCAAGCACACCGAGCTTGAGTGGAAGGACAACTTCGACAACACCCATACCTCTGTTTGCAAGATCTGCGGCAAGCAGACGAGCACGGCGGCCCATGTGGACGCCAAGCACAACGACGAGGCCGGCACGGAAGGCCCCGACGGGCGCTGCGATGTCTGCGGCGGCCTCATTATCGAGGATCACCAGCTGTGGACCTACACCGACGCCGAGGGTGTCTATGACTTCGACAACCTGCCGGGCTACGTGCTCGTGAGCAGCGAGGTCGACCATCCGGCCGCTCCGGGCGAGGACATCGACAAGGTGTTCCAGCCCTACGGCGTGGCCAACGCCAACGGCACGGCGCTTTCCACCTCCGACCTGGTGGCCCTGCAGAAGCGCCCCGTGTCGGTCGGCATGATCCGCCAGCTCTCGGCCTCCGAGATCGTCTCGCTGTCCGCCAGCCAGGTGGAAGCCATCAAGGCCGATGCCGACATGATGGCCGCCTATGAGGCGCGCCAGACCGAGCTCGCCACCAGCGATCCGGCCTTCACGTCGGCCACCCCGTACCTGACCGGCTACGCCATCAAGGTGGTGGACGACTCCGGCGAGTACGTGGCCAGCCGCTTCCATGTGGAGGGCGCCGGCACCGGCGACAACTCCGACCTCACCTCCTTCGAGTCCTCGCTGACCGACAACGTCAACGCCGAGAACGAGAAGGTCAACGAGGTGTACGCCGTCGTGGCCGAGAAGATCGCCGACGACGCCGACCTCACCGGCGGCATCCTGTCGAGCGCGTACGCGGTCCGCTACCTGAAGACCAACTACGACCTGGCCAACCGCATGTACTACAAGCGCGCCTTCGACGCCGGCCTCACCAAGCAGCTGCCGGTGCTCATCGACGGCAACGTGTGGAACGATGTGAACTCCGACGGCCTCATGGACGAGGAAGAGGAGCGCATCGAGGGCGCCGTCGTGCGGCTCGTGCGCTACTGGTACGACGAGACCGGCATCGGCTACTGGGAGCAGGTGCCCGGCCAGACCCCCGGCGGCGACGGCAGCTTCGAGAACTCCGGACTCACCCGCGAGGAGTACGACGAGATCGTCGCCATGGCCGACCCGTTCAAGCCGGACGAGGGCGAGACCATGACCTCCGAGGAGCAGAAGGCCGCGGCCGACGCCATGACGGCCTACATCAACGAGCTGTACGCGTCTGTGGCCGCCATGCCCGAGGGCGCGGCGCGCGCCGAGGCCGCCACGAAGAACCTGATGAAGCTGAACGTGCTGTACCACAACCACACCGAGTTCCTCACCAGCTACATGGAAGTCGTTCCCGGCGAGGACGAGGATGCTGGCGACGTCGGCACGGGCGGAGAGCCGGCGGCCCAGGCCGAGGGCGACGTTGCCGGCGACGGTGAGACCACCGAACCGGCCGGCGTCGAGGAGCTCGTGATCTACAGCGCCTGGGCCAACGCCAACCGCGACCTGACCGTCCTCGTGGGTGCCGAGACGCCCGAGGAGGAGAAGGGCGTGTGGCGCCGCGACTGGACCTTCACCCAGGATATGCTGGAAGACCTCACCGGTCGCCACGATCTGTCCAAGGACGGTCTGGGCACGAACTATCCGTACCTGCCGCTGACGGCCGACGAGGCCCTGGCGGTTGCCGACGACGACGAGAAGTTCTTCGACCAGAACGGCTACGAGTACGTGCCCGGCGCCGGTTTCGATAGGACCGACGAGAACGGCCACTGGCAGTTCCTGGCCTACGGCACCGGCACCCATCAGGCCTCCAGCGACTCGGCGGCCTTCAAGGTGCTGTTCTCCTATCGCGCCGAGATCGTGAGCTACCCGGACGAGGATGTCTGGGCGCCCACGCTGCAGCATATCGGCAAGACGGTCAACGACTGGATCAACTCCGACTTCGACGACGAGACCCAGGCCCTGAAGCCGAACGTGGAGGATGCCGCCAGCCATGCCGGCGACTACACCTTGCCGGCCACGGACAACCTGAACGAGGCCATGCGCAAGGCCGGCGACCTCATCGTGCTGACGCGTTTGGCCGACGAAAGCGAGTCCTCCACGACCTCCGGCGCCTACGCCACCTACGCCTCCCAGCCGGGCGGTTCCGAGGACGTGGAGTGCGAGCACGTGGATGAGGACACCGCCACGACGGCGGCCGACGGCCTGTGCGACAAGTGCGGCCTGTGCCTGCACGAGAAGGACGAGAACGGTCTGTGCACGGTTGAGGGATGCCAGCATATCGGCATGGAGTGCTGCGGCACGGCGACGCCGACCGAGCCCGGCGAGGACGAGGGCGACGGCGACGGCGACGAGGGCGATACGCCGGTCATCGACGTCACCAAGCCCGAGGGCGGGGACACCACTCAGCCGAGCGAGGGCGACGGCGGCGAGGTCGAGACCTTCACCACGCGGGTCATGGCTGCCAGCGCGGTTGACGCTCGGGCCGATACCAACACCAACACCGGCAACGGCATCTACAGCGACGACTACGTGACCGAGATGCTCGCCTGGATCGCCACAGCCACCCAGGACGATCTGGACAACATGGATCAGCAGCGCCACGACGCCATCTTCGGCAAGCACCAGAAGGACGCCGCCGGCAACCTGCTGTACCTGGAGACGACGATCGAGAACGGCAAGGAGGTGGAGAAGGTCGTCACCAACGAGACCAACGTCACCACCGGCGAGCCGAACCTGCCCTACTACGACAACACCGGCAGCCAGCGCCTCTACGAGGCCTACCAGGCCCGCGTGGCGTCGCTGGTCGGCGACAACCAGTGGTCCGACCTGAACTGGTTCAGCTCCCTGGCCCACGGTTATGGCCTGTTCCGCATCGCCCAGGCGCACATCGCCGGTGTGGTGTGGCAGGACGAAAACTACAACGGCATCCAGGATGCCGGCGAGAACGTGCGCATCCCGAATGTGCCGGTGAGCCTGAAGCGCTACTGGTTCGGCACCGACGCGACCGGCACCGGCTGGCATCTGGACGAGACGTTCAACCAGACTACTACCTCCGATGGCCAGGGCCACTGGATCTTCGACAACCTGGACGTCGCCGGCAAGCGCATGGTGAACGGCAAGGAGACCACGGTGCTCTACGGCTTCGAGGTGACGGTGGACGACCTGCCGAAGGGTTACGGCGTCACCCATATGAACCGCGGAACCGCCACCACCGACTCCGACCTGAACGAGGACACCAAGCTCATCGAGCCGGGCGATCCGCAGGGCGGCCTCATCGTGCTGGCCCAGCCCTCCGACCGTCGCGATCTGGTGGGCAACGGCGCCGCCTACATCCTGGGGCCGAATGGCACCGTGTGGGTGATCTCGCTGTCCGAGGATTCCGACTACAACGACACGGGCCTGGTGCCCTACGCGCTCGCGGCCATCGCCGGCGTGGTCTTCGACGATCCCGAGGCCGACGGCCTGCAGGGCGAGACGGCCGTGGCGGTGCCCGGGCAGAAGGTCTACCTCGACCGCATGGTCATCGACGTGGACGCCGTCGGCTTCAACGGCGCCTCCTACGCCCCGACGGCCCTTGCGGCCATAGAGGGCCAGAAGGTGCGCTCCGAGGACGGCTGGGCCGAGGTGGCCTCCATGGAGACCGACGTCGACGGCGCCTACCGCTTCGACGGCCTGCCCATGGTGGACGGCAACGACAAGCCCTACCTGTACCGGGTGCGCTCCTACATGCCCGACGGCAAGGAGTGGGTGGCCATCAACGTCGGCTCCGACGAGAACAACGACTCCGACTGGGGCGAGGCGGCCAACTCCGTGGTCGGCGCCGGCGGCCGGGTCGGCATCACGCCGGCCATGTCGGTGCTCGGCGCGTTCCAAACGGTGCGCACGACGCCCAACGCCTACGGCCAGAAGTTCAACCTGCTGGTTCCCTACAACTGGGTGCCGGAGGACGGACGGTCGGTCGACCTCGGCATGACCGGCGACGCCGACGCGTGGCGCACCCTCGTGTTCACGACGCCGTGGGGCACCCGCCTGTTCTACGTGAAGCTCCCGCAGACCGGCGACGAGCTCCTGCCGTGGATGGTGGGGCTGGCCCTGGTCGCGGCCCTCGGCCTCGTTCTCGCCGTGGCCGCCCGCCGGCGCGACGATGACGACGAGGAGGAAGAAGAGACCCCTGAGGAGTAGGGGAGACCGCCGGGGCGGACGGAGCGCCCTCCGCCCCGGCACCTGAGACCTTTCCGAGTAGGCAGACTGCTTCGCGGAACCCTGATTACCCGCGAAGTCACCTGCCGAAGCCCGCCGGCTGCCGCCGCTTATGCGCGCGGCGGCAGCCGGCACATCATATATGCCATCTCCGATGAAGCAGACGGCCCCGCGGAATCCTGATTACCCGCGGGGCCACCTGCTATTTAGGGGTTGTGAAATCGGGGGAAGGGTCTTTCAAAAATCTGCGAGTCGATTATCATAGGCGTCATGTTTTCTCGCGAGCACATACTTTCGGCGTTCTCCGCCGCCGTTCCCATCATGCTGGGCTATGTGGCCATTGGCCTTCCCTGCGGCATTTTGGGGAACACCATCGGGCTGAATCCCTTGCAGGTGGCGCTTCTGTCCATCCTTCTGTACTCGGGCGCCGGCCAGTTCATGATTCCCAACATGTTCCTCGCCGGCTCTTCGGTGGCGGCCATCACGGCGTCGGTGTCCCTCGTGAACACGCGCCAGATGCTCTACGCCGCCTCCTTCGCGCCCCAGTGCGCTGCAAGCCCCCGTTGGCTTGCGGCCCTGTTCGCCGCATCGGTGACTGACGAGTCCTACGGCGTGAACACGGCGCGCTTCGCCGAGGGCAACTGGTCGGTGGATCGGGCGCTCATGGTGAACCTGTTCTCCCAAAGCTCCTGGACGATCTCGAACATCGTGGGCTGCGCGGTGGGGGCGGCCGTCGACATCCCCGTGCCCATCGCCGCCTTCGCCATGACGGCCATCTTCATCTGCCTGCTCGTCACCCAGAAGTTCACCTCCGCCAATATCGTCGCCATGATTGTGGCGATGCTCGGCGTGTACCTGTGCAAGGCGCTCGGGCTTACCGGGCCGGCCATTCTCATCGGCGCTGTTGCCGGTGTCGTGTGCGCCCTGGCGTTCTCGGCGCTGTTCCCGCGCCGTCCCGTCACGGCAAGCGCTCCCGGTACTGATCCCGTAGGGGGCGACCTTGGTCGCCCCTCCTCGAGTGGGGACTCCTCGCCTGATGAGGGCGGTGAGCGCCGATGAGCTGGGAGCAGTTCTGGTTCGTTCTCATCGGGTGCGTGCTGGCCATGTGGGCCTGTCGCGTCATCCCGCTGTTTCTGCTGAAGGGCCGCGAGCTGCCCCCGCGCCTCGCCCAGGCCCTCGGCTTCATCCCGCCCGCGGCGTTCGCGGCGCTTGTGGCCAACGACCTTCTGAACCCCGGCATGTTCGACGCGGGCGTGTGGCCGGCGGCCATCCCGCTCGTGGCCGCTGTGGCATCGGCGCTCGTGGCCGTGAAGACCAAGTCGCTTCTGTGGACCGCCGTGGCTGGCGTGGCCGTTTACGCGGCGCTCGCCTTCTTCGCTGTGTAGGGGAGGGGCAGCCTTGGGCGTGATCCGGTTTCTCGGGCAGCACAAGGGGGCGGTGGCGCTCGTTATGCTGCTTCTGCTCCTGAAGGCCGGTTGCGAGCTGGCCATCCCGGTGCTCACCTCGCAGATCGTCGATGTGGGCATCGCCCAGTCGGGCGTGGAGGATCTCGACGTTCTTGCGGGCTACAAGGCGGCCGGCGTCGATCTGTTCCCCATTCAGATGGCCTATCTCCTGCGCATCGGCGGCCTCATGCTGCTCGCCGCCGCCGGCTCCATGGTGCTCGATGTGGCCGCCGGCTTCGTGTCGGCCCGCACCGGCGCCAAGATCGGCCGCGACTTGCGCCGGCGCCTGTTCGCGCGGGTGGTGGCCTTCTCCGATGCCGAGATCAACCAGTTCTCGGCGGCCTCGCTCATCACGCGCGGCACCAACGATGTCACCCTCATCCAGAACGTGTGCACCATGGTGATGCGCATGGTGCTCTACGCCCCCATCCTCGCCATCGGCGGCGTGGTCATGGTCATGGTCACCAACCCCCAGTTGGGGTGGATCGTCGTGCTCGCCGTGGCCATGGTCTTCGCGGTCATCGCCGTTCTGTTCCGCTTCACGCTGCCGCGGTTCAAAATCATGCAGACGCTCATCGATCGCGTGAACCTCGTGGCTCGCGAGATGCTGAACGGCCTGTCGGTGGTGCGCGCCTTCAACCGCGAGGGCTTCGAGGAGAACCGCTTCGACGCCGCCTCGCGCAAGCTGCGTGATACCCAGCTGTTCACCAACCGCGCCATGGCCTTCATGATGCCCACCATGATGCTTGTGATGAACCTCACCTCGGTGGCCATCGTGTGGTTCGGCGCTCAGGGCGTGGCCGCGGACACGATGCAGACCGGCGATCTCATCGCGTTCATCACCTACGCCATGGTCATCATCATGGGCTGCCTCATCATGGGGATGGTGTCCATCATGCTGCCCCGCGCCGACGTGGCCGCCCAGCGCCTGAGCGAGGTGCTCGCGACCGAGCCCACCGTCCGCGATCCCGAGGCGCCGACTCGCGTGCGATCCGATGCCGCAGCGGGCGCGCGCATCACTTTCGACGACGTCTCCTTCCGCTACACCGACGACGGCGACCCGGCGCTCTCCCATGTGTCGTTTACGGCCGAGCCCGGCACCACGCTGGCCATCGTAGGCCCCACCGGTTCGGGCAAATCCACCATCGTGAAGCTCATCGAGCGCTTCTACGACCCGACGGAGGGCTCCGTCACCCTCGACGGCGCCGATCTGCGCGCGCTTTCCCAGGCCGACCTGCGGGCGTGCTTCGGCTATGTGCCCCAGAAGGCCTTCCTGTTCGAGGGCACGGTGGAAAGCAACATCGCCTACGGAGACGAGAGCGCCGACGAGGCGGCCATCCGCGGCGCCCTTGAGGTGGCCTGCGCCCTGGATTTCGTGGAAGCGCGCGAGGGAGGCCTTTCCGCTCCCATTGCCCAGGGAGGCGACAACGTCTCCGGCGGCCAGCGCCAGCGGCTTTCCATGGCCCGCGCCCTCGTGCGGCGGCCGCGCGCCTACCTGTTCGACGACTGCTTCTCGGCGCTCGACTACGCCACGGACGCCCGCGTGCGCGCCGCGCTGCCCGCCTGGGCCGCCGGTTCCACCGTGATCCTCGTGGCCCAGCGCATCTCCACGGTGCTTGCGGCCGATCGCATCGTGGTGCTCGACGAGGGGCGCGTCGCCGGCGTGGGCACCCATGCCGAGCTTATGGAGAGTTGCCCCGAGTACCGCGAAATCGCCCTGTCGCAGCTTTCCGAGGAAGAACTTGCCGAAGGGGGTGCGCGATGAGCGGGCATCCCTCCTTCATTCCCAAGGCCGGCAGCGGCTCTCGGCGGAGCCCCGGCGGCCACGGCCACGGGCACGGCCCCGGCGGCCATGGCCCGGCGGCCCGCATGATGGGCGGCGAGAAGGCGCTGGCCTTCGGCCCCACCATGAAGCGGATGCTCGCCTTCATGGGGCAGTTCAAGGGCCGGCTTCTGCTCGTGCTCCTGTTCGCCATCGCTTCCACCGCGTTTTCCATCGTGGGGCCCAAGGTGCTCTCCGAGGCCACCACGGTGCTCTTCGACGGCGCTGTGGCCTCCGCAGCCGGCACCGGCTCGATCGATTTCGACGCCATCGGCCGCATCCTTCTGGCGACGTTGGCCCTGTACCTGCTGTCGGCGGCGTGCTCGTGGGTGCAGTCCTGGGTCATGAGCTACATCTCGCAGCAGACGTGCTACCGGCTGCGCGACGCCATTGCGAAAAAGATCGACCGTGTGCCCTTCGGATATTTCGAGAAGACCTCCACCGGCGACACCCTCTCGCGCATCACCAACGACGTGGACACCCTGGGCCAGAGCCTCAACCAGGGCATCACCCAGGCCATCACGTCGGCAGTCACGGTGGTGGGCGTGCTTGTCATGATGCTCTCCATCAACTGGATCATGACGCTCGTGGCCCTGGTCATGGTGCCGGTCTCCATGGCGCTCGTGGCGGTGGTGGTGAGGCTCTCCCAGAAGCACTTCGTGGCCCAGCAGCGCCTGCTCGGCGTGCTGAACGGCCGCGTGGAGGAGACGTTCTCGGGCCATGCCGTCGTGCGCGCCTTCGGGCGGGAGGACGAGACCGTGCGCGCCTACGAGGCCGACAACGAGGCGCTGTACAACGCCGGCTGGAAGGCGCAGTTTCTCTCGGGCCTCATGATGCCGGTGCTCGGGTTCGTGGGGAATCTGGGGTACGTGGCCGTCGCCGTCACCGGGGCGTTCTTCGCCGTGGCAGGCACCATCACCGTGGGCGACATCCAGGCCTTCGTCCAGTACGTGAAAAACTTCACGCAGCCCATCACCCAGCTGGCCCAGATCTCCAACGTGCTGCAGTCCCTGGCCGCGGCGGCCGAGCGCATCTTCGCCTTCCTCGATCTGCCCGAGGTGCCGAAAGAGGCCTCCGCCGTGGATCCCGCGGCGCTTTCCACCGACGTGGAATTCGACGGCGTGCGCTTTGGCTACACGCCCGATGCGCCCGTCATCCGCAACTTCTCCGCTCGCGTGGCTGCCGGGCAAACCGTGGCCATCGTCGGCCCCACGGGCGCCGGCAAGACCACCATGGTGAAGCTGCTCATGCGCTTCTACGACGTGGACGCGGGCGCCATCCGCATCGGCGGCGCCGACATCCGCGAGCTTTCCCGCCCCGATGTGCGGAATCTGTTTGCCATGGTGCTGCAGGATACGTGGCTGTTCTCCGGCACCGTGCGCGAGAACATCCGCTACGGGCGGCTTAATGCCACCGATGGGGACGTGGAAGCGGCCGCGCGCGAGGCCTGCGCTGACCATTTCATCCGCATGCTGTCCGGCGGTTACGACTTCGAGATCAACGAGGACGCGAGCAACTTGAGCCAGGGCCAACGCCAGCTCATCACCATCGCCCGGGCTCTTCTGGCCGACCGCCGCATGCTCATTCTGGACGAGGCCACCTCCTCGGTGGACACGCGCACCGAGCTGCGCATCCAAGAGGCCATGGACCGGCTCATGGCGGGACGCACGTCCTTCGTCATCGCGCATAGGCTCTCCACCATCCGTGCGGCCGATCTCATCTTGGTTATGCGCGACGGCGACATCGTGGAGCAGGGCAGCCACGAGGAGCTGCTCGCCGCGGGCGGCTTCTACGCCGAGCTGTACAACTCCCAATTCGCCTCCTGCAACGACCGCTTCGAGGAGTAGCCTCTCTTTCCTCCCGTAATCTCTTCGTAGACGCCGGCCCATCCGTAGGGGCAGACCTTGGTCTGCCCTCCTCAAGCGAGGCCACCGCACCTGAACAGGAACGATCAAGGTCGCCTCTTGCGGGAACAGGCGCGAAGCTGTTCTTCGGCGAGGCGGCTCCATTCCTTCAATTCCGTAAAAGTTTCCTGCAGAAACGTCGCAGGACGGGCGGGGTCGTGCCGGGTCGGCTATCATAGGCGAGGCAAATTTTGACGAACCTGACCGCACAGCTGGAGGACGAGCGAGTGATTATGCCCCAGGCGAGCACCTATGTGAGAATTCCCGACGACGCGGCTTTTCGCGGCGAGACCGGGCCACTTCCCGCCGGGGTGCGCCGCGTGACCCCCGACGCCTTGGGCGCCATCCGACTCATGGACGGGCCGATTGCGCGCAACGCTGAGGGAAAAGTCCAGGTGGCGGCCTTCGATTTCGACGGCACGTGCATCCAGGGCAACTCGCCGGTCATGCTCGTCCGCTACCTGGTGCGCCGGCGCATGCTGTCACCCTCGGTGGTGGCCCGCATTCTCAGCTGGGCCTTCGCCTACAAGACGCGCCTGCCCCAGAACGAGGCATGGGTGCGGGGGCTGGTGTTTCGCGCGTTCGCGGGGCGGCCGGTCGCGGAGGTGAACGGGTTTCTGCGCGACTTCTACGACCAGGTTATCGACTGGCGTTTCCGCGCCGATGCCGAGGCCGAGATGACGGCCCACGAGGAGGCGGGGCATGCCGTGGTGTGCGTGTCGGCCACCTTCGAGCCCATCATCGCCGCGGCCATGGAGCGCCGCCCCATCCAGTACGCCATCGCCACGCGCATGAGGGTCGACTTCCAGGGCAACTACACCGACGAGGTGGAGGGCGAGCCCATCGAGGGCCCCGAGAAGGTGGTGGTGCTCCGTCGCCTGTGCGACGAGCTGTTCGGCGCGGACGGCTGGGAGCTCGCCTGGGCCTACGGCGACCATCATTCCGATAGGGCCATGCTGGCCGCTGCGAAGAGCGCCTACGCGGTCACGCCGGATCGGCCCCTTACGCGCACGGCCAACGCCCAGGGCTACGATATTTTGGAATGGTAGGGCGCGCGAGGATAGTTGCGAAGTGGCGATGGCAGCGGTCGCGCGGCGGCAGCGGCGGCGGCGCGCGGTAGCAGGGCGCAATGGTGGCGCGGCGGCCGATAAATTTTCTCCCGCGAAATACGAAAATACTCTTGGCAATCGTACTTATGTACGATAAAATGGCGGCAGAACACGATCGGGGCCCTGAAAGCCCCCAGCATTTGAGAGGTAACGGCCATGTTAGAGAATATCAACACATCCCCTAATTCCCGCGACGACGGCGCGGGCACTCCGGAAAACTACCTGTCCCGCGCGGTGGCCGCCTGCGAGGCCGGCGACGCGCGCCTCGGGCTCCATCTGTACCTGGCCGCCTTCGAGCAGGCCGCCGAGCAAAGCGACGCCCCCTCCGAGGACGCTATCATGGGTCTCAAGCAGGCATGGCGCGTGGCCTGCTCCACCAAGGAGCGCGCTCTGGCCGAGTACATTTTCGAGCGGCTCGAGCCCTACCTGTCCGATGACGAGGTGCAGGCCTGCGTGGAGCAGCTGCAGGTGCTCGCCATGGAGCGCCTCGAGGGCATCGGTCTTTCCGGCGATGATCTCATGGAAATGACGGAGGCCCTTTCCGGCGACTTCATGGAAATGGTGGGGCCGATGATGGCCGCCGCCGTTCACGGCGAGGACGCGGCCATGGCCCAGGCCGAGGCGCTGGCAGCGCCGTCGGGGGCCGCTCCGGCGGGAGAGGAGGCCTCCCAGTCCGTCGATATCTTCTCCTACGACAGCATCTCCGGCTACGGCGCCGCCGTGGCGCGCATGCGCTCTTTGGGCGTGGGCCTGGCCGGCACTCCCGAGTTCGACGATTTCGTCGCGATGCTGAACTCCCGCCACGGGCTGGACGCCATGCCAGTCGTCGACAGCCTTCTGTTCTGCTCGCCGGCCCGGGAGGATGCGAGCCACTTCATGCTGGCCACGGTGGGGGAGCTGGGACTACCGGCTATCCGCATGCGCATGGAGGAGACCTTCCAAGGCGTGCCCATGCTCTGCGTCAGCGCCCAGGCCACCGATGCCGAGAAGCTCGCTAGCCTGCGCCACGGCTTTGCGGGCCCGGGCATCCTGGTGCTGGAGGATCTCGATCTGTGGGGAGCGCCGGTCATCGATGCCGCCGACGACATGGCGGGCTTCTTCATGGCCGCCATGTCCCGGGGTGCGCGCGAGGCGGTGAACCTCATCCGCCAGGCAGTGGAGAACCCCGACGTCTACGTGCTGGCCTCCGCTTCGTCGCTCGAGGCCATCGATCCGTTCTTCGCGGAGCTTCTGTTCCCCCTCACCTGCGTCGATATCGACTATCCCACCGCTGAGGAGCGCGCCGACATTTGGATGGATATCGCCCGCGACCACCCCTCCATCCGATCGGTGGGCCGCGACGAGCTGGTGCGCCTTTCGGCGAACCTGCCGCGCTACGACATCTACATGGCGGCCCGCGAGGCCATCGAGGAAGCCTACAAGCAGGGCCTTGTGGAACGCCGCTACATCCCGGTGTCCCGCGAGAACCTCTTCGACAAGCTCGCCGCCTACCAGCCGCTCGATTCCGCCGAGTACGCCGAGCTCGAGCGCCTCGTCGTCTCCGACTTCTCCGCCTCCTTGGGCGATTTGAACGACTTGGTGGGATAGCCGGTGGTTATTTGCCGAATTGAACGGGCGGGCGCGAACCCGCCCGTTTTCTGTCGGGAGCTCTGCTTCCGTGTGAAGACGACCGATGAAGGAGGACGGGATCTGTGGTTCGCCGTGAGAATGCAGAACCGATAGATTGGCCCTGCGAGGGGCCGGCCCTCGATGACTTTGTGACCTCGATGCTCGCCAGGGGAGACGAGCTGTACCGCGATTTGCCTTGGCGCCATGTGGACGATCCTTACGCGGTGCTCGTCTCGGAGATCATGCTGCAGCAGACCCAGGTGGCGCGCGTCGGTCGCTTCTGGGAACGGTTCCTGTCGGCGTTTCCCACGGTGGATGCCCTGGCGTCCGCCGCGGTGCCCGATGTGCTCGAGCTGTGGCAGGGCCTCGGCTACAACCGCCGCGCCCTGGCGCTTAAGCGTACGGCCGATACCTGTGCCGCCGAGGGGGCCGGCCGCCTTCCGGAAACCTACGAGGGGATGCTGGCGCTGCCCGGCATCGGTCCGGCTACGGCGGCGGGGGTGGTGGCCTTCGCCTATCAGCGGCCGGCCGTCTATCTGGAGACCAACGTGCGCTCGGTGTTTTTGCACGAGCTCTTTCCCGAAGAGGAGGCCGTAAGCGACAAGGTGCTTTTGCCCCTGGTTGAGGCCGCCGCCTTCCATCCCGCCGCCGCAGCCGATCCGCGCCGCTGGTACTACGGGCTGCTCGACTACGGCGCTCACCTGAAGGCCACGGTGCCGAACCCCTCTCGGCGCAGTGCGGGCCACAGCCGCCAGTCGGCTTTCGAGGGCTCGCGCCGTCAGAAGCGGGCCTGGATCATCCGCCGCGTGCTCGCCGCTCCCGAGGGCGTTTCCCGCGCGGCCGTGCTCGCCGACCTGAACACGGCTGAGCTCGCTGCCGGTCGTCCCGAGGTGGAGCCTCCGCTCTTCGATTCCATCGTCGCCGATCTCCTCGCCGAGGGCTTCTTCCGCGAGGAAAACGATACGTTGACCCCCTGAGGGAGAAAGGGTTCGCTGTGGGTTTCATCGAGTTGTTCCTGACGGGCGTCGGGCTTTCCATGGACGCGTTCGCCGTGGCCATCTGCAAAGGCCTCGGCATGCGGAAGATACGTTGGCGCGATGCGCTGGTGATCGCCCTGTTCTTCGGGGGCTTTCAGGCGCTCATGCCGCTTATCGGTTGGGCCGCAGGCTCGCTGTTCGCCAGCACCATCACCGCCGTCGATCACTGGATTGCTTTCGGGCTTCTCGCCTTCATCGGCGGCAAGATGCTCTGGGACGCCTTCCACGAGGAGGACTCCCCGTGCGTGTGCGGGCGTGATTGCGCGACGTGCCAACGCCGCGGAGGCGCCGATTGCGACGATCCCGAGGCGGCGCGGCAGGCGCCGATCGCCCCGCCCCTCGATTATCGCGAGCTTGTCATGCTCGCCATCGCCACGAGCATCGATGCCTTGGCTGTGGGCATCACGTTTGCCTTCCTCGGAGTGAACATTTGGGTCGCCATCGCGATCATCGGTGTCACCACTTTCGCGCTGTCGCTTGTCGGCGTAGTGGTCGGCAACCAGTTCGGCTCGCGTTTCGAGAAGCCCGCCACCATCGCCGGCGGCATCGTCCTCATCCTCATCGGCCTGAAAATCCTCATCGAGCACCTCGCCGGCTAACGCGTCCCTGCGTGCCGCGTCCCTAGCCGACCGGTGCGCTCTCGCAGCCGTCCGATCCCCGCAGTCGCCCAATTGCCCTCACCAGCCGACGCGTCCGATCCTGCACTTTTTAAAATCCGCAGGTGAATGCCGCTTCGACTCCGAAATGGTCGACTTGCTGAGGGGAAATCCCTCGAAAATGCCACTTTAACCTAGAAATGGCCAGAAAGATAGGAGGGGGATGAGCCATTTCGGGGTCGAAGTGGCATCTACCTGCCATGTTTCCGATACGTACCCGCTTGCATTCGTTCTCGGCGATTGACGCGATGCATACTTGTCGAATTCCGAAACTTACCTCCAGAACTCCGCAATCGAATCGGGTGCAAGAAGCAACCTGCGAAGCTGCATTCGGCTATCTCGGCAATGCGCCGTCTCCGGACGGCTTCGCACGCCAAGTTCACGGCGGACGTTATCTGCGAATTGGGAAAACAGTGCGGCGGAAGAAACGATGGAACGATTGGCGATCATGACGCGATAGCCGATGGACTCGAGATCGTTACGCCTCCGGGCGTCATGCTCTGTCTTTTTCGGCGTGCTGTGGTGCTTGAAGCTGTCGTATTCGACGATGAGCTGCTTGTCGGGCCAGAATAAATCCGGGTAGAAATTGTGCTGGGCGACAAGGTGCGCTTCGCGGGACTTGGGCGCGATCGGTTGGTTGGCAACGGGCTTGGGGAGGCCGTAGCCTCCAAGCTTGCGGGGCAGGCAGAGAAACAGGTAGAGAATGGTCTCATAGGGGGAGCCTAGGTGGTCGATGGCGAGATCGATGGCCCTGAGCGCCTTCGATGCTCCACGAATTTGTTGATGAGCGTGAAGGAACGCACGCATCTCTCGCAACGATGTGAGCGGTACTGCCGAGGTGACAACGTCTTCGGGTTTGGAGGCGAAGCGGTAGTTGCCGCTCAGGGCGCATGCGAGCTCAGTGAGTTGCGCGAGAGGCAGCTCGCCGGCGAACTGCGCCAGGCACATTGCCGGTGAAACTGTGGCAAGCTTAGGGGCAATTCCCCATACCGTGCCTTTGTTGCCGAGTTGGCGATCGATGTGGGAAACGCAGCGCAAGACGCGGCAGCGCTCGGATGGAGACCCGACGGCAATGTGAAGCGGTTCGGTGAAGAAGCTTCCTCGATTCAGCCAGAAATCAACGTCCTTCGCCGCAACGCCGACGGCGCCCTTCTTGGACTTGAGCGTCCGGTCGTAGCATGTGGGCGCAGCATTGGTTTCGGCCATATGTGACCATAGTTCAAGGGAGCTTTTATGTGCTAGCGTGCATTCCATGAGCCCACGATACCAGGTCTCAATTCCGTGTCAATACGATTTGAAATAATGTGCAAAACTCTTGGTAAATCGGGAATTTAACAAGACATCAATGCGGTTTCAACGCGAATTTGGCGAGAATGAGAGTAGACGAGATGACGAAAGAGTGGAAAGTCGTTTCGAGATGGTGGATAACGTACCCTGAAGGATGCTTTGCCGGAAAAGCATCCCGGAAACGCTTTGTTGATGCTGTCGTGTTCGCCCAAGGCTCAGCAACCGAAGAGCACGTGAAAGAGATCGGAACGGGGCTGTTTCAAAGCCGTTCGGGCGCCGACGCGCTATGATGATCGCAGACAACACGCGACGTCGCGTTCTGGCATGCAGCATCGCGAGCGACGTGCGACGCGGCTCGCGATTAGTGGCGCAGTGATTGGCGCGCGACATCGCAAATGACGCACAACAGATTGGTTTAACATGAGCTACGAGAACTCCATCGCTTTTTTGGGTCCTGCCGGAACGTACTGCAACGAAGCGGCTTTGCGTTTCGCCGCCCGTCTCGGCATCGACGACCCCGATCTGGTGGAGTGCGCTTCTTTCGACGAGGTTTTCGATTGCGTCGACGATGGGACGGTGCGCTTCGGCGTCGTCGGCAAGGAGAATTCGCTGGAAGGTCCCGTCACGGCGACGCTCGACAACTTCGCCTTCCGCACCGACTCGGTTATCCTGGCCGAGGAGGTGATCGATGTGCGCCATTGTCTGGCGATGCATCCCGAGGCCGCTCGATCCGACATTCGCAGGATCGCCTCCCATCCGCAGGGCATCGCGCAGTGCCGCCGCTTTCTGGCGGAGCATTTTAAGGGCGTTTCAACGCTTTCCGTGGCCTCAACGGCCGAAAGCGCGCGGATGGCGGCCGGCGATCCTGCCACGGCGGGTATCTGCAACCCCCTTGCCGCTCGGTTGCACGGCGCGCGCGTGGTCGCGGAGTCGATACAGGACAACCCCGAGAACCAGACCGCTTTCGCATTGGTGGGTCGCCTGGTCGATGCCGAGCTTTTGCGGGGTTCGCGCTACAAGACGTCGCTGGCGCTCTTTTTGCGCGCGGACAAGCCCGGTGCCCTACAGATGATTCTTTCCGAATTCGCCTACGCGGGCATCAACCTGACGATGCTGCAGTCGCGTCCGACAAAAAAGCAGCTGGGAGATTACATGTTCTTCGTTGAGCTTGACGGGTCAATGCATGATATCGACGTTCAGACTGCCCTCGATTGCCTGCGGCTGAAGTTGCGTGAGGTTAAGGTGTTCGGTAGCTATCCGGTGGAGTAGCGGCCGTTCCCTGCTCTCTGTTTCGAGCAAGTGGTCGGTAGATGCCACTTCGACCCCGAAATGGACGGGAGCCCACCTTCCTTTTTGGCCATTTCTAGGTCGAAGTGGCATTTTCGCGTGCTTTTTCTTTGGCCCGTCGACCATTTCTGGGTCGAAGTGGCATCTACGCGGCAAATACCGAAGACGAGAGAGCGGGCGACCCGCGATTCTTTCGTGCGGCAAAGCGGAGTTGCGGCTGAGGGCGCTATCGCAAGCGGCATGTGTTGGTCGCGCAGTCGTCTGCCGCCGCTGGCGAATTCGGGCATGCAAGGGGATTGCGGCCGACAGCTCGCCAGGGCCGCGCGAGCAGGGCCTTCCCGCCGACGGCGCAAATCGGGCGCGAACGGCGCGGCGCCGAAAATGCCTTGTTACCAGCAGGGGAGCGCGTAACATTTTCTCGCCGCTGGTAGATGATTTGACCGTTTGTGACCCATTGTGCAGCTTTTGTGGCGATCGAACGGATAATCTAACCCCTGCATGTAAGAGAGACGAGACACCTATAAGGAGGTGTACGCATGGAAAATCAGGCAACGATGTCAGACTTTGACAGCATCCTTGCCTCGCGTGGCGTTACCCGTCGCAGCTTCATGAAGCTGTGCGCCGGCATCGCCGCCGCAGCCGGGCTCTCCCAGCTCGCGGTTCCGCGCGTGGCGCAAGCTCTGGAAGAGTCTGTTATCGGCGCGACGTCCGGCAACCTGTATCCGGTCATCTGGATCGAGGGTGCTTCCTGCACCGGTTGCACGGAGTCCTTCGCCCAGGTGGAGACTCCCGATGTCGCATCGGTCGTGCTCGACATGATCTCCCTGAACTACTCGGAGACCCTGTCGGCCGCCGCTGGCCACTCCATGGAGGAGGCCAAGGCCCAGACCATCGCGGCAGGCAACTACATTCTCATCTACGAGGGCGCCGTGCTCGAGGCCTTCGACGGCAACGCTCTGCGCGTGGCCGGCGAGACCGGCATCACGGCCCTTGTGGAGGCTGCCGAGTCGGCCAACGCCGTTGTGGCGGTCGGCTCCTGCGCCGTGAACGGCGGCTGGATGGCCGCTGCCCCCAACCCGGCCCAGGCCCTTGGCGTCCAGCAGTACCTGAAGAAGGTCGGCGTCGCCACGCCGGTCGTCAACGTTCCGGGCTGCCCCGTGAACCCCGAGTGGGTCATGTCCGTGCTCGTGGACGTCGTGGTCATGAAGGACATGGGCCTGCTGGTGAACCGTCTGAACGAGTTCAACATGCCGGGCGATCTGTTCAACCAGACCATCCATGACAACTGCGAGCGTCGCGGCCACTTCGAGAATGGCGAGTTCGTCTACGAATTCGGCTCGAAGGAAGAGGAGATGGGCTACTGCCTGTATCCCGTCGGCTGCAAGGGCCCGCAGACCCGTGCCCTGTGCGGCGTCACGCTGTGGAACAACCGCCGCAGCTGGTGCGTGCAGTCCGGCGCCCCCTGCATCGGCTGCTGCGAGGCCAACCCGAACAACCCGGGCGACAACTGGGCCGAGGTGAACACCCCGTTCTACAAGCGCATGCGCGACCTGCGCATCGGTCCTCTGAGCCTGCAGCCCACCACCATCGCCGTGACCATCACCGGCATCGTGGCGGCGGCGCTCGTGGTGCACGGCTTCGGCATGAAGCTCTCCGGCCGCATGGACGGCGGCGCTCCGTTCGAGAAGATCCGCAAGTGGGATGCCAAGCATCCCGACCAGGAGATCGGCACCTACGCCGACCCGGTCGCCGGCGGCCCGGTTCTCGACGACGAGCTGCTGCAGAAGAACGCCGAACCCCGTAACAACGATTAAGAAGGAGGTGAGCTGACTTGACACGTTCTGTTATTGATCCCATTACCCGTATCGAGGGCCATCTCCGCGTCGAGATGGAGGTCGAGAACGGCGTGGTCGCCGACGCCTGGGTGTCCGGCGGCTGCTTCCGCGGCATGGAGCTCGTCGTGCAGAACCGCACCCCCGAGGATGCGGCCCAAATCGTCGAGCGTATCTGCGGCGTGTGCCCCGTTTCGCACGCGCATGCCTCCTCGATCGCCGGTGACAAGGCCTACGGCATCACCATTTCGAACAACGCCCGTATCGTGCGTAACCTGCTGGAGGGCGCTCAGTTCCTGCACAGCCATATCCTGTGGCTGTACAACCTGGCGGCTCTCGATTACGTGAACCCGCTGAATGCGCTTCAGGCCAACGTCGACGACGCCTACGCTGTGGCCCTGGAGAACGGCCTGGCGCTGCACTCCGACCTCAACCAGCTCTACGAGAAGCTGGCGGCCTTTGCCGACAACGGCCAGCTGTCCATCTTCTCGGGCAACTGGTTCGATGCCGACGGCGGCGAGGCCTACGTCGACAACCCTGAGGCGAACCTGATCCTCACCTCCCATTACCTGGAGGCCCTGAAGATGCAGGCCCGCTCCTCCGAGATGGCGGCGCTGCTCGGCGGCAAGATGCCCCACGTCATGACCTCCATTCCCGGCGGCAACATGTGGGTGCCCACCGAGAGCAAGCTCGACGATCTGCTCGCCATGGCCACCGAGGTCCGCGACTGGGTCAACGACACCGTTCTCGCCGACACCGTGATGCTCGCCAAGCTCTATCCCGAGGTGCTCACCTTCGGCAAGGGCTGCGGCCGCTACATCGCCTGGGGCGTCTTCGAAGGCCCCGACTGGCCCTACGGCGACAACTACACCGAGCAGATGCTCAACCGCTACCTGCCCATGGCCGTCCTGGACGAGCAGTTCCAGGCGTCGGACGTGCAGGAGAACCTCATCACCGAGTACATGGGCCGCTCCTGGTACAAGGGCAGCGAGACCTACACCTCGCCGTACTTCGTCACCGATCCGGACTTCACCGAGTACAACGTCGACGACCGCTACAGCTGGGTGAAGGCCCCCGCCTACGACGGCAAGCCCATGGAGGCCGGCTCCATGGCCCGCATCTTCGCGGCCTACGTGCGCGGCGTGCCCTTCATCAAGGAGCAGGTCGACGCCGTTCTCGGCATCCTCGGCGCCAAGCCGGGCGACCTGGCCGCCTTCCAGTCCACCCTGGGACGCACCGCCATCCGCCAGATCGAGACCATCTACATCGCCAACCTCATGGTGGAATGGGTCAACGAGCTCGCCGAGGCCATCAAGGGCGGCGACTCCGAGTACTTCCGCGAGCCTGCCCGCCTCACCGGCGAGGGCACGGGCTTCTGGGAGGCCCCCCGCGGCGCGCTCTACCACTCCGAGAAGGTGGTTGACGGCAAGATCGAGGGCTACCAGATCATCATCCCGTCCACGTGGAACCTGGCTCCCATCAACGGCGACGGCGAGCACGGCCCGCTCGAGCAGGCGCTCATCGGCGTTCCGGTGGCCGACATCGAGAAGCCCATCAACGCCCTGCGCACGGTTCACTCCTTCGACCCCTGCACCGCTTGCGCCGTGCACGTCACGGAGCGCGGTACCGGCAAGCACTTCGAGACCGTCACCAGCCCTTGGGGGGTGAAGTAAGATGGCCCATCTCGCTCACTACAAAGAGGCCCATCCTCTTATCTTCGTGGTGACCCACTGGATCAACCTGATCGCCATGATCATGCTCATCCTGTCGGGCATCATCATCCACTTCCCGGTGCTGCCGTTCCTCACGGGCATCGCCCGCGGCTGCCATCTGTTCTTCGGTTTCGTGCTGTTCATCAACTGTGTGGCCCGCGTCATCATGGCCTTCTTCGTGAAGACCGCGCCGACCGGCGGCACGCGCCAGCAGGTGACCGACTTCAAGACCTGGCTGCCCCAGAAGGACAACCGTCATCAGGCCCTGGAGTGGATCAAGTACTACCTGTTCCTGAAGAAGGATCATCCCCTGGGCGCCAAGCTCGGCGTGCCGCAGAAGATCAGCTACCTCTTGATCCCGATCCTCATCGTGCTGATGTTCTGGACGGGGCTCTGCCTGTGGGGCGTGACCATGAACGTTCCCGCGTTCGCCGCGACGACGAACCTCGTGGGCGGTCTCATGTCCATGCGCATCATCCACTACTTCGGCATGTACGTGTTCATCATCTTCATGTTCATCCATATCTACCTGGCCAATGTTGAGGGCTTCGCCCCCACCAAGCTCATGTTCATCCGCAAGGAGCATGGCGGCCTGGTGTACGACCCCGACCTGCACAACATCGTTGGGGAGGACGCCGACCTCCACTAAGGGTCGCGCGCGCCGAAGTCGAAAGGGCGGTCTCGCAAGGGGCCGCCCTTTTTGTTGCGCGTCTCCCGGGGAGGAGCCGTCGGGTATTCTGATTCGCTCAAACAGTCCTCGCTGGTATCGAAGGCGACGAGATTGCCCCATTCCGTTCCCACTGCGCCTTCGATACCATCTGCGGAACTCGCTCGGTCAGAACACCCGACGTCTCCTCTGGGCTCTCACGTGCTTGACCAAACGTTCCGAACCGTCAACAAGAGGAAGCAAACTTGCCGGGGTTGCGTTATGATTATCGGCAACTCTGTTCACTTACCGACTGCAGGCGGAAAGGACCCGTTTCGTGCGGAATGTTCTGAAGATACTCAAGCGCGATCTTCTGCGTCTTTTGAAAACGCCGCAGGCGCTCGTGGTCGTGTTCGCCCTCATGGTGATTCCCTCGCTGTACACCTGGTACAACGTCGTCGGGTTCTGGAACCCCTACGACAACACCGGCAACCTCACGGTCTGCGTGGTGAACCAGGATGCGGGCGGTTCCTCCGAGCTCACCGGCGAGCTGAACGTGGGGGAGCGCATCGTGGACCAGCTGCATGAGAACAACCAGCTGCACTGGGAATTCACCGACTACGACGCGGCCATGAACGAGCTGAAGGGCGGACGCGCCTACGCGGCCTATGTCATTCCCGAGCATTTCACCGCCGATCTGCTCACCATCACCACCGGAAGTTTCACGCAGCCCAAGATCGAGTACTACGTGAACGAGAAATCGGGCCCGGTGGCGCCCAAGATCACCGACACGGGCGCCACAACCTTGGACGAGACCATCAACTCCACCTTCGTCGCCACCGTAAGCGACGTGGTCGTCAAGACCATCGACGAGAAGGTGAACGAGGGGCGTGAGAGCACCAAGGAGATGCAGTCGAAGGCCGCGCAGAAGATATCGGAGGCCGTCGCCGCCACCGGCGAGGTGCGCCGCGTGCTCGCCGATTTGGGGGATGCGTCGAAGGCGGCCAAGGACAAGGCCGCCTCGGCCAAAGAGACGCTCTCCAAAGCGAGCGCCGGCATCGACGCGGCCGATGAGTCCTTGGGCCAGATGGGGGAGACCGCGACGACCATGCAGAAGACCTTGAGCGACTTCTCCGCCTTCGTGCTGCCGGCCGTCACCGCCGGCCTCGACGACATCACCCAGGCGTCGAACGACGCCACCTCGGCCGCCGCGCGCCTCACCGCCGCCTTCGGCGAGGCCCAGGGAGGCATCCAGGCGGCGCTGGCCCAGGGAGGCGCCGCCGTGCAGGAGAGCGGCCAGCTGGCGTCCTCCGTGCGCGCGGCGGCGGCCTCCCTTCCCTCCGGC
>OLNN01000637.1_pt1 | contig 35722 bp, 30 predicted proteins | sample 1672141 | NCBI WGS metagenome assembly OLNN01 (sample SAMEA3136652, study PRJEB25190) | human gut metagenome | biome: human gut; feature: human-associated habitat; material: faeces | place: Austria | collected 2013
TTTCAGATAAACAGTTTTATTTTTTTCAACTGTCTACCTAAAAGGGAGCATACCACATTCAACACGCCGCGACGAAAGTCACAAATATAGAGGATTTGGTTTCTTGGCTTCGTCTGTTAGTTGATTAATGAATCAAATAGTAAATCACTCCTCTTCTCTCATAAATTCAAATGCATCGTATACATGTTTTGATAAGAATTCTTCTATCACCTCTTTATATTTATCAAATTCCCGCGTGTCCTCTTCTTCATCAAAAAGCTCCTGTATTTCATCAATTGTTTCATTAATGCAATCTATATCTTGGCTGTTAAGTTCATTATCGAAGTTTTCTCTTACTTTTTCCAAAAGCTGGCTATCGTCTCCATTCATATATTCTTTTATGTTGGCTAGTATCGTCTCCTCTGGATTTTTATTTAGAACTACATATAATGATATGAAGTACATATTTATTGCTGCTTTTGTATATTCTTTATACCATAGTTCTCTTGCTAAACTGTTTACCTTATTGGCAAACTTATACTCTTTTTTGTCATGTTCAAAGAGCGGGGAATTATCCTCATATTTGTCATGATATTTTAAATAGTATTCTGTTAAAAAATAATATGCTTCCATAAATTCTTCTTCGCACTTGGCATCTTCGTCAAGATATACATAGCATGTTCGCCTTCTTTCTGCCAACTCCCAGTATTCTGCAAATAAGGTATAGTCGTTATCTCTTAAATCAGATATAATTATATTATAAATATAATCCGCACATTCTAATGCTTTTTCGTAATTATCTATATACATATAGTCTTTTACGGCTTCTATCCAACATTCTGCTGAATCTTTTTTACTTTTTCCCTTAGACTCTTCCTGTGCTAAAAATTCATAATTACATTTCTGACCCCATTTCATAATTTTATCCTGATAATCTCTTTCATCTTCCATATTCACATAAGAATCCACGATAGCCTTATAAATCTGATTTTCAAGATAATCATCTTTCATTTTCTCTTTTTTATAAATTTTATAAGCTTTTTTGCAAGCTTTTAAACTTTTCTTTCCCTCTGAGAAAGTTCCATTATTTCTATAGATACTATATTTAACTAACATTGTTACATAATATTTTGTCATTTTTTTATTTTTTGCAATTTTTTTTGCAAAAGCTTTTAAAATATCCTGCCTTAGTTTTTCTCCTGAATACTCATCTATTCGCTCAACAATCTTTAACACTTCTTTAGCATTTTCTTCTGTTCCCTCTTTCTTTTTAATATATTCTGTTATAAATTCAAAAAGTTCTATTGTTATTTCTTCTTCACCCAACTTTTCAAATAAAATGATACACTCTCTCCAATAATTTTCTTTTTCCTTTTTCCCCTTGCTTTTATCATATCTTCGATAGCGGCTCTGCAATTTTTCTATAATATCATCTATGTCCTCTATATCTTTTTCCTGATACTCTTCTGATATTTCTTCGGTATTTGTCTCCTCATATTGCTCTTCTTGCTCTTCTTCCTCTTCATCATAATCAACACCTGCATCTTCTGCCATCTTTTCATATAACTCAATTAATATTCTTTTATATTTTTCTCCTTTTGCAAAACTTTTCTCATCTAGAAAACGACTTACTACTGACATTAAATTTAGCTCTGAATAAAAACCTATAATTTTTCTTATAATTTCTTCTTTGTCTCTATCAGAGAAATTCGTTATTAATATGTTATTCATTATGATGTCAAATAAACCATCTACAAAATCAAAAATCTTTTTAGCTGATTTATCTACCATTCCGCTAGAAAATATTACCATTTCAAAATTTTGTAATTCGGATACAATTGTATTACCTATATAAGAATAAGCATCAATTATAGTATCTACATCATCTTGGTATTCTTTTACACAAGCAACCGCCTTTTTTGCTAATTTTAAAATCTCCTCTAACTTTTCCCCATAATATCTTCCTAATTTCCCTTTATCATTTTTTAAATTTTTCTTATATTTTTGAGGGCCTGTAAAAATTTTCAGAAAGTTTTCCATAGCATCTTGCCCAACTTTATAAAATTCTTCCAATTCCATATCATCATCAAATTCAAAGTCCAAATCACCAATTTTTCTCATTTTTCTTACATATGTAATAACAAGCAATCTCTCTACTTCTTCATCGCCTCTCTCCTTAAGTAGCATCTTCTCCGCCAAATCCAACGATTCTTCTTCATCATACGCAATACATAGTTCGATATACAGCAGATCATCCCCAGAAATCCGCTCCATAAATTCATCCGCTACTCTGTCACGGATTTCATTTTCTGTATCTCCCTCAATTTCACTATCTAAATATTCAATCATTGTCTGGGTAATATGTGGGCAGTCTTTGGTTGTTGGTTTTAAATAGTTATAGATTAAATCTAAAATAATCTGATGTAGCCATACTTTCCCATTCTTTTCATCATATTTAACCCAGCCTGTTTTTATTAAATATTCAAGGGCTGTATCATTATCTTCTGCATCACAAAATTCCAGAAAAATCTCCTTGGAAATCTTTATATATCCTAATAGGGACAGGCTTTTTATAAGTTCTTCTTCCTTTTCTTTAAATTTAAAAATATTAAAAAGCGTCAATAAATGTACATTTACACTCTCGGCTAAAAGTCTTTTATCTTTTCTATGTTTTACTTTCGTATTATCTGTGCTGGTTACGCCCTCCTTTTTTAAGAATTTTTGATATAATTCTTCTGGGGATTCTTCTGTTTCTCTTAAATATTTTGCGATTAATTCTACTGTCATTGTGTGACGGTCTACCAGCTCTATGATATTAAAAATTGTCTCTAGCTCGTCATCAGAATATTCTTTATCATTATAAGTCCAAAATACCTCCATTATCTCCTGTGAATCCTGCATTTTATCTATATATATCTGCGGATAATTATAGTCCCGGTAATCCTCTCTTGTTGTAATGATGAATTTACACGGGCATTCGAATATTTTTTCCAGATTCTCGTCATACTCCACATCAAAATTATCTAAAATAATCAAATCTTTTTTTGTGACGGTTTTTCTCAAAACTTTCATTTTTCTCTGGAAATACTCCTCTTTAGACTCTTCTGCATTACGTTCTACATTATTGATAGAAATATCTTCTTTTATAAAAGTGTCCTCCAGTGAATTTTGAAATGGTAAAAAGATGATATTATCATAATATTCCCGATTTACATATGCATATCTCTTCGCAATTTCTGTCTTTCCAATTCCTCCAATTCCTGACAAAAATACAACTTGATTCTCTTGTAAAACTTCATCTACATGAGAAAGTTCCTCCAATCGTCCCACAAAACAATTCACATTGTAAGAAAAGTTATTATGTAAATAAATTCCATTTAAATCTGCTAAATTAATGAGTTCGTCTAAACATTGAATAATTTCGTCCATACTTCCACATCTTGAATGAACGGATATAGACAGAGTTTTCCTGAAAAATTCTTCTATCTTTTTATATAACTTTTTTTGATAGCGCTCATCTTTATATAACATATTTTCAAAATTATATTTTGCATGCAAACTACAATCCCTGATTCCTGGATTTCTTCCAAATAGTTTATAAAAAACAACCGCTCCAATAGAATAAATATCTGTTTTATTACAAATATCAGAAATCTTTCCCCGAACCTGTTCTGGCGCAGAAAATCCATCGGAAAAAGACAGCCTTATTGCTGTTGACTGTCTAAGTTCTTCCATTCCTATCACTGAATCAAAATCAAACAGCATCACTCGCTCTTTTGTTTCTGGCACTATGAGAACATTTTCCGGCTTAATATCTAAATGAAGATAACCAATCTCATGGTATTTCTTTATAATAACTGCCAATGCTTTTACATGCTCAAATACTCCCTTTAATTCAGAATCCTTATACTTTCTGTAATCCACTCCTTCATCAAAAGAAATAACCGAATAATATGTATTATTTGCCTCATATATTTCCGTTGTATTACTTGTCGAATTCGTAAGTCCCAGTGTATTTTTTATCGCAACATTTCTTTGATACGCCTTTTTAAATAATTGCTTTGCCCTGTCAAATCTCGTCTTCTGCTGCTCCTCAAGTTCAAGTTTTCCCGACTCTTCTCTTGAAATTTGAATATAATTTGGGTAACATTCCTTCAACCGTACTGTATGAGGGGTATCTATGCTATCATAATACTGTGCACTATATACAATGCAATTAGAACCTCTTCCTATTTCTTCCTGAACAATAATCTTTTTCCCTTTTTCAATATTTATTTCATATCCTGACTCCAGCCTTTTTCTCAAATCTTTCATTTCTATTCTCCTTTAGTAAAACCCCTTTTTTTGAAATGCCCGGCAATTAAATTACCAAGGATTTTCACTTAATTTTCTAAAAAATATCTCTTATTTCATCCTATATCCGTCTCCCTATTCCCCCTCATTACTGCATATCTCATTTAAATTTCATTTCTCAGAATAACTGCTTTTTCAACAGCTTCCCACACCTGTTTTATTTACTATATCAAACTTAGGCTTTAGATTTGTAATTCCTATTTATCATAACTCACTCTAGCTTTTTTAGGAAAAAAAATATATAATTATTGTAACTTTTTTAATATTAATTTTAGGAGAAATCATATGGCTACAAATTACACTCTATACAATGAAAAAAACATCTCCAATTCCTGCGCCGACGACTCAGAAGAAGATGCTGTAAAGTATTTAAATTGCCCTAATAATTTTCGTCCATTCAATGAAGGACTCACCGAATTATTAGAAAACTCAGGATTCACTGGTAACACTTCCGACACAGATGCCCTGGCAGACTATCTCATATCCAAATTAGATGCCATCCACTCTACAATCACACCTCAAACAATATATTCCTGGTTTTCTGGAGAACATCGTCCTAAAATTGAACCTGGCAGCCGTGAGCGCATGTACGAAATCTGCTTTGCCCTCCATTTACCTATCGAAGAAGTTAGATGGTTTTTTAATCACGTCTACTACGACCGGGCCTTTAACTGCCATACTTGCGAGGAAGCCATTTACTATTATTGCTTTCTCCACCACTTAGACTATAGCACTGCCAAAGATCTCATTCAGACTGTAAAGACATCCTCCCCTTCTGAGGACTTCTCCGATACAGAAAATAACATCAACTACACAACTTTTGTTCAAAACCAGGCCGAAGACTGCTCCTCAACAGAAGAATTTCTTCATTTTCTTATAGAAAATAAAAACGCTTTTGATACATGGAATCAGTCTGCCATCTCACAAATTAATGCCATGCTTGAGGAAATCACTGGATCAGAAGATACAAAGCCTTTCCTAAAAGAATTAAAAATCACTTTGAAAACTCTGATAAACAAAGGCGAAACATTAAAAGATACTGACATTACCGGCATCAATCAATGCGGTTTACTCATACAAGAAATTTATGCAGATGCCTGCGACTCCTCTGAACCAATCCCCGCTTATATGGATGAACTGCTAACCAAACGAAATGTTTTCGCATCCTCTTTTATTTTGGACAGAATATTAACTACCATGACCGGATTCTCAAAAGATTGTGAAGTGCCTTACATCGTAAAAAATAACTTTCCAAGTAAAAAAACATTATCAGATATCTTAAGTGAATCCAAAAATGGAACACTCAAATTATATGATTCCATCCGAAAAGTACTCATTTTATTAAACTTCTATATATACTGGTGTAATATCCGTTTACATCCATCCGAAGCAGAGAATTGTGACGGCGATGCACTATTCGAAATTTACAGAGATGAGGCAGATTATCTTTTAGAAAACTGCGGATACCAGCCATTATTCGCCGGTAACCCGTATGATTGGCTGTTTTTGAAAGCTTCTAAAAATGAAGATCCTTTGTTTTTCTTTCGGAATTGTATGGGAGAGATTTTGGAATGAAGCTATTTTAATGTAAAATCATATTTAAAATAAAAACTATAAATGTTAGCTATATTCAAAAAGGCTCTCGATACCAAAGCATCGAGAGCCTTCTCTTTATAACTTTCTCTTTATAATCACAGTTTCCTTCTAACGTTGGTACTGCAGAAAATAATACATCTTTGAATACTTTTTCATTTTATCGTGCTATAATTACCTATTCCATCATTAATGGCATTCCTAATCCATTTGCTATCTCTTTTAACTTTTCTAATGCATAACCTGTATATCTTTCGATTTTTTCTACTGGTTCATTTTCTTTAATCATCAATTGTGCCAATGATAGCTTTTCTCTTTCTGCTCCTAACTCTACAAGTGCCTCACTTAAATTACACATCTCCTGCACCTCACTTTCAAATTCTACTGTCATTGCTATCTCAAATTCGTTATGTAGTCTCTGCTTTTTCTCTTCTGGTGTTGTTGTGGTGGAAAACAATACATTCAGTAAATTAATCCAGTATCGCTAAATCACTACTCTTGTCCGCATCTCCCAGGTTGAGAACTACTACCTCCATTAAATCATAATTTGCTTCTTTTGTATAGGGTTCTCCGTAAATTATAAATTCCCGCTATGATTGCTTTATAGTTCAGGGGAATGATACTAATTTTGTGATAAAGGGTATGCATGTTTTCCCAGGTACTGACAAAATCTGTCTATCTTGATTTTTTATTTAAATTTGTTATTCTTATCTATATTAATAATAAATGGAGATGGTACATATGCGCAACTATATAACTTTTAATGATGCTATAACTGATTTTCAAAATCTTATTACAGATACCAATCTTTTAACTCTTCCTTTTTTTAATACTACCAAAAAGAAGTTTGCCTTTGTATTAGAGTGCAAAAGTTCTCTTGATAGGAGTTTTGATGCTATTATTTCTCATTTAACACCTACATTTGATATCTATCTTCTTGATCGAGAAACTATATGGAAAAATGTTTATAAAAAAACGGAAGAAAAATTTAATACAACACCCGGTCCTTTTCGATTAAGTTCTTTTTTCTTACAAGAACTGATGCATAGCTACGCAAACGAGCAATTCATTATAATAAAGAATTATTATAATAGTATTGAAACTTCGACTGAAAACTCATATTCATATGATGCAAATAATACTTTTATAACTTCTATTAACAAAGGAACAGAAAATACCCCATCTTCTGCATCTTATTCTCAAAAACATTATGGTGCAAAGGCTGGTGGATTAGAAACTGGAAATTACGGCATTGTAAATAAATCTTACGAAGAAGAAAAATTTCATGCTTCACAGGGACACGGATTTGCTGCTGAACGGGCAAATAATTTGTACGATAAACTCACTGGTCATGATGCCAAGATTTTAGGCGATGACAATGCCAAAAATGGAGCCGATCGCATTGTAGATAGCATATATATTCAATCGAAGTATTGTGCAAGTGGGCAAAAATGTGTCAATGAATGTTTTGAAAATAATGGTCACGGTAAGTTTCGTTATATGCAAAACGGAAAACCAATGCAAATTGAGGTTCCTTCCGATAAATATGATACTGCAGTTCAAGCCATGAAGGAAAAAATACGCCGTGGTCAAGTAGATGGAGTAACAAATCCCTCGGAAGCAGAAAATATTATCCGCAAAGGACATTTCACTTATGAGCAGGCAAAAAACATTGCAAAGGCTGGTACTATTGAATCCCTATCTTATGATGCTGTAAATGGTGTTATCACTTCCGCATCTGCATTTGGCGTAACTGCTATAATCACCTTTGCAACTTCTACATGGAAGGGAGAAGATTTTAATGCTGCTTTAAAAACAGCAACTCGTTCCGGCCTGGCTGTAGGCGGAACCGCCTTTCTTACCACAGTTATTGCCAGCCAATTATCAAAAGCTGGTTTAAATAGCGCCTTAGTAGGAAGTTCAGAGGCTATCGTTTCCATTATGGGACCTAAAGCTTCTGCCACCTTAATCAACGCTTTTAGAGAATCAGGAACTAATATCTACGGGGCTGCTGCTATGAAAAGTGCTGCTAAACTTTTACGCGGAAATATTATCAGTTCTGGTATATCAACTATCGTTCTTTCTTCTGCTGATATTACCCGAACCTTTCAAGGTAGAATATCAGGAAAACAATTATTTAAAAATATGACTTCCACAGCTTCTACTGTCGCAGGTGGTTCCGGTGGATGGTTAGCTGGTGCTGCTATTGGATCTACCATTTTACCAATAGGTGGAACTATTATAGGAGGAATTGTTGGCTCTGTTGCAGGAGGAACCATTGCCGGTAATGTAACAAATAAAGTCCTTGATTCTTTCATCCTGGATGATGCTGAAGAGATGCTTCAAATTCTAAACACAGAATTAGAATCTCTTGCGTTTGATTACCTACTCAATCAAAATGAACTAGAATCTATAGTTACAAACCTTAATGAACTCCTTAACAAAAAAAACAAACTATTAATGGATATGTTTGCATCTCCTGACCGACATGCTTTTGCTTCTGAACTTCTTCGTCCATTGATTGTTGATGAAGTTAATGCGCGCGAACATATAGAACTCCCTTCTGATACGGCATTTTCTTCTGCTTTCAATAAATTATTAGAAGAATACGCTACATGCACCACAATTTGAAAATCTACACCTTTTTATATACTAATAACAACCATATAAGTGTATGTATTTTCCTTACATGGTTGTTATTGATATATTTCCCATAATATGATTATTTGAAAGTATTTTTATTCACAATATATTTTCCCACACTGTACATTCCAATTCCTAAAATAGCATTTTTAAATATTTTTCTTAAGATTTTTGATTTTAAAATATATTTCATTATTTGCTTTTTTATTTTTTTATTAGTTTGATTTTTCTTCTTTTTCACGTTATCATCATACTCCTCTATTTAATTTGCTATTTCCATAATAAGAAAAATATCCTATTAAAATAATACTTAACTATATTATAAGATTTTTATAATACGTTGTCATTTAATAGGATATTTTCACGTCTTAGGTAACAATTATAATTTTATTTTAATTGTTTTTTTAAGTCACTTATTTCTTTTTGTAATCTAGCCATTTCGGCTCTTTCTCCTGATGATTTAAAGAATTTGGCATCTATGGATCTATATTGATCTGTTTTCCGATCAATTTGAGCCTTTATTTGATCATTATTTTTACTTTGTGAACTACTCAAAAACATTTTAGCGGCTAATCCAATTCCTCCAATAACCAATGCTCCTAATCCTACTTTGGCAGCGTTATCATCATCCTGTGTTTCTTCCCATTCGTATTTGTCACTCATAATTTTATCCTCCCTGAATTAATCTGTTATTTTTCCTGAATAATTTTGAACTTCTAATAATTGTCTCTTCAGTAATTCAATTTGATAATCAACTCCTTCCGGTCCATCTTCCCAAAAGCCATCTTTACCTCTGTTCCATTGTTCCACCCTAGCAAATTTTTCAGTACGCATCTTGGACAAAAAGTCAATACTTTCCTGCATTCTAGATACAGCAGCCTGCTTACGTCCTATCTTTAGATTTAATTCTGCATAGACTGCTGTTCCATAAACATAATCAAGAACAGACATTTTCCCGTACTCGACTTTCTTCAAGGTAGTCTCAATTGGTGTTTTAAATATTCTTCTTTTTCTACTTTGAGGTATTTTAGCTATCTCATCACATAAGCCAACAATAGATCCCTTAATCTGTTCTATTGAATTACCAACATCATTTATACATCCGATAAGTATTTGCCGTGAATCTTGAGAAAACTTATCGCCACAATTATAAATTTCTTTTTCTGCATTAACAATTGCTCCCTTACGATCTATTTGAAATTCTCTAGATAAATCGGCAATTGCAGTCTGAATTTTATCAAATCCACTTAAAACATATTGTATTTCAAATTGAATTTTTTCTCTCAGTTCTTTAGGAACATACAATATCAACTCATTGTGATCAAAATTTATCCAGAATTCCTCACCCAAGTACTCTCCCTCAGGCTCGTCTAGAACATCTACTATAACATCCTGATCAGCACTTACAACTTTTGTATTTTCTCCTCCTTTTCCATTAACTAACTCCATCACTGAATCAACATTTACTTTTCCTTCTTCAGTTAAAATATGACTTCCATACTTATCATAAGCCCACTCATCCACTGTTTGAAGTACTTTTTCCTTATCTACTATCATTTTTTCTCCTCACTTTATTTTTAATAATTTCTTCAGTATTTTATTTACCATTATTTTCCAAATACTTTTCACATTCTTCTTTCCATGTTTTCTTAAATGTTCTTTCCGAATAAACACGATCCAAAATTCCTACCGGAGATTTTTCAGCATACATTTCTCTCATGCTATAGTCCCTATGCGCAAAAGTATCTTTCCATTCTTTCTTCAGTTGATCTAACGGCATCTTATTATATTTTTCTTCAATACTTTTTGCCCCAGTTTCAACCATTCCTTTATATAGAGTTTCAAAAAAGCCCATCTTATCATCTCCTTATCTAACATTCTTTAAATATGTTATATCTCACGTTCTACTAATTTATAGTCTATTAACTATTTATGTAGAAGATATTACAAATCAAACATTTCGTCGTATGAATCTAATATAAATGTATCTAAATTATTTATAACTGTCATCAAGTTTAACTCACATGATTTCACACATCCCATTAATCTATTCCACAAATCTTCTCCCTCCATACTTTCCATATTATTATAGCAGTATAATGTCTTTTTATAGAATGATTCTGTAATGTTTCTTATAGAGACTTCTTCATATTTTTCACGGCTTTCATCGTCTAGATTTCCAAACATTTCATCAAACATTTCCGCTGTTTCTTTAAAACACTGTGCCTCTAACTTCCATGCATCTTCATCTTCACATTCAAAAATTTCTTTATTTAATTCTAAATCATTTCCCCAATAAGTAGCCCATGAATAGATTACTCCTAAAAAACTATTCCAATCTTCCTCATCTGCTTCATCGTAAGTCATTTCACTTAATTGAGAAAAATCTTTTTGTGCCTCCCTAATTCTGGAAGAAAATCCCTCAATCACTTCCATTAAAACTTTTGCGTCTTCCGCTTCCTGTCTTCTTTGTTCTTCTAAAACATTATTACATGTTTCCTTTACTACTTCTCCCAAAAAATCAAAAAATCCCATTTGTTCCTCCTTTATAAAAATCATTTATACTTATCTACTTTATGACCTCCACAGCATCCCCCTGTCCTCTTATCCATCTCTCAATCCCCTTCCCAAACACCTCCGCTCTTACCGTATACACGCCATCCTCATATTTTTCAATCTCCGCGGTAGGCAGACGATCTTTTACTGCTTCGATGGATGATCCTTTGTATTTAAAGCGGACGGTCTGGAGCTTGCCGCCGTACATGAACTGGACGCGTTTGCGGAACTCGCCTTCTTCAAAACGGCTGCCGTAAGGGATGCGGAAGTGGCTGTCGTCAAAGACTTTCAGGCTTTTGATGCGGTCTATTCGGTAGATGGTTGGGTATGAATCGTTGGCCACCTCGAAGTTCGCACGTAGTTCTTCGTCGTCGATGAAGGCAGTGAGGTAGAAATAGAATTCGGAGAACATGATTGCTACGGGTTTCAGTCTCCGTTTTTTTATCTCGTTGTCGCTTCGTCTGTATTCGATTTCGATATAGTAATGGTTCTGGATTGCCTGGCCGATGTCCCACATTTTGTCCAGGAAACGTGTTTTGTGCTGGAGTTCGACGTAGTTCGCTTCTTCGTTTTTGATGAGTTGTTCTACTTGTGGCTGGTCGTTTTTATCGACAGCGGCATGGATGAGCTTATCGATGATTTCTGACATTTCTTCTTTGACAAAGGCTCTGCTATCTAAGAGAATTTTGCATATTGCTAATATTTGCTGTGGGGATAATTTATAGACGTTTTCATATTGAAGCCGGTAACCATCGGCATTTTTATCGTATATGACAGAGTTGAAGACACCAGTATTTAGTTCGTCCCGTTCTAAAAAGTCGGTGATGTCTTTAATGTCTCGCTGAATGCTTCGTGGATGGACGTTATAGCGTGCTGCTATTTCCTGTTTGTTCACTGTTTTTCCATCCATAAGTTTTGTATAAATTCCCAGAATTCTCTGGATTTTGTCGTTTTTTATCTCTTCGGTTCGTTTTGTGACCATTTTCTGATAATTTCCCCTCTAATACTTATTTTTCAATTTATTTCTCCAAAAAAATTATACCATATTGGATTTTTTAGTGCAATCTGCTTTTATAGTTTGTTTTTCAGTTTTTCTGCTTAAGATATAATTAAAAATGAAATATTTTACCATTATTCAATTGTGAATCATATGGTTAATTTTTTTGAATTATTTGAAATATAGAAAGGGAGAACAGAATGTCTATCATGCTGCCGGAAATTGATTTTGAAAGAATTGGACAACGTGTGAAACAGGCTAGGATTGATAAAGGATATACGCAAGCAGAACTCGGTGAGGTTATCGGCTGTTCCAATAATCATATGAGTCATATCGAGACTGGCCAGACTAAGGTTTCTCTGTCTCTTCTTTTAAAGCTTGCTTATGCTCTTGATATGGATCTGAACTTTTTTCTGATGGATACCCCTTATGTTGAAAAGGATCGCATGATTGATTCAGAAATTGCGAATAAGCTTTCTCAATGTTCCCCTTCCACACTGTTGTCTGTGAATAAGATTATTGATGTTCTTCTTGAACAGCAGGAGCGTGAAAAAGATTCCATTTCCTATTAAGAAGTTTTTAGAAATTCATTTGTGATATAATATCAGCTTAATATTCTATCCACTGTGATATAATATCCGTTTAATATTCTATCCACATGAATAATATTATATGGCATCAGGTACCATTCATATTATTTATAATATCGGATACTATTAATATCACCTTTCATATTGATAGTATCAAAATGTGCCTGCTGGTTATCAGCTTTTTTCCTGCCTGTCCATGATACTTTTTATGAGCTGGCTGATTCTTCGTTCGGTATATCCCAGTTCTTTTGCCAGCTCGGAACCGGTCATATCCCACATGTGTTCTTTTACATAATGCATAATGTAGTTTTCGGTATAGAGCTTTTTCGGAAAGGAAATCTGATGTCCTCTGTATAGGGCATAGATTTCTTTCATTATTTTTTCCCCAAATTCTAAATAAAGCTCATTATATACCGGACGGTATCTGCTGATAGTTTTGACAGATTCTTCAAACTGTTCCGACTCCATATCACGGCTTTCTTTCATGTGCCGTCTTACGATACGTTCGGTGCATTCGAGTTCATCTGCCATTACTGCTGGAGACTTTTCCGTTTTATTTTTCTGCACATAATAATTGATATATTCTTCTGTGTACAACTTTTTCGGAAAGGAAATCTGCCGTCCTGCATATGCTCTATGTATTTTTGTTGTTATTTCTTCCCCAAATTCAGAAAATAAGGAACCGTATATAGAACGGTAACTGTCTGGGTTGCTCTCGTTAAATATTGCCATTTTTTCGTGTTGTCCTGTTTTACATTTTTTCTTTTCAGCTATATCTCCCACATGCCACATGAACATTCTCTTCCACCTTTCTTTCCGTTATTATACGGATTCAGGCAGACAGAAAATGTCTATCCATATCTTTTTTATAGTTTTCTGACATTTTTACGAGTTCACCAGCCGGAGAATATTTTATTGTTTTTTAATATACTCTTTTTTATTATAGCTTTTTATAAATTCAATTACTACTCACAGATTTCTTGGAAATTTTCCTTATTTTTCTGTTTCATATCTCATTTTCTGAAAACCACAGTCTTCTGGAAAATTTTCCAATCCTCCAGAGCGTGTTTGAAAAATTCTTTCTGCAAGATGTGCGTTACAATTTGTGGGAGATTTCGCCTGAATGAGGGCGGCGTAGCGGGCTACGTCAACTGAATGAAGGCAAAATATACCGCAAATTGGGGCGTGCAGATTGCAGGAATGATTTTTTAAACACGCTCTAGTTTCCGCCTGCCTGCTGTTCATATGTACTGATAAGCTGTATATTGTACTTCTCCACTTCATTCAGGCAAGAATCATCAAAGTCATTCGATGCTGTCTGTGGCACATACCAGTTCTGTCTCTGGAAATACTCCTGTAACTCCTGATCATTAAAAATTCTTCCGTGTCGCGCATAGATTTCATTCCTCGTAATCTTCAGGCCATAGGAATCAAGTACAGAAAGATTCTGTATAGTATACTTAACCGTTGTCGTATAAGACAAATGCTGTGCCTTCTCATATCGGTTTGAGCTCTTATCATCCCCTGGAATAAGGTAAATCCTGTCTTCTGTCTCACCATCTGCTTCTTCATCAGATGAAGCGTTTTCATTCTCATCAGCACTAAAGACTTCTTCCTTATTATCCGTCTCAGAGTCTGAAGCTGCCTCTTCGGATTCTCCCTTCGTTTCTGTTTCTGTGTTCGCTTCCTGCGTACCATCAGACTCCAGGTGATCTTCTATCTCCTGCCTTTTCTCTTTATCCTTATTATATTCTGTATCCGCAGCAGAAATCAGCCTGGCATCCTCATTCTTCTTAATCATACGAAAGCCTGCAATTACAATTCCAACTACAGAAAAAATGATGATCACTGTTAGAATCATCAAACCTATCGTTCCATATTTCTTTTCGTTACGTCCCATTATTCAGCCTCCTTTGGGCATTAGCCATGTCCTGTCTGAATCGCTTTTGTTAATATTATAAAAGAATTTCCATTTCTATACAAGCCCAAACGTCAATAGTTAAAACTAATTTAATATCTTACAAAATTTAATACAATTTTTCTGTCAGTTTATGCTTGATATTAATGAGAATCTAGTATAGAATAATGAATACAGAACATAAAGTTCAATTTTATCTAATCTAAAGGAGGATACTATAATGGCATATGTAATTTCTGACGATTGTATTAGTTGTGGAACTTGTGAAGGTGAATGCCCAGCAGGAGCAATCAGCGAAGGTGATGGAAAATACGAAATCGATGCTGATACATGCATGGATTGCGGTTCTTGTGCAGGTGCTTGCCCAGCAGGTGCTATCAGCCAGGAATAATTCGTTAATTTTACGGCGAACTATTATAAGAGGACATCGTGTTTGCGGTGTCTTCTTTTTCTGTTCGTAGAAAACAGGAAAAGGATTTTACCGCATAAAAGAACTGATTTTGTGACTTTTGCGTTGCGGCGTTCTGACTGTAGCCTCGCGGGCTCGTTTTTGAGCGAGGCTGTTTTATCAGGCAGAACAGAGCGTTTAACGCAAGGGAACAAAACAGTTCTTTTATGCGGTAAAATCCCTTTCCTGTTTTCGTCTGTTTGTCAAATACCCTTCCGTTTATTCTTTCGGAAGAACCGACTCTTTTTCTTGAAGATTCCATCTTTGGAAACTGCGATTTCCTGTCTTGCTTTTTGGGTGCTTCGTATGGCTTCATCGAGTTTTTTGTAGCGTTCTTCTTCCCGCTGTTCCTGTTCTACCATTAGCTCGTCCACTTCGCGGAGCATTTTATTGCAAAGATGGTTTCCCATAGCATCTCCGAGGTTTTCTGCCTGTTCACGGAGGGCTTTGCCTACGATTCGTCCCATGATTTCTTCAAATTGCTGCATTTTTTCTTCGTGCTCAGCGAGGGCGGATTTTTCATTTTGGTGGATGGTTACGACTTTGCAGTTTCGGTCTTCTTTTACAGTTCCATTGCTGTTGGTACTGTTGTGATTTCTGTCAGAATTTCTATTGTTTGTCCTGCCTTTTTTGTTGTTGCCTGAACTATTTTCAAAAGTATCTCTGTCATTTTCTTCGGAAAAATATACTTTGGAATTTCTTTGTTGTTCATTTTCTTTTCCATTCTGTCTCTCTTTTCCCCGCTGCATTTCCCGTTCTGTTTGAGAATCCCTTTGCTGCTCTGCTTCTTTTTGTGCTTCTTCTAATTCCTGATTTTCAAGTTCTTCCTGTGTTGTCAGTAGTTTATGTATATCAATCAGCTTTTTTTGTTCTAAATCTGGCAGTACTTCTTTTACTGCTTTTAGCTGAAATCCTTTATTCTTTAATTCTTTAATACAGTGTAATAGCTGTATTTCCTCTTCGCGGTAATAGCGGTGTCCCAATTCATTTCTTGGTATGTTGAGTTCGAGTTCTTCTTCCCAGTAACGAAGAACATGGTTTTCCACCGATAGAAGCCTGGCCGCTTCCGAGATGGTATATTTGTTTTCTTTCATAATATAATCCGCTCCTGTTCCACAAATATTTTACCGGAATCTCATTGTAAATCACATGATGAATTTACGTGCAAAATACACTCAAACACAGTATTATGTAACAATTCAGAAACATACAAATTCTCAATTGATATACGATTGAGCCTAAATAGTTACAGCATTATGTGAATGCGTCCGGATGGTTACAGTATTATTATAACAACTTTAAGAAAACAGTCTCAACGCTATTCGTATTCTAAATTCTTCTCAATTCTTTCAAATAAAGATAAATAACGACAAAATTATTCGGATTTTATTTATGAAAATAGATGCTGGCAAAATTATTTGTATTTCATTTGAGCAAAAGCATATATCGGTAAAACAAAAAAGAAAAGAGCGAGCCACTCTACATAACCCGCTCTTTGTTTGCAAATTTCGTGTATTGTCCGAGCCATACCAGCTCGACGCTTCCGGTCGCACCATTTCTTTGTTTGGCTACAATAACTTCCGCCAGATTCTTTTTCTCTGTATCCGGATTATAATATTCATCTCTGTACAGGAACATAACAACGTCGGCATCCTGCTCGATTGCTCCTGATTCTCGAAGGTCAGAAAGCATTGGTTTGTGGTCCTGTCTTGCCTCAACCGCTCGGGAGAGCTGGGAGAGTGCAATGATCGGAACATCTAATTCTCTCGCTAAAACTTTAAGTGCTCGGGAAATTTCTGAAATTTCCTGCTGTCTTGATTCGTTTCGTCTTGATTCACTTCCACTCATAAGCTGAAGGTAATCGATTACAACAAGCTCAATTCCATAAGTTTGTTTGTACTTTCGGCATTTAGAACGAATCTCTGCCAAAGTCGTTGCTGTATCATCAATTATAAGCTTGGAGTTACCAATGAGGGCCGCTCCTTCTAAGAGCTTCTCCCAGTCGGAATCTCTTAAATCACCAGTACGCATCTGCTGGGAATCTACCATAGATTCTGATGCCATAAGTCTTGTTACGAGCTGTTCCTTTGACATCTCGAGACTGAACATCGCTACGGCATGATTATCTTTAAATGCTGCATACTGTGCAATGTTAAGGACGAATGCTGTCTTTCCCATCGCTGGTCTGGCCGCTACTAATATAAGTTCTGCCGGATGCAGTCCGGTAAGCTTGTAATCAAGTTCGGTAAAGCCGGTAGCAACTCCTGTGACTCTTCCCTTGGTCTTTGATGCTTCTTCTATGGCACTTAAAGAATTTAAAACAATCTGCTGAATCGGAACAAAGTCGGACATACGGTTTCTGTTTTGAAGAAGCCCGAAAATGTCTTTCTCTGTCTTTTCAAGAATTGTCTCTGTGTCTTCCTTGCCAAGATAACATTCATTTCCAATGTTCTCCGTCACTTTGATCAAAGCGCGGAGTGTTGCCTTATCGTGAACAATCTTTGCATACTGTCCGATATTGGCCGCCGTTGGTACAACTTCTACTAAATCACGGAAAAAGTCAAGACTCATTAGTTCTTCTGGAACTTCTTTTTCTTTTAATTTGTTTTGAAGAGTAATCAGGTCAACTGCTTTACCCTCCCGGTAAAGTTCTACCATAGCCTCAAATACGATTCCGTACTGGCGCTGGTAAAAGTCCTCTTTAGTGAGGATGTCTTCTGCCTCAACGATTGCGTCTCTGTCCATCAGCATAGAGCCTAAAACTGAACGTTCCGCCTCCTCACTGTGAGGCTGTATTCTTTTTACAAAATTCTCGTCTACTGTCGGCATTGATGATCCTTTCTAGAGCGTGTTTGAAAAATGCTTTCTGTAAAATATGCGTTACAATTTGTGGGAGATTTCGCTTGAATGAGGGCGGCGTAGCGGGCTACGGCAACTGAATGAAGGCAAAATATACCGCAAACTGGGGCGTGCAGATTGTAGGAATGATTTTTCAAATACGCTCTAAGACGGTGAGAGGATGACAGCGAGAATTGAGATTATAATCTCAATTCTCGCCTGTCTTCTACTTTAATATTACTTTTCAGTTACTTTTACTTTTAAGTCAGCAGTTACCTTAGGATGTAACTTAATCTTTACATTGTGTACGCCAAGGCTCTTGATTGGTTCGTCTACGGAGATTTTCTTTTTGTCGAGCTCGTATCCGAGCTGTTCTTTGGCTGCGGCTGCGATTTCTTTTGTGGAGATTGCTCCAAATGTACGTCCGCCTTCACCGACTTTCATTTTGAGTTCTACACTCTTGTTTTTGAGTTCTTCTGCAAGAACTTTGGCTGCGGCTAACTGTTCTGCTGCCACTTTATCTTCGTGTGCTTTCTGAAGCTTTAAGTCATTGATGTTTTTACTTGTAGCTTCTATACCAAGCTTCTTTGGAAGGATAAAGTTTCTTGCGTATCCTGCGTTCACTTCTACTAACTGACCTTTTTTTCCGAGAGACTTTACGTCTTCTAATAAAATAACTTTCATTTTAAATCCTCCTATATCGAGTCTGTTTTTAACTCTTTTTTATAGGTCATACAAAACTTCTTTCATATAACTCTATCTTTTTAAATCACTATTTTTACTCTATCTTTATCATACTAATATCTGATATTCTCTTCAGAGTGTGTTCCTGCAAATATATTTTTAAAAATCTATACTCCAGCATCCTCTGATTCTAAATAATCATATCAAGTAGGCAGCAGACGCAATTCATCTCTCACCTTAGAGGTCGGAGTCTTCTTGCTGTAAGGAGATAAATACCGTCTATATATCCCCATCTTCATGCATTTTCCGCAATGTATGTTTTAACATCTCTGCCGCATCAGAAAGGGATACGTCTTTTAGCTGTGCTGCTGCCATCGTCAGATGTCCGCCACCGCCAAACTTCTCCATAATTACCTGTACATTAAGTTCATCAATAGAGCGCGCGCTGACATATATACAATCCTGCAAAGCAGTCAGCACAAAGCTTCCTCTGATTCCCTGTATATTCAGCAATGCATTTGCCGCTTTGGCTCCGACAACAGTCGCTCCGGAGACATTTTCCCCATCAAAGGTTGAAATAGCAAATTCATCCATGTAAATTTCTGCTTTATTAATAATCGCTGTTCGTATACGGCAATGTTCCATATCTTCACGGAACATCTTTCTTACACGAGTTACATCTGCTCCTGCTCTCCGCAGGTAGGCTGCCGCCTCAAATGTTCTGACACCCGCTTTGATAACAAAGTTATCTGTATCCACCAAAATACCTGAATACATGGCATCAGCCTCAATATTCTTAAGCTTTGGTTTATCTACAATATACTGTAAAATCTCCGCTACCATCTCACAAGTCGATGATGCATACGGTTCTACATAAGAAACAACCGCATTCTTAATCGTCTCATTACTCTGCCTGTGATGGTCAAGAACAACAATTGTTGAGATGGACTTCAATAATTCCGGACATTCTGTCATTGCCGGGACATTCACATCCACAACAATAAGCATTGCCGACTTATCTTTAAGAAGCATTGCCTCCTCATTCGTTACAAAAATATCTTCCTCTTCATCTGCCCGCTCACGGTAAATGCCATCTACGATTGGCTCAATTGCCGGACAGTCTTTGTCCATAACAATATATGTGCTTTTGTTTAGTGCCTTCGACAGGCGGTATATACCAAGCGCTGCGCCTACACAGTCTGCATCTGGATTCTTATGTCCCATAACAAAAATCTTATCATGTGTCAGCATAATCTCCCGAAGTGCATGTGCCTTCACTCTGGCTTTTACTCTTGTACTCTTTTCGACTTTCTGGGTCTTACCTCCATAATAGGAAATGGCATCTCCATCTCTTACTACAGCCTGATCACCACCGCGGCCAAGAGCGAGATCCATCGCTACCCGTGCACTCTCATAATTCTCCGTGTAGCTTCCGCCATTCACACCAACACCAATACTCAGTGTCATAGATAGCTCGTTACCGATATTGATAAGCCGGACTTCATCAAGAATCGAAAACTTAGATTCCATCAGCTGTTCCAGTTTTTCTTCTTCAAATACAAAAAGAAACTTGTCCTTCTCAAATCCCTTAATGATCGCATCGAGTCCCTGCATATACTTCATGATCTTTCGCTCTACTAAAGCAAGAAGAAGGGACTGTCTTACTTCCTCCATGTTTTCAAGAACTTCTTCGTAGTTATCAATATAAATCAATCCAGCAACCAGACTCTTCTTCCTGGACTCTTCTTTGTAACCAATAAGCTGCGTCTCATCAAAAAAGTAAAATACCTGAAGAATATCTCCCTGTGTCTCTTTATCTTCCTGTATCTCTCCCTCTGTCTGTTCCAAATTCTTAAATACCATATTTCGACATTCCACATGATACTTGTGCTCCTCATGTGTGATACAGTACTCCTTCATCTGTCCATTCTGAGGGAAAACCTTCTTATAAAGTCCTGGAAAAATCTGTGTGATACTTTTCTTTGTGATCTTCTGTCCTACAATCTCTGAAAACTGTTCATTATGCCAGATAATCGTACCATCCTGGTCCGTCATTACATACGGTACTGGCAGTTCTTTAAGAATCTGCTTCTGAATCTGACTCTGCTCAAAACCAGCCGCCAGAAATTCCTTGCTAATCATCTTCTCCGTATATTCATAACATAAAACAGCCGCAATGAGATAAATAACATCTCCTACCAAGATTGTATATCCAAGACCGGGATTCACTTCTATCACACCTAAGGCCGCTACTAATATAAAGACTACCACGATAATAGGCAGCCATAAATTCAGAGCGACCCTTCTTGATATATTCTTTTCTCGTTTCATTTCTTTCTCCCAATTAGGAAATATACATTGTCTATTTCTCTGAGTTTAAATTATTACAGATATAGTAGAAATTATTATAACACTGTTTCCCCTAATTTAAAAGGAAAATAATTTGAAAGCAAAAATCCGGCAGGCCAGCGGGCAACTGGTCTACCGGATGAAAACTATGGCAATAGTTATCAACAATATTAATTATTTATTCTCATTTCTTGCCTGAAGAGCCATCTTAGCCTGTAAGTTTCTCTGGAACTGGTCAATTAATACAGCCAGAATGATTACAAGACCTTTGATTACCTTCTGCCAGAACTCGGATACACCACACATTGTCATACCATCATTGATGATACCGATTACGAATGCACCGATTACTGTACCACCGATTGTACCAACACCACCTGCCATAGATGTACCACCGAGTACAACGGCTGCAATGGCGTTCATTTCCCAAGTATCACCTGTGTTTGGATGAGAAGCTGCAATCTGTGCCATTGTTACAAGACCGATCAATGCGGAACATGCACCGGAGATTGCGTATACAAGAATAATGTTTTTCTCTACTTTGATACCGGAAAGACGAGCTGCCTTTTCGTTACCACCAATAGCAAGGATATGCCATCCAAAAGGAGTTTTCTTAAGTACAAATGCTGCGATTACTGCGAGGATAAGGAAGAGGATCGCTGCGATTGGAATACCAGGAAATCCGCCAACTGCGAATACACGGCTATCAAACTGCATGATACCTACGTTTCCGAGTGCTTCCTGACCTTTGATACTTGAGAATGTATTTCCGCCGGAACGGATATTTGCAAGACCACGGCCGATGTACATTGTACCTAATGTTACGATAAAAGGTGCTAATTTACATTTTGCGATTAATGCACCGTTAACAATACCGATGATAATACCGATAATGATACAGATTACTGTGATAGCTGGAACGCTGAAGTAAAGTGTAACTCCGGCAAATTTTAAAGTAAGACCTTCCTGGATAAGACCACCGGCGATCATTCCGACTAAACCTACTACGGAACCAACGGAAAGGTCGATACCGCCGGTAATGATAACGTAGGTCATACCAATACCAAGAATACCATACTGTGCAACGTGCTTACATACTAAAAGTAATGAGTTAACTGTGCAGAAAGAATCGGCTTTAATAGAGAAGAATATAAATAAAATTATGAGTACGAATAATGTTCTTCCCTTTAAAAGTGTCATCATAAGATTCGAATTATCTTTTTTCTTATTCATTTTGATTTCTCCTTTTCCTTGTTATGTACTTCGGAAGACTTTTCCGGCTTCTGTTAAGCTGGCATAGAAAAATTCCAAAATACATTATTAGTTTTAGTGATGACCTTTGTAGGATGCTAATACCAGATTATCCTCTGTGATCTCGTCATCTGTAAATTCTGCGGTCTTAATACCGTTTGATAAAACGACAACTCGGTTGGCGATTGCCAGCATCTCCTTAAGCTCTGAACTTACACAGATAATGGAAAGTCCACGGTCTGCATACTGGTTGATAATATCAAATACCTCTGTCTTGGCACCGATATCAATACCACGGCTCGGCTCATCCATAAGAAGAATCTTAGGATCTGTCAACACACCTTTACCGATTACACATTTCTGCTGGTTACCACCGGAAAGGGATAAAATCGGAAGATGTTTATCTGCTACTTTAATATGAATATCTTTAATCTGTGCATCTACATATTCGTCTTCCTTTTGTTTGGATAAAACGAACTTATTACAGCAGGTCTTTAAGCTGGAAAGGGAAATATTCTTTTCGATATCCAGTGTCTGTACAAGACCTTCTGCCTGACGGTCTTCAGGAACTAAGGCAAAACCATTCTTGATCTGCTCTGCAATGTTCTTAATCTTAATTTTCTTGCCGTCAACATAAACCTCTCCAGTGTGTTCTGGATGAAGTCCCATCAGACATTCAAATACTTCTGTACGTCCGGCTCCCATTAAGCCGTAAATTCCGAGAATCTCTCCTCGTTTTAACTTAAAGCTTACATGATCAAGCAGCCATCCGCCACCTTTCTTTGGAAGACAGAGGTCTTTAACTTCAAGAACAGTATCCTGTTTCTCCCAGTCAATATCTCTTTCTTTCTTAGGGTAGGATTTGTTACTACCTGTCATCTTCTGTACGATCCAAGGAACGTCAATATCTTTAACTGCTGCATCATCTACATATTTACCATCTCGAAGAATAGTAACGTGGTCACCAATCTCCATAATCTCTTCAAGACGATGGGAAATATATACGATGGAAATACCCTGGGCATTTAACTCACGCATGATCTTGAAAAGTACCTGTACCTCTGACTGACTTAAGGAAGATGTAGGCTCATCCATGATGAGAATCTTTAAGTCATCCTGAATTAAGTTACGGGCAATCTCGATCATCTGCTGCTGACCTACACGAAGGTCTCCGACTTTCGCCTCCGGATCAATTGGATACTCCAGTCTTTCAAGAACCTCTTTGGTCTTCTGTTTATGTATTTCATTATTTACAACGACACCTTTTTTCTGTTCGTTGTTCATAAAAATGTTCTGGTATACGTTTAAGTTGGGAAAAAGGGAAAGTTCCTGATGAATGATACCTACTCCCTTTGCTCTCGCCTCTGTTGTGTTTTTGAAGCTTACTTCTTCGCCGTCAAGATACATCTTTCCTGAAGAAGGCTGCTCGATTCCGGCAATCTGCTTCATTAACGTGGACTTACCTGCACCGTTCTCTCCGATTAACACGTTAACTTTTCCACGGTAAATGTTAAAGTCAACATCGTCAAGAGCCTTTGTACCAGGATAAACCTTTTCCATGTGCCGGCATTTCATTACGATATCTTTATCTTTATTCTCAGCCATCCAATTCATCCTCCTCTAACTGATTCTTACTGTGTTCTGTCTGTTATTTTACTTCAAGAACAACCGGAGTAATTACGATTGCATCATTGGAATCAGCAGTGAAACATCCAACAAGGTTTACTGTTGCTCCTTCTGCAAGGTCATCGTATACAGGTTTTACAACTGCTTCTTCAACTTTTTCAAGCATACTTGTATTTACCTGACCCCATTCTGTCTGGTTTGTAAAATCAGAGAAGTTAATGAAACTCATATCATCACGAATAGATGAATTCTTATATTTACCAATCTGACAGGTAACTACTGTCTTTCCTGTGTAGCCAGGAACTTCTAATGTTACTGTTCCGTAGAAAGAATCTTTATCTACTTTTATAATCTTTGCACCTTCTAATTTTACTGCATAGTTATAATAAGAAGCTGCTTTTGTCTTTAAGCCATCAAATTCTTCGCCCATTTCTGTGAGCTTGCCATCATACTTTGCTAAAATGTCAGATACATCTACTGCTTTTTTCTCACATTCTGGAATTACTTCTGAATCCCAGATTGCTTCTACACTGTCACCAGGATTGAACTCTTTCTGCCCTGTAAGATCTCCCTCATGACCAATCTTTACTACCTTCACACAGCCTGTTAATAAAACGGCTGCCATTACTACTGTTAAAACAGTACTTATCAAACGTTTTGCCATGGTTTTCTTCCTTTCTCTATTCCCTGCTGTCCCTACATGTGAGAAGGGTGCCGAATAACTTATTGGCACCCCTCCACACACTGAAGAGAGCCTAACCCCCTTCAGACCTAACAGATTCAATTAAATTTATACTACGAACTTCTCTTATTCTGCGAAAACAAAGTTATCTAACTTGTCAGCGTTATCCTTTGTAATTACAACACAGTCAACTAACTGCTTCTCTTCAAGACCTGTAGTTCCGTTTGTCAGGTAATCGTTAGCCTGAGTAACTGCATTTCTTGTGATCTTATCAATCTGCTGAAGAGCTGTTGCAAGTGCTTTACCATCTTTGATGTTATCTCTCATATCGTTAGATCCGTCAACACCGATGATATATACGTCATGGTCAAGGTTTGCTGCTGCAACTGCTGCTGCTGCACCACAAGCCATAGTATCATTACCACAAACGATCGCTGTAATGTCTGGATACTGCTGTAAGATTGTTTCAGCTTTGGACTGGCCTTCTGTCTGATCCCAGTTAGCGGACTGCTGAGCAACCATCTTCATGTCTGTCTGGTCAAGAACTCTGTGGAAAGCGTTAGAACGAACCTGGCAGTTTGTATCGGACTCAAGTCCTAATAATTCTGCGTAGTCACCTTTTCCGCCTGTAGCTTCTACTAATGCTTCTGCTGCTGCCTGAGCACCCTGGTCATTGTTAGCTACGATCTGAGATACGCAAAGACCTTCTTTGTTGATCTCACGGTCAACCATGAATGTAGGGATTCCAGCATCATAAGCTTTCTGAACTGCTTCGATAGAAGCATCTGCTCCGGCGTTATCACAAACGATTGCGGATGCGCCTTCGGAAATAGCTGTATCGAATAATTCGGACTGTTTTGTAGCATCATCATCATGAGATACACATTTAACTTTGTATCCTAACTTCTCGCCTTCTTCTTTACATGCTGTCTGAACAGTACCGAAGTAAGGATTAGAAGTAGATGGTGTGATACAGTAGATCAGCTTGTTAGCTGCGTTAGTGTTAAGAACTTTTGCAGGAGCTGCTGCTTCTGTTGTAGCCTCTGCTGCTGCCTTATCTGATCCACTATCTTTTGTACTACTATTGCTGCTTCCACATCCAGCCATTGTAGCTACCATTGCTGCTGCAACGAAGCCAGCTAAAACTTTCTTAAACATTCTCATTTTTCATTTCCTCCTCATTTTGAAAAATATATGCTAGATAACACAGAAGCTGTTAGCCCTTCTGCGCAAATCTCAAGGATGTTTTGCGATAATACAAGTGTACTCCAATTTCTTTGTGAAATCAATACTATTTTATTAAAAAGTCTTGTATTTTTTTGTTTACTTTGCTATGAATTTAACATAGTATTGGGAATTTCCCTATACTATTTTGTTAATACGAGTCCAACACTCTCTTTCCAGCCTGTATATTTTGTGCATCTTGTCTCCGCATCCATCTCAGGGGTAAATCTGGTGCGGTTAAGACTTTCAAATAATGCAGTCTGTTCGTAAATTCCCATAGCGATTCCAGCGGCATATGCCGGGCCCATAGCAGATAATTCCTCTGCATCTGGTACCTGTACCGGAATATCTAAAATATCACTCTGGAACTGCATAAGATAACCATTCTTAGTTGGGCCGCCATCTACGCGAAGCTCATCAACCTTGATGCCAGAATCTTCTGCCATTGCATTAACTACATCGCTGATCTGATAAACGATACAGTCAAGTGCTGCTCTTACCAGCTCTGCCTTACCTGTTGTGCGGGTGATTCCGCTGACAACAGCTTTCGCTTTACTGTCCCAGTAAGGGGCGCCGAGACCTGTAAATGCTGGTACAAGATAGGTAGTATCTCCCGGATTGGCACTCTTAGCCAGTTCTTCTGTTTCCTTTGCGGAGGCAATCAGTCCGAGGTCTTTTTGCAGCCATGTGATAACTGCTCCGGTGTAATTAATATTTCCTTCAAGAACATAATTCACTTTACCGGAAAGAGACCATGCAAGGGAAGTAACAACTCCCTTGTCACTGAAAATAGGCTTCTCACCAACGTTCATCATAATAGAAGAACCTGTTCCATAAGTTGCTTTAATCATTCCTGGATTCACACATCCCTGTCCATATAAGGCTCCGTGGGAATCTCCCATCACACCATGAATCGGAATGGCTTCCTCAAGATATCCATCAAAATCTGTATAGCCATATAAGGCATTGGAATCACAGATTTCTGCTAACATTTCTTTTTTAATTCCAAATAAGGAAATTAATTCTTCATCCCAGTCAAGGGCAGACACATTAAACATCTGTGTCCGGGAGGCGTTTGAATAGTCTGTTTTAAACGCATGGTCTTTTGTAAGCTGGTATACGAGGTAACTGTCCATCGTTCCTACTGCAAGTTCTCCCTTATCTGCTGCCTCTTTTGCTTCTGGTACGTTCTGAAGTACCCATGCGATCTTTGCTGCAGAATAATATGGAGACAGCGGAATTCCGGAATGTTCCTGTACCATCTGTGCGTAACCGTCCTCTGCAATCTTGTTACAGATTGCTTCACCACGGGCACACTGCCATACAATTGCGTTGTAAACCGGTCTGCCAGTATTTTTGTTCCAGCATACTGCGGTCTCACGCTGATTACTGATACCCAGGGTAAGAATCTCTTCTTTATCAATGCCCGCCTTCTCCACAACATTCTTTACGACCTGGATAACATTTTTCATAATCTGATCCGGGTTATGTTCTACCCAGCCCTTTTCGTTGATAATCTGATCATGTGCAAGGTCGGTTCGGGCAATAATCTTACCTGAACCGTCAAAAATGATACCTTTTGTTCCCTGCGTACTCTGATCAATACCCAATACGTATTTCTTCATAATTATGCTAAAGCCTCTTTTGCTTTTGCTGCAATGCCTTCGCCGTTCATTCCGTAGTAATCAAATACTGCTTTGGAATTACCAGTGATTACTGGTGCATCTGGCAGTGCTACGTTAACTACTTTCTTAGGGCAGTTTGCGCCAACAACCTGTGCTACCATGGAGCCAAGTCCGCCAAATGGAGCATGTTCTTCTGCTGTTACAACTGCTTTGGCGTTTGTAGCTGCCTTGATGATTGCTTCTGTATCTAAAGGTTTTACGCAGTACATATCAAGAACTGTTGCGCTGATTCCCTCTTTCTCAAGGATTTCCGCTGCTTCTACGCAAGGTCTTACCATCTCGCCGCAGCCAATTAATACAACGTCTGTACCTTCTTTAATCACAGTAGCTTTGTCCATCTCAAATGGGCAGTTGTCTTCAGAGTAAATATCTTCTACCGGGTTACGTCCTGTACGGATGTAAGCTGGTTTTTCATCTTTTAATAACGCTTCGATGAGGTGTTTTGTCTGAAATCTGTCACTTGGCAGATACACTCTCATGTTAGGAATTGCGCTCATTGCTGCAATGTCCTGTGCGGAATGATGGCTCATTCCAAGTTCACCGTAGCTGATACCACCACTGATACCAACTAACTTAACGTTTGTGTTAGAGTAAGCAACGTCAACTTTTGCCTGCTCGTAACTTCTTGTAGAAATGAAACTTGCCGGGGAGAAGCAGAAAGGCTTCTTGCCGCATTTTGCCATACCAGCAGAAATACTTACTAAGTTCTGCTCTGCAATACCGATTTCTACACTATTTTCAGGATAAGCATTGAAAAATGGTGTCATGGATGCTGAACCACGAGAGTCACTACATAAAGCAACAATGCTCTTATCCTCTTTTACCTGTTCCATTAATGTCTCACAGATTACCTGACGGTTTGCAATCTTATTCATTTGCTGCGTCCCTCCTCTTTAAAAGTTCAGCGAAAATTGTCTCGTACATTTCCTGTGTAGGTACTTTGTGGTGCCAGTCAGCTTTGTTTTCCATGATCTCGCCACCGCCGTAACCTTTAATTGTATCTGCGATAATTACCGTTGGTTTTCCTTTGCAGGTCTTTGCTTCTTCAAATGCTTCATTTAAAGATTCGATGTTGTTACCCTGTGCATGAATGGAATTCCATCCAAATGCGCGGAAACGTGCATCTAAGTCATCATCAGCCATAACATCTTCTGTGTTACCGGAAATCTGAAGACGGTTTCTGTCAACTACTGCACAAAGGTTGTCTAATTTGTAATGTCCGGCTGCCATAGCACCTTCCCATACAGAACCTTCTGCCAGCTCGCCGTCACCCATAACTGTGTAAACACGGCCTGTCTTTCCATCCATCTTATTTGCAAGTGCCATACCAACACAAACTGGAAGTCCATGTCCAAGAGAACCGGAGTTCATCTCGATTCCTGGAAGTTTGTTATTTGGATGTCCGATGTATGGAGAACCAAATTTGGAGAAGTTCTTAATTACATCTTCGATATCTAGGAAGCCTTTTGCTGCAAGAACAGCATAGTATGCTTCTACAGAATGTCCTTTACTCATAACGAATAAATCCCTGTCAGGATCGTCAAGATTATCAGGACTAATATTCATCTGTTTAAAGTACAGAGTAATGAGGATATCCATTACACTGAAGTCTCCACCGATATGACCGGCTCTTCCTTCCATGATCATATCAAGGACATTTTGTCTGCATTCAAAGGATAATGCTTCTAAATTCACTTTTATGCCTCCTATATAAATGTAAATAAATGCGATAACTATTCAGAGTTCATCTTTTATGCTCTTTTGCAAATAAGTTTGCTTCGCTATATATTTTTTATATATTTTTCATGTAAACATCATTCAAAAATTATCCGAATCTGAATAGTTATCAAATTACAATTGTTAACTTAAACTACTAATTATTTTTCTACCTTTTCACCACGGATGATAGCTTTTACTTTTTCCTCGATCGGATCATATAAGTCTGGTGTAACACCGATGTACTTACATGCTTCGTATAATACAGGTACAACATCCTGATGAACACCTACGCAGTGGTGGATGTAAGGTCCCTGAACGAGTTTATCTTCTAAGCGGTCAAGGTTCTCAACTTCAACCCACATATAGGTACCTTTTGTATAAGGACCATCTACTGTCTTAGCGTTTCCAAGAAGTAAGGAGTATTCTCCGTTATCTCCGTCAAAACGTACTAAGGAAATGTGTTCTCCGTCTTTTGCCTGTGCCATTAAGGAACCAGAACAATCGAATGCAACTGGTGTGTCGATCGTTGGTTTTTCTTTGGCGATGGAGATTGGCCATGGACCACAGTGCTGTAAAAGCTCTGCGTTGTCATTATATGGATGACGAACTGTCCAGTCAGCGAAGAAAGATCTTGTCTCTCCCATTGCTGCAGCCTCTACTAATACAGAAGTGATTGTTCCGTGGATATCTGTCTCACATGCGATTGGGAATCCCTCATCATTGCAAAGTGCATTTGCTGCACATGGCATGATTCCGATTTCATCCTGAAGTGCATTCCAGCACTGAATCGCTCCACAGTTACATCCGTATTTCTTTCCTAATCTTGTCATAGCAATCTTTAATGCTGCTACGTTATCAAGCTGTTCTGGTGTGACTTTGATGCACATTTTCTCACGGCAGTAATCTGTTACTTCTTTAATCTCTTCTGGAGAATTCTCCTTTACATCTTTCATTGCCTGAGTTAATTCTGGCATTGGGATTGGGGAAAGCTGAATTCCAAACTTCTCAAGTAATTCGCCTTCGTTGCACATTGTTGACCAGAAATCAAATGGTCTTGTGGAAATCTGAAGAACTCTTGTGTTACGGAACGCTTTTACTACGTTACAAACTCTTAAGAAACGGTCAATTCCTTCTGCGAAGCACTCATCTTCAAGGTTGCAGTTCTTTAAATATGTAAATGGAATTCCGAATCTTCTTAAAACTTTACCTGTTGCAAATAATCCACACTGGCTGTCACGAAGACGCATACCGTTCTCATCTGGACATTCGTCTCTTGGTCCCCATAATAAAACAGGAACATTTAACTTCTTAGCCAGGCGGCATACTTCGTATTCTGTACCGAAGTTACAGTGAGGAACGAATAAACCATCTACTTTTGCATCTCTAAACTTTTCGTAGATTTTTTCCATTCCAGCGTCATCATAGAGAAGACCTTCATCATTTACATCGTCAATATCTACGAAATCTACATTTAACTCTTTTAATCTCTTTGCTGTTAATCCTCGATATACTACAGCTGCTGGTGCTGAAAAAATTGCTCTTCTTGTTGGTGCAAAACCAAGTACTACCTTATCCATCCTCTAATTTCCTCCTTCTTTTGAGGCGGAGTTTAAATCAATTACGCTGTCGCGCTCTACAAACTCCGTACATACCTGTGTCTTTGTATTTATTTTACCGCCGTCCTTCATGACTTCTATCAATCGTCTGACTGCAATCTGGCCCATCTCGTATTTAAATACTTTAATCGTCGTCAGTCGCGGTGAAGAAATCTCGCAGAACGGAAGATCATCAAATGAAGCGACCGAAATATCTTCCGGTACTCTGTATCCTGCTTCCTGAAAAGCCTTGATACATCCAAGAGCTATCATGTCATCATCTGCAAAAAATGCGGTCGGCATCTTCGCTCCCTTTGCCAGATATTCCTTCATATCTTTGTAAGCCCCATCCATCGTGGTACTCACTGTGAAAATATACTGGCTGTTTAACTCAATGTTATTCTTGGAAAGTGCTCTGCTGTATCCCGCACACCGGGAAGTAAATGCCTTGATTCGAAATCTTCCTCTGAGATATCCTATTTCTCTGTGCCCCTTATTAATAAGGTACTGAACCGCCGTCACCGCAGAATCTGCATTATTAATAAGTACGGCATTCACAGAGTAATTCGAACTCCAGCAATCCAACAGCACCATCGGACAATTTCCACTCATATATAGAGGAAAGTCCTCATCCATCATCTCTGTTCCAAGCAAAAGTATCGCAGAAGAGGTATCATTCAGAATCAGCTTTACCTGTTCCTCATAATCTGGATCGTTACGGTCTACATTACATATAACCATCTCATATCCAGAAGCCCGGCACTCATTCTCTACACCCTTCAATAAAATAGGAAAGAACGGGGAATCATCAATAATCAACCCATTTCTCTTGTAGATAACCAGTTTTATTTTTGTAATTTTATTCTCTGAGATATATCCAATCTCCTTCGCTACCTGAAAGATTCTTTCTGCGGTCTTCTGATTCACACCTTTTTTGTGATTCAGCGCATTCGAAATGGTCGCCGGAGAAAAGCCTGTAATCTCACTAATCTGTTTTATACTGGCTTTCATGTCTCACTCCTCCTTGCTGTGTTCATTATAAAATTTTTACATAACTTTTTCAATAACTTTTTGTTAAAAAGAAGTAGAAAAAATCAAATATGTGAAATATAACTATATGTAGAATGCATATTTTATGCAACTTCACAATGATTTTTGCATCTTTTTTCCAATTTCATTCTTTTTAAACATTTCGGCATCTAAATATTTATATAAATATTTTATATAAACATTTAGATACTGTTTTTCTGAAAATTTTAGGGTTTTATTTAACTGAAGGAATTGGCAGGTTAGGCAAATAAACAGACGAACCAACAAATCCTTATAAGCAGAAGACTTCTACCCTCTTCCTCAAATCCCCAGCACAAATGGCAATTTGCACCTTCCCAGCCAAAGTCAGCCTCCAAAGAGAGGATAGCCCCTATATTTGTGGCCTCGGAGCAAGGTTTGAATGTAAGCGCGTGAAGCGAACATTCAAACCGCCGCGACTAAAGTCACAAATATAGGGGTTATCCTCTCTTCGGAGACGTCTCTTTTCCTTTGACAAATTCCATTCATCAATCATTGCGATTTTTGTCAAAATTCAGTATAATATTTATCAGTACTACTTAGTTTAAGGGAGGTTCGTATGAACGATAAATTTTCACTTTTAAAAAGAATGCGCCGTCTTTCCGGTATCTTAGTTCACCCAACTTCTTTACCAGGAAAGTTTGGTATTGGAGACTTAGGCCCAGAAGCATACCGTTTCGTAGATTTCTTACAGGAATCCGGCCAGCATTTATGGCAGACTCTTCCGCTTGGACCTACTGGCGGACATAACAGTCCTTATCAGTGCTTTTCCTCTTTTGCAGGACAGCCATTGTTAATCAGCCCTGAACTTCTGAAAGATGAAGGACTTCTCACAGACGCTGATTTAAGTAATGTTCCTCACTTTTCAGACGAGGAAGTAGATTTCGCTGCTGTAGGAGAATATAAAGAAGAACTCTTTAAGAAAGCATTTGCCCGCTTTAAAGAACTTCCAGAGGATAATCCGTTAAAATCTGAGCTTGCACTGTTTTGTAAGAGCGCACACTGGCTTGATGATTATGCAATGTTTATGGCAATCAAGAAGTCCAAAGGCGGCGCTCACTGGTTAGAGTGGGAGAAGAAATACCGCAAACCTACAAAGTCTCAGAAAGCTGTTATTGAGCGTGAGTTTGAAGATGAGATTCTTTATGAGAAGTTTCTTCAGTGGACATTTTGCCGTCAGTGGAGCCAGTTAAAGGCCTACGCTAACGAGCGAGATATTCTTTTAATCGGAGATATTCCTATCTTTGTTTCCGGCGATAGTGCTGATGTATGGGCTGAGCCAAGACTGTTCCAGGTAGATTCCGATGGATTCCCTACTGTTGTAGCCGGAGTACCACCAGACTATTTCAGCGCAACAGGTCAGTTATGGGGCAATCCTCTTTATGACTGGAAATACCACAAAAAGACTAATTACGAATGGTGGATGGAACGTTTCAAAACACAGTTCTTATTAAGCGACATCGTCCGCATTGATCATTTCCGTGGTTTAGAAAGTTACTGGGAGATTCCTGCCGACTCTGAAACTGCTTTAAATGGTAAATGGGTTGACGGACCAAAGGATGAATTCTTTGAAGTATTAATTAAGACTTTTGGAGAAGAACCTCCAATTATCGCAGAAGATCTTGGTATCATTACCGATGATGTACGCGCATTACGCGACAAGTTTGGATTACCAGGCATGAAGATTCTTCAGTTTGCATTTGAGGACGAAGACAGCAATTATCTTCCTTATAATCAGCCATATAACTGCGTATGCTATACAGGAACTCACGACAACGACACAACTACAGGCTGGTATGCAACCGCATCTGAGAAAGCCCGCGATAAAGTACGCCGCTACATGAATACAGACGCTTCGCAGGTTAGCTGGGACTTCATCCGCACCTGTTTCGGTTCTCCTGCACGTTTTGCGATCATTCCTGTTCAGGATTTATTCTGCCAGGGAAGTGACTGTCGCATGAACACACCAGGAAAAGCAGACGGCAACTGGGCTTACCGCATGAAGAAGGAACTTCTTACAAGCGATGTTGCAAAACGCCTTTATGATGTGACAAAACTTTACGGACGCTAGAGTGTGTTTGAAAGGGGGAAATTATGACTTTTCGTTCTATCTGCATTGCAGTTTATGTATTTTTCTATTTAATATTTACGACCCCAATGCGGGCTCGTTTAAAAAAGCTGGAGAAGACGGATCCACAGGAAGCTTCTCGCATTGCACAGGAGCAAGTTCAGAAAGTATTTAAGCATCTTTTGAAAATATCCGGTGTTACCATAGAGGTAAATGGACTGGAAAATATCCCGGATGAAGCTTCACTCTTTGTCGGAAACCACAGCAGTTACTTTGACATCATCGTTACAGGTGCTACTATTCCCGGCGGTGTAGGCTTCGTTGCAAAAGACAGTCTCGGAAAGATTCCTGGACTTTCTTCCTGGATGAAGCGCATCCACTGTCTGTTCTTAGACCGCAGCGATGTGCGTAAAGGATTACAGACAATTCTTGAAGGTGTAGACTATTTAAAAGAAGGGTACTCCATGTGCATCTATCCAGAAGGCACAAGAAGTACAACCGGCGAACTTGGAGAATTCAAGGGTGGCAGCCTGAAAATGGCACAAAGAGCCAAAGCACCTGTTGTTCCTGTTGCCATCACCGGCACACGCGACATCTTTGAAAATAATCCGGGACTTCGTGTTTATCCTTCGCATGTAACAATTTCTTTTGGCAAGCCATTCAAGTTTTCTGACCTTCCGGCGGCTGAGAAGAAATTTGCTGGCGAGCATGTTAAGAAAGCTATTGAGGATATGCTGGCAGCTCAACAATAACAAATCACATCCAGATTATTATATTAATCTGGATGCAATACTAAAAAAACGATCAAAGATTATGCTTACCCAGTAGTAACCAGCTTTAAAAAGCTTATTTATACGAAAAAGTAGCATAAAACCGTAATTTTTTCTTTTCAATTAACGTAAATAATGTTAGAATGAAATTTGTGTTATCAAAAAAAGAAAGAATAGGAGGAATATTATGAACCCATGGATTGTTTTTGCAATTATCCTTTTAGTTGCACTCGCCATTCTCGGATTCCTTTATTACAAAGGTTCCAAGCTTCAGAAAGAACAACAAGAACAAAAAGAACAGTTATTTAGCGCCGCTACTCCGGTTACTATGCTGGTAATAGATAAAAAGAGACTCCCTTTAAAAGATTCCGGTCTTCCACAGATTGTAATTGACCAGACTCCAAAGAGAGCCCGCCGCGCAAAAGTACCTGTAGTAAAGGCTAAGATCGGACCTAAGGTTACAAGCCTTATCGCTGATGAAAATGTATACGATTTAATTCCAGTAAAAGCTGAGATTAAAGCAATGATCAGCGGTATCTACATCACAAGTATCAATAACTTCCGTAAAGCTCCGGTTCCAAAACCAGAGAAAAAGGGAATGATGGCTAAGCTTCGTAAGAAGGCAGATGATATGACTACTAAATAAGTTTGTTTTTGTGTGAACAGACAGACGAACCTAAAAAGAAGCCCTTATTATAAGGGCTTCTTTTTTAGTTTCTGTTTGTTGGGGCAAAAATCAAATTGCTAATGGAGCAGGCAAAATAAGCTTGGCGGTTCTTCAAAAGTCAAGTTACGAATAAAGTAGATGAAATCATTTTGAACCCATCCTTATTTTTCTGAATATCTCGTACTGTCGCTGTAGCTCTGCTTCTTCATCAAGTAATAATCCTTTTGCTTCTAATATTCTTTCAATAGCCTGAGATGGGTCTAATGTATGATATGGCAAAAATAATTCCCGTAATTCTTTAGGTTTTATGATTTTATAAACTCGTGCTGATGTGAATTCGTAGGTAATCGCAAAATATCTATAGATGTATCCAATCCAGTACATCTCATTATGAGTATATTTTATCGTTCCATAATGTG